>Ga0074195_1004838_pt1 | contig 10721 bp, 10 predicted proteins | sample EPASupsiteHSE623_FD_64525 | JGI IMG/M metagenome (GOLD analysis project Ga0074195, IMG submission 64525) | Bioremediated contaminated groundwater from EPA Superfund site, New Mexico - Sample HSE6-23 | ecosystem: Environmental > Aquatic > Deep subsurface > Groundwater > Contaminated ... | reverse complement strand
AGGATGGAAGGAGGGTTTAGAGTGATGAAAGGGGTGGTGTGGGAGAAGGTCACAAGGAAGCGCCGTCAAAATAGTTGTAGGCTGTGCCACGGTCAGTGTAACCTGTTTCAAGCTGTCCTTTGCACCATGCTGCCGAAATGGTACCGTCGGGCCACACAATCAAACGGTTTTCAATGCCGGAATTCGATTGCACGTCGTAGCGTGTTTCACCGAGTATATCCTCCAGTGTTGATTTTGAAAGGGTCAATGCATTGCCGGGTTGCACGGGCGATACGGGATTATCAAGCGCAACCGCTGGAACAGCCTGCCCTTTCAGGTGCTTTGGATTTGAATACTTCTGGGATTGCGCCATCACAGCCATCCCGAGTAAGATTAAAAATGCAAAAAGTAAACTTTTTTTCATGGGATTTGGTTTTTGGTTTGACAAATAACAGTTCGAATCACAAATATAATATTATAATTACCAAAATTATGCAAAAAAATAAATTATAATACTAATTATTCAAATCAATCCGTCCCGCGTAACGCTTTCTCCTTGGTATCGACCGGGATTATTGTGGAACGCTGAAATTCAACCTCTTCTGAAAATATTTTCCGGTAGGTGATGTGCCGTTTTGCAAAAGTTGCCCCAACCGATTCATGCAAGGCGCGCATCTTCGGATTAAAGTCGCCAACCCACGAAAGTTCGAGCTCGGTAACATGGGGTTTATGCTTCATCATTTCATTTAAATGCCAGAAAATTCCTGATTCAACACCGTACCGCTGATATTTTGGCTTCACTCCCATGATCACGATGCGCGTGCGGGTCATAGTTTTCCTGTATTTGAGCCAGAGAAATTTTAGTTTATTCCACAGATGCAGTTTCCCATGAAGGTGCTTCAGTATCTGGTTTACATCCGGGAACTGTATCAGGAATGCGATAGGCTCTTTCTCATGGTATACGAACCAGATCAGTTCGGGATCGACGAATGCCTTTGCTTTTTCAAGGCCTTTCCGCAGGGTGGCCACCTCCATCGGGGTGAAATTCTCATGGAATTTCCAGGCATCGTCGTACACCTCCTTCATATCAAGGATGTATTGGTCAGCCTGGTCATAGGTAAAATGGCGGAAAGAGAGTTCCGGCTTGCGCATGCACCATTCCGCAATCTTCCAGAAACGCTCCGGAAAGGGTTTGGTCAGGTCGAGATGGTTTGATACCTGTTCAAAATAATATTTAAAACCGTAAGATTCGAAAAAATCCTTGTAATAGGGCGGATTATAACTCATCCCGAATCCGGGGTGCGTGAATCCTTCAACCAGCAAGCCCCAGTTCACATCGTTTTCGCCGAAGTTGATCGGTCCGTCCATGGCCATCATTCCGCGGGCCACAAGCCAGTTGCGTGCCTGGTCAAAAAGTTTGAACGCCGCTTCACGGTCGTCGATACATTCAAAAAAACCCATCCCGCCTGTCGGTTGCTGGTAGGTGAATGCCTTGCGCTGGTTTATAAATGCCGCCACACGGCCAATCACTTCACCCGTATCACGCAACAGGATCCAGCGCACCGCCTCCCCATGCTGAAAAAAGTTATTCTGCGCGGGATCGAACACGGCATTGATCTCAGAATCCAAAGGCCTGACATAGTTAGGATCGCCATGATAGATCGTGTCGACCATATCTAAAAACCGGCGACTTGATTTGGGCGTGGATACTTCAGTAATGGTCATTGGTGGCATGAATTGGGGGTGAATACTTCAGTAATGGTCATAAGCGGTGGTATTATACCTTCACAAAAATACAATTAAAACTTTATCGTTATTACATATCTTTGCACTGGAACATCGGCCGCGAATGAAAAAATTAGACGGGTTTATTTTAAGATCATACCTGGGTCCACTGGTGATGACCTTCTTTATTGCACTCTTCATCCTGCTGATGCAATTTCTCTGGAAATACATCGACGACCTTGTGGGGAAAGGCCTCGAATGGTACATCATCGTGAAGCTGTTATTTTATGCATCCTCCACCTTTGTGCCGCTTGCCCTTCCGCTGGCCATACTGCTTTCGTCGCTGATGATGTTCGGCAACCTAGGCGAACACTACGAACTGGTCACCATGAAGGCTGCCGGGATCAGCCTGAGCCGGATCATGCGGCCACTCGTTATCGTTTCCATCTTCATCAGCGCCCTGGCATTTTATTTTTCCAATGTGGTCCTGCCGCTGGCCAACCTGAAATTTCTTTCCCTGCTTTACGATGTCAGGGAGAAAAAGCTCGCATTTAACCTGAAAGAGGGGGTTTTTTATGACGGCATCGAAGGATTTGTGATCCGGGTAGGCGAAAAGGAGAAGGATGGCAACACGATCCGCGATGTGATGGTATACGATCACACCAAACATATGGGGAATGTATCGCTTACCACCGCCGAATGGGGCAAGATGGAGCTATCGCCCGATAAGCGGTTCCTGGTGTTCAGGCTATACAACGGGATCAACTACGAGGAACGGATCGATCTGCGCACCCACGAAATCACCCGGCCCTTTCAGCGGACCGTATTCACGGAGCAGTACCAGATGTTCGATCTTTCGGCCTTTCAGCTTTCTAGGACAGATGAGAACCTGTTTAAGAAAAACTACGAGATGCAGAACACCAGCCAGCTGAGCAAATCCATCGATTCCATCCGGGCGCAACTGACGGGCGAACTGGCAAGTTACCGGCAGAATTACATGAACAGCCTGCAGTTTTACACCAAAGTCGACACGGTACCAAAGGTACTAACAAATGTTCCGGCAAAGTTTTATCCCGGTATCATCGCCAATTTCAAAGCCGGAGAGCGACCCGGGATACTGGAGACGGCCCGGGTCGGAGCCGTCACGGCCAGGCAAACCCTGGAAACCAACCAAACGAACATCTATAACAAAAGCAAGCTGATCTATAAACACCAGATTGTCTATCATAAAAAATTCGCCTTCTCCATTGCCTGTTTCCTGTTGTTTTTCATCGGTGCGCCGCTGGGGGCTATCATCCGTAAGGGCGGTCTGGGCATGCCGGCAGTGATTTCCACGCTGTTTTTCATCCTTTTCTGGGTTATCTCCTTTGTGGGCGAGAAATATGCCGCCGAGGGAGAGGTTCCTGCATGGCAGGGCATCTGGTTCGCATCGGCTGTGCTGATGCCCATCGGCGTGTTCCTCACCATAAAATCCACCAACGATGCCTCCCTGCTCGATGTGGATGCATGGGGCCGCTTTTTCAACAAAATCTTCCGTATTCCGGAAAAACGGCTATGAAAATCCTGTTCCTGTGCAATAAGTCTCCCTGGCCCCCGAAAGAGGGCGGTCCCATGGCCATGAACATGCTGATTGAAGGGCTGGCCAATGCCGGGCACCAGGTGAAGGTGCTGGCCGTCAACTCGTTCAAATACAATATCCCGGTAAGCAGCATCCCCGCCGGCTACATCGCGAAGACCGGCATTGAACTCATCGACGTGGATCTGCATGTACGGCCCCTCGGCGCTTTTCTGAACCTCTTCACGGGTGACTCGTACCATGTTCAGCGGTTCATTTCGGATGCATTCCGGGAACGGGTTGTTGCAGCGTTGACATCTGCGGAATATGACATCGTGCAGCTCGAGACCCTGTTCATGTGCCCCTACATCCCCGATATAAGGGCGTATTCCCGGGCGATGATCGTGCTCAGGGCGCATAATATCGAACACCTCATCTGGGAGCGGGTGGCCGAAGAATCGACAAATCCGCTGAAAAAGTGGTATGTCCAACACCTGGCGCGAACCCTGAAAAATTACGAACAAAAGATCGTCAGCGAGGTGGATGGTATTTTGGCCATCACCCCTACCGATGCTGCCTACTTCAGGAACCTTACCCTGCACCAAACCCAGGAAACCCCCGACAATCGTAAATCTAAAATCGTAAATCGTAAATCGTCATTTGTCACTCGTCACTTGTCACTTGTCACTCGTCACTTGTCACTTGTCACTTGTCACTTGTCATTCGTCACTTGTCACTTGTCACTCGTCATTTGTCCCGCGTCCCGTGTCCCGTTTCATACGTCCCGCATCCCGTTTATTTTTCAATCGTAAATCGCACATCGTACATGAGCCCCACCTCCTACCTTAACTTTGACCCCGCCGAAACCTCCATCCCGAAGTTTCATCACCTGATGCTCGGGGCGATTGCTCCACGCCCGATTGCCCTTGCAAGTACCATAGATAAAGAGGGGAGGCCCAACCTGTCACCCTTCAGCTTTTTCAATGCTTTTGGAGCCAACCCACCCATCGTGGTATTTTCACCCTCAAGGCGCGGCATCGATAATACAACCAAAAACACCTACGATAATGTCAAGGAGGTTCCTGAGGTGGTCATTAACGCCGTAACCTATGATATGGTGCAGCAGGTCAGCGATTCCAGCGCCGATTTTCCGAAGGGAGTCAACGAATTTGAGATGGTTGGTTTTACCATGGAACCATCTGACCTGGTAAAGCCTTTCAGGGTCAGGGAATCACCGGTTCAGTTTGAATGCAAGGTGCTCCGGGTAATTGAAACAGGAATGGGGAATGCTGCAGGAAACCTCGTCATTTGCGAGATCCTGCGGATCCATGTTGATCCGGTGGTGATGGACGAAAACGGAAGAATTGATCCGCACAAGATTGACCTGGTGGGCCGGCTTGGCGGAGAATTCTATGTCCGCGCATCGGGGGCAGCCCTGTTTGAACTGGCCAAACCAAAGTAAAACAACCCCCCACCCTGTCAGGGTGGGGGGTTAATTTGAACAATTATGGAAATGAATGAAATCCTCGATAAATTGCCCAGGCACCTGATGAGCCTGGTGATTGACCAGCCGTATAATGAATACACACCACAGGATCATGCCCTCTGGCGTTATGTGATGCGACAAAATGTGCGTTACCTGGGTAAAGTGGCGCATGGCGCCTACCTGGAAGGATTACGTAAAACAGGCATCAGCATCGAAACTATTCCGAGCATGTACGGCATGAACCGGATCCTGAAGGAGATCGGATGGGCCGCCGTTGCTGTTGATGGCTTTGTTCCGCCCTCCGCATTCATGGCTTTCCAGGCATACAATGTGCTGGTGATCGCTGCCGATATCCGCCCCATCGACCAGATCGGCTACACCCCGGCGCCGGATATCATTCATGAAGCGGCAGGTCATGCTCCCATCATCGCCGACCCGGTTTATGCTGACTTTCTGCGCAGGTTTGGTGAAATCGGGGCCAAAGCCTTCCTGTCAAAGCAGGATTATGCCCTTTATGAGGCCATCCGCCATCTTTCCATCATCAAGGCCGACCCTTACTCATCAAAGGAGGCCATAGAGGAGGCAGAAAAAAGGCTGACTGATATATCAAACAACATGGGTGATCCATCCGAACTGGCCCGCATCCGGAACCTGCACTGGTGGACCGTTGAATATGGACTTATCGGTGATCCGGCTGATCCGAAGATTTATGGCGCCGGGTTACTCTCTTCCATTGCCGAAAGCTATCTCTGCCTGCAGCCGCATGTCAGGAAAATACCACTGACCATTGATGCAGCCAGCTATAATTACGATATTACGGAGCCACAGCCGCAACTGTTTGTCACACCCGATTTTGAAACCCTGAACCGCGTGCTTGACGAGTTTACGGAAACCATGGCATTGCACAGGGGTGGTTTGTACGGACTCGCACAAGCGATCCGGTCGGGGAGTACCGGGACTGCAGTTTACAGCTCGGGACTCCAGGTATCAGGTACATTCACCGAGGTTCTGGAGAAAAACGGTGAGCCGGTTTACCTGAAAACCACCGGGCCGACCAACCTGAATTTCGCCGGCAAGGAATTACCGGGCCACGATAAGGTATATCATGGCCATGGATTTGGATCACCTGTTGGAAAGATCAGAAACCTGGCCGTATCACTGGAGGATTTTTCGGAAGAGGAACTCGATCAGGTCGGACTTACCGAAGGCGAACCTGTGAACCTGGAATTTGAATCGGGCGTTACCGTTAACGGGAAGGTGATCAGTAAAACCATCTGCGACGGGCATCTTGTTGTGTTAAGCCTGAACGATTGTATTGTAGCCTATGATGGAAAAACATTGTTCGAACCAGGATGGGGCACCTTTGATATGGCTGTTGGTAAAGAAATTGTGTCGGTATTTTCAGGTCCGGCCGATCCGGATGCCTTCGAATTAAGTTATCCTGCTCCTGAGGAGAAAACACATAAATTTCAGCACGACGAAAAAGCAAAGAAGCTTCATGCCATTTATCAGCAGGTGCGCGATATCAGGGAGAACAACTGCTCCTTTGCCATCCTGCCTTCGTTATGGCAGGAGCTGAAACGCGATCATCCGGGCGACTGGCTTTGTGCCCTCGAAATGCTTGAGCTGCTCAGGTCAAAACAAATCCGTGATGATTTCACCTCGGAGGTGACCCATTTTCTGCAGGCTAAAAAACAGGAAGGGCAATCAATGGCCAAGCTGATTGATGACGGATTTGCTTTACTGGAATCGTAGGATCCGGATAGTTACCAGAGGGGATTCCGCTCTATTCCTTTCACAACAGGGATCAACTGGCTTCCACCAACGTAATAATAGTAAAATTCCGAAGGAGCCAAAGGCTGACTAATCCTGAGTTTCAGATGCTCCCTGAAGGTGAATTTAATCTGCTGGCCATCCGTGGTTATATTGATCTTCGATATGGGGTATGAAACCTGGGTAAGCAGAGCATCGTCTAGATCCACGTCGATTTTTCCCATTTTCTTAACGGTCCCGTTCTTAAACAGGTAAGCACGCAACTCTGAATCAAATATATTCCTCGATTCCCAGATAATCACGACACCGTCGGACGGATTCTGTGTGCGGTAAAAATAGAGCCTGGTAGCGTCACTCACATTCACCGTGTCAAAGGCTGCAGCAACTTCACTGTTCCGGTTGTTTTTAAAAACCCCGATGCACATATCAATATGCCAATACCGGAAAACGACCCCGATTGCGGTGGTGTTATCGAGGTTGTAGCAATGACCCACGTTCAACGTGTCGAATCGTTTGATGGAATTGTTTTTCGCCGGGGTAAAGGCAGAATATGCTCTTGTATACTGGGCTAAAAGTGTCACACTTACTCCGTTCAGCAACAAGACCAGGATCAATACTTTAAAACACATGCGCATAGACTATGGTTTTACGCTATTCAGCATCACCGGGTTTTTTTCTGAATTTTATAATGCCTCGGATCAGGATGGTCATGGTGATAAGTGTAATTCCGAGCACGATATATTCAATGTGATCCAGGGAAGCAGGGATCTTTTTTCCGACGAAGTATCCCAGTGGAATCAATGATCCGGCCCAAAGAACAGCACCCGTGATATTATACAAATTAAATTTCCAGAAATTCATTTCAATGGATCCTGCAAGGATGGGGACGAAAGTGCGGACGACCGGCATAAACCTTCCGGCAATCAGTGCAATCCCGCCATATTTCTCATAATAGGCCCTCGATTTATCAAGATGCCGCTGTTTAAAGAACCAGGTATCTTTTTTCTTTAAAAGCTTATGGCTGAAATATCTTCCGGTTAAAAATCCGACAACATTCCCCGCAAACGCGGCAGCAATGACACTGAATACGAGCAACCAGATATTGACTGTAAGATCAGTACCGCAAAGCAATCCGGCTGTAAATAGCAGGGCATCCCCGGCAAAAATGAATCCAATAACAAGTCCTGTTTCTGCAAATATGATGATCAGCAACAGGGTAAGTCCGCCATAATGGATCAGTTTTTCTGAATTAAGCAGGATCTCAAAAAAATCTTTTATTTCTTGCATGAGTTCAATCTCACCGTTTCGTGATCTCCTGGTAAATCTTGATGATCTCTGATTTATACCTTTCCGGGGCCTCGATATATCCCCATCCGTATTCCATTTCAATGATGCCACCCAGGGCCGTATCATCGGAAGTGACAATGCCATGAGGGATTTTACGGTCAGAGAGTACCTCCTCCATCAATCCTGCTTCAAACTCATTGTTCAGTACAAGAATTTTTTCAAAAGTTTCCATAGCCAGTTATTTTTCATCTAAGATACGAAAATTTCCATGAATCGATTATGACTTCACGGTTTTTTGAAAGGGATTCAGCATGGAAAATATTGAGCGGGATTGCCTGTCGAAATAGCCGCCGCTGACCTCTTTCACTTCGTCGATCGTATAAAATGCGTTGGGATTGAACTGTTTGATTATCTCGATCACCTTTTTAGCCTCTTTGCGCCTGATCGTGGTGAAGAGCATCTTTGTGGGGCCCATCATGCCGTCGACAGGGACAACGGTAACGCCATAATTAAATTCACGCAGGTATTTGATCAGTTCCGTGGTATCCTTTTTCGGAATGACCCTGATTACGACGGTTCCGATTGATAGTTTTTCTTCCAAAAGGATTCCGAAGTAATTACCAGCCGCATATCCGCCGGCATAGGCAAAATAGCAATATATATTGTCGAGATGCTTCATGATCTGCCCGATGGCCACAAGCCAGATGAAGGATTCGAAGAAGGCAAACAGGGGTGCAAGATTTTTAAGCCCCTTTGCCGCAAAAATCAGCCGGAGGGTCCCGATGGACTGATCAGTGATGCGGAACAAAAAGATAAGCAGCGGTAAAACAATGAAGGCGAAGGTGTCATTGTTGAAAAACTGTGCAAAATAATCGAGGTTCATGGGTTAATGGGTTAATGTGGTAATGTGCTGATGTGGTAATGTGCTAATGTGCTAATGTGCTGATGTGTTAATGTGATAGTGTGCTAATGTGTTGATGTGCTGTTAATATGTTGTAATTCGGTTGCGGATAATCAGTATTATAGCGCAAAATTATGAAAAACATAATTGAATAGGTGGGACTTTTCTTCTCCGGCTAAGGGTTATTCACGGACTAATCCTTCAAACATCTGACAGGAAACGCATTCGCTTTGCTTGCCGGGTACAATGACACTGAGAAATTGTACAAATTCATCCCGTGTGATATGGCTTTCGACTGTCCTGACGAGGTCGAAGACCACAATATGGTTGCGAAATCCAGAAAGCTCCAGCTTGAGTTCAGATAGAATACACCACTCCTCAACGCCTTGAACCCGTTGATAATGGTATCCTGCAATGGTCTTCCAGCGCGACTGTTCCCTAGGTAATAGTTCACTAAGGTTGTCCAATCGGTTTCTGATGGCACATGCCATCCAGGCGGGCATAACCCCTGACCAGCAGGGGTATCATCAAACTTCATCATCTCATCCCACTGGTAAAGGCCACCATACTGGGTGCAATTAGTCATAGTCCCATTGTAACAGTACTTTTCAGCGATACAATTATCAGCCTGGTGCATAGAATTTGAAATCGTAATTCCAAAATCTAAATTCGAAGCCATCCAGCATTGCGATCCGATCTGAACAGTAGGATAGACCTTGTTGTCGCGGGTATCGGTCAGGTTGCTTCCACAGGTAAAGCCCTGCGCTGGTTGTACAAGTATAGACTTTGATTTGCTTGCACTGCAGTCATAAACATTCACATAGGAATAATTGATTGTTTTTACGCCAATTCCTGCAACGGATGGGGTAAAAATCCCTGTTGATGAATTAACTCCCGGACCTGAGTAATTCCCACCAAGGGGCAGTCCGCCTTTGAGTTTGAAGGGTTTTGCATTTACGAGGGTAACGGTATCAAAACAAGCCGGGAAGGCTACATTTGGAGCCAGCGACCCGATCATGATGATCTTCGCCGAACTTGCCGGGTTCCCGGTAACGCAGCTCAGGTTCGAATTTATGACACACCGCACGCTGTCATTGTTGACCGGGAAATAAGAAAAGCCGGATGAATTTGTGCCCGCATTTATTCCATTCACCTTCCATTGATACGATGGATTTGATCCTCCATTAAAGGCTGTGGCTGTAAAAGTTACAGGAGATCCGGGACAAAAAGGATTAGCCGAGGGTGAAATGGAGATCCCCGCAGGAAGACTTGTATTGACGATCATGGTCACGGGTAAACTGGTTGCCGGATTGCCTGTTGGGCAAGGCTCAGAAGATGTGACAATACAGTTCACAACATCTCCGTTCACCGGGTTATAAGTAAATACTGCATTGTTGGTCCCGGAGTTGATCCCATTCACCTTCCATTGGTATTGGGGTGTTCCTCCACCATTGATTGCAGTGGCAGTGAAATTTACCATCGTTCCGGCACAAACCGGATTAGTTGAAGGTGTAACAACAACACTTACTGGCAGAATAGGGTTGACCACCATCGTAATTGAATTTGAGGTAGCAGGGTTGTTTGAAGTACAAATGACCAATGACGAATGACAAATGACCAATACCTGGTCGCCGTTGTTTGGGTTATAGGTGAAGGTGGAACTGTTGGTTCCGGCATTAAGGCCATTCACCTTCCATTGATAGGTTGGATTCGATCCTGCGTTTACCGGCGTGGCCGTGAATGTCACCTGGGTTCCGGCACAAACGTTATTGCCGGAGGCCGAAATGGATACATCCACCGGATCACCAACATTTACGGTCACTGTATAATCCACAGGCATTCCTGCACAATCCCCGATCTTCGGAGTGATGTGGTACGTGACCACCCCGGCAGTTGTGCCGCTATTGATGAGAGTCTGGTTGATCACCAGCCCTGAATCAGCGCTGAAGCCGGTTACGGTCCCTGAAACAAGCGAGGCCGTCCAGTGGAAGGTCGTGTTGGTGACGGTGGAGGAG
>Ga0074195_1004835_pt1 | contig 10729 bp, 10 predicted proteins | sample EPASupsiteHSE623_FD_64525 | JGI IMG/M metagenome (GOLD analysis project Ga0074195, IMG submission 64525) | Bioremediated contaminated groundwater from EPA Superfund site, New Mexico - Sample HSE6-23 | ecosystem: Environmental > Aquatic > Deep subsurface > Groundwater > Contaminated ... | reverse complement strand
GCAGTTCGGTACGACCCCCTGCCATTCGACCTCCAGATCGGATTATCCCAGAAACTCAAGCATATTCCCCTCCGCTTCTCGCAATTATTGACGAACCTGCAGCGCTGGGATCTGACCTATCTTGATGAGAGCGACCCCGACAATACGCCGGATCCGATCACCGGTGAGGTTGAAGAACAAACCGGCATTGGGAAATTTGCCGATGGCCTTATGCGCCATATCGTACTGGGCGCTGAAATTACCATTGCAAAAGCCTTTTCGGTAAGGGTAGGATACAACTACCAGCGCCGTCAGGAGTTAAAGCTATATGATAAGGCCGGACTCACCGGATTTTCGATTGGAGCAGGACTTCGGGTGAAAATGTTCAATCTGAGTTATACACGTGGCTCATACACGGCCGGTTTACCGCGCAATTACATCACCGTTGCGGTAAATCTTCAGGAATTTGCTAAAAAACAATAATATTGCGGATTTCCATTGATCCTCATTCCGGCTTTTGCTTTGGCGTGGTGCATGCCATTGAGGTTGCTGAACGTGAATTGAAAAAGGAACCCATACTGTATTGTCTTGGTGACATCGTGCATAACAACATGGAGGTTGACCGCCTCAGGGGCATGGGTTTGATAATTATCAACCATGAAGACCTTGAAAAAATGCATGATTGTAAAGTGATGATCAGGGCACATGGCGAGCCTCCAGAAACATACAAAACAGCCATTCACAACAATATTGAACTGATTGACGCCTCTTGCCCCATCGTTTTGAATTTGCAAAACATGATCCACCAGGGTTATCTTGAAATGCGGGAGAAAAACGGCCAGGTGGTGATTTATGGGAAGGAGGGACATGCCGAAGTGAACGGATTGAATGGACAAACGAACGGAACTGCCATTGTGGTCAATGATGTGACATCGCTGTCAAAAATTGATTTTTCCAGACCGGTTAGGCTGTATAGCCAGACAACCAAGAGTACGGACGGGTTCAACGAAATATCAGCCTTGATCCGTCAACGAATGGAATTGGCTGCAGCAGGAGAACCTGTTGATTTTAAGGTGAACGACAGCATTTGCAGGCAGGTTTCAAATCGTGCAGGCCTGCTGCGCGACTTTGCATCGAAATTTGATATCATCCTATTTGTCAGCGGCAAGAAGAGTTCCAATGGCCTGATATTGTATAAAGTTTGCATGGAGGTCAATCCAAATACACATTTTATATCGGGTCCGGAGGAGTTAAACCGCGATTGGTTTGCCCATGTGACTTCAGTTGGTATTTGCGGCGCGACATCCACACCAAGGTGGCTCATGGAAGAGGTTGAGAAAGAAATATTGAAAATCAGTCATTAAAATGTACCTCCAGAAAATTTTATTGTCCGGTTTTAAAAATTATCCCCAGGCGGAATTCAACTTTTCCGATAAAATTAATTGCTTTGTCGGTAACAATGGCGTTGGCAAGACCAACCTGCTTGATGCCATTCACTACCTTTCGTTTTGCAAGAGTTTTTTTACCAGCCTCGACACCCAGAATATCCGCCATGGCGAAGATTTTTTCGCCATTCATGGCGTCTTCATCCGGGGGAATGATACCAATGACTATGTGCAGTGTATCCAGAAAAGGGGTCAGCGAAAGCGATTTTTGATCAATAAGAAAGAATACGAGCGCCTTGCCGATCATATTGGCAACTTTCCGCTGGTAATGATTTCACCCTACGACCGCGACCTGATAAATGATGGCAGTGATTTGCGCCGGAAGTACATCGACAGCGTGATTTCGCAGTTCGACAAGTTTTACCTGGATGATCTGATTCAATACAACAAAGCTTTGATGCAACGGAATGCATTGCTGAAATCCTTTGCCGAGCACCATTTTTTTGATTCTGCCTCACTGGAGATATGGGATGAACAGATGATCAGGCTGGGTGAGCAGGTTTTTAACAAACGCACTGATTTTTTGCGGCAGTTCAACCCACTGTTTCAGCAGTATTTCCGTTTTCTGAGCAATGGCTCCGAAACGGTTGATATCAGCTACCTCTCCCAGTTCAGCGGCGGCTCTTACCGCGAGGCCTTTCAGTCTGCGTTGCCAAAGGACAGAGCGGCACAATATTGTACCATGGGCACCCATAAGGATGATCTTGATTTTATCCTGGATGGTTTCCCGGTGAAAAAGTTCGGATCGCAGGGCCAGCAGAAATCCTTTGTCATTGCCATCAAACTGGCACAGTTTGAATATACAAGGAATATCAAGGGATTTAAGCCCATCCTGCTGCTTGATGATGTATTCGACAAGCTTGACGATCTGCGTGTGTCGCAACTGATCAGGCTGGTGAGTGAAAACAGTTTCGGGCAGGTATTCATCACCGATACAAGCCGGGACCGGATTATTTCAATATTTGATAGCATGGCCATTGACCATGAAATTTTTGACATACCCATGAAAGCCAGTCAGTGATTTCGTACCTTAGCCCAAGAAATTTCCCGCATGAAAAGAAGGTCGAATGAGATGCCGCTAAAGGCTGCTATTGAAGAATTTCTTGACTCCTACAGGCTGAATGACAAACTGAACGAAACCAAGGTGATTCAGGCATGGGAAAAGGTGGTGGGTGAAATGGTTGCCCGAAATACCAGCCAGCTTCACATTCGTAAAAAGGTGCTTTTTGTAAAGGTTAACAGCGCCGCTCTCCGGAATGAATTGTTATATGCCCGGCAAAAACTCGTTCAGGCGCTCAATAAGGAGGCCGGGGCAGAGGTGATTGATGAAATTGTGTTGAATTGAAAAGTAGTATTAACGACTGGTTGACTGCGAAAAATCGTAAATCGTAAATCGTAAATCGAGATCACTTTACCTGGCAGGAAAGCAACTTCTCACTTCCAATGAATGCCTCCAGTTTATCACCGATTTTAATGGGGCCAACACCCGCAGGAGTTCCTGTAAAGATATAATCGCCGGTGCGCAATGTCATATATTTGGAAATATGCACGATGATGTCATCAAAATCGTACATCATCAGGTTTGAATTGCCCTGCTGAACAGTTTTCTCATTCAAGTCCAGGTGAAAATCGATATTTTTTAAATCCGGGAAGATTGACTTCGGTAGAAATCTGCTGACCGGGGCCGATTGATCAAATCCTTTGGCAATAGCCCATGGAAGTCCCTTCTGTTTGGCTGCATCCTGGATATCCCTGGCGGTCATATCGAGCCCGATCCCGATTTCATTATAATAGGTGTGTGCGAACTGTTTCTGGATGTTTTTGCCCACTTTACAGATTTTCAGAACCAGTTCAATCTCGTGATGGATCTCGTTTGAAAAGGGTGGATAAAAAAACGGTCTGTTTCGGATAAGCAATGCTGTATCGGGTTTCAGGAAAAAAACCGGGGAGGTGGGAATGGCGTTATTTAGCTCTTTGATGTGGTCGACATAATTGCGGCCGATGCAGATTATTTTCATATGTTAATTTTTATTTTTTCGGGCCATATGGAATAGCCATAAATTATCGTTCAAGGTTTGCATGGACGTTGTACTTATGGCAATTTCATGTCAGGAAAGGCTGGGTGTTAAAATAAATCGAGTTTTACAGATTCATTATTGAAACCGCGCAATTTAAGCACTGTTAGAACCTTTTTGGTCGATAATGGAAATTCTCCCCGCATCATCCAGTCGTAGTAGGAGGGTTCGTCCTTAAATACCTGGGCAACAGCTTTCCCCTTATGTTTACCAAAGTTGAACACCTCAACATTTTTATCATTGTACACGATATGACCGATGAGATCAACCGCCTTGGTGGACCATGAAAAATCGCTGAGCGCTTTGATGTCGTTCACTACCGGCTGCGACAGATTCCCTTTGCGGTCGGTGAAAGCCACTGCGGCATACCGGTCGAGCTGGGCTTTCAGGATTTCGTATGTTGCTATGGTATCGGCTTCGGCACTGTGTGCATTGACCAACTCCTTGTCACAGTAAAATTTATAAGCGGCCCTTAGGTTCCTGGGTTCCATTTTATGAAAGATATTTTGCACATCCACAAAACGACGGCCTTTCAGGTCAAAGTCAAGTCCTGCCCTGAGGAATTCCTCTACAAGGAGCGGGATGTCAAAGTGGTTTGAATTGTAGCCGGCCAGATCGCAGTTTTCAAGGAAGTGAGCCAGTTCATGGGCAACCTGCCTGAAGGTAGGGGCATCTTTTACATCTTCGTCCGTTATGCCATGAATTGCAGTAACCTCAGGAGGAATAGGCATTTCAGGGTTGATCCGTAAAGTCTTGATTTTACTGGTGCCGTCAACGTGAAGGCGAAATATGCAAATTTCGACGATGCGATCAGTTGCAACTTTGATGCCTGTTGTTTCAAGATCAAAGAACGCAATGGGTTTGGTCAGGTTCAGTTCCATTAAATGGGTTGGTTGTTGTCAAAATTTTCAAGATGATGGACGAGTTTGGCAAGGAATTGTCCTCCAAGGGCGCCGTCAATCACACGATGATCATAGGTTACGGAGATCATCATGACCGGGCGGATGGCCATGGTATCCCCTTCGGGAGATTCAACCACAACAACCCTTTTTTTAATGGCTCCCACAGCAACGATGGCCGTTTGGGGCTGGTTTATGATAGGCGTTCCCATGAGCGTTCCAAATGAACCCAGGTTGGTGAGTGAAATGGTACCTCCAGTGATTTCATCGGGAACCAGCTTACTGATACGTGCACGTTCGGCAAGATCATTTACCGATTTTACAATTCCCAGGAGGCTCTTTTCGTGTGCACTGCGGATCACCGGTACAATCAGGTTGAAGTTTGGCAGCGAGACCGCCATGCCGATGTTCACATTTTTATGGATGATGACCTTTGTTCCGTCAACCGAAACATTGATCAGTGGAAAATCACGGACGGCCTTTGCGATGGCTTCAATGAATATGGGGGTAAAGGTGAGTTTCTCCTGTTCACGTTTGAAGAATGCATCCTTGTTTTTATCGCGCCATTGAACTACGCGGGTCATATCGACTTCCTGGAATGAGGTAACGTGCGGTGATGTCTGCACTGATTTTACCATATGGCTGGCAATAAGCTGCCGGATACGATCCATTTCCACGATGCGGTCTTCGCCAGGAATAACTTGCTGTATTGCAACCGGAGCCACAGATGCTGCTGCTTTAACGGCAGTTTCAGTACCGGCTGCTGCAGCAGGAGCTGGGGAAATGGAGACCGGCACAGGCTTGATGCCTTGCTGGCGGTCTTTCAGGTAGCTGAGCAGATCCTGCTTGGTAAGGCGATCATCTTTCCCGGTTCCCGGGATTGAATCCAGTTCGGTAAAGGAGATGTTTTCCTGTAATGCGATGCTCCGCACCAGGGGTGAATAAAATCGGGTTCCCGACGCCTGTTCACTCTCCATGTGATCATAGGCAACATCAGGGGCCGGTAATTCAGGATTTCCGGACAATGCCGCAAGCGTATTGTCGGAACGGCCGGTTGCCGGTTGTTCAATTTCAGGTTCCGATGCAACCACTGCAGCTTCAGCTCCAGCTGTCTCGATGATGGCTAAAACTGCTCCAACAGGGACCGTATCACCCTCCTTGAATAATTTCCTGATAAGTTTTCCTGAAACCAGCGATGGGATTTCAGTATCAACCTTATCTGTGGCGATTTCAGCAATCGGATCATCCTCCATGATCATCTCACCTTCATTCTTCAACCATTTGGTGATGGTTGCTTCGATTACACTCTCGCCAAGCTTTGGTACAAGTACCTCATAATTTGACATATACAAATGACTTTGTTGATTTATGCAAAGGTAATGATTTTTCTTATTTTGAAACGTTCAAAATAAAAATAAGTTTTTAATGGCGGCCAAGATTTCTGAAACCCCTGACGATAATATTCAAATCGTTTGTCAACTTATAATCGCGCGCATAGAGCAAGTCGAGGCGGGCGATCGCTTCAACAGAAATGTTCGTGTTCTTGAATGCATCCAGCGGGTTCAGAACACCTGGTTTTATATCTGGCAGCCGGCGTGCTTCATCTTTGGCATGAGGTCCGAATCCCACCCACGATTTGAAGGCGAAAAGAACGGAAAAAATATTATGGATCAAGCCGATGGGTTTCCTGACAAGAAAGAGGAACACCGGATAAAGGAGGAGTAACGTAATAGAAACGATCAGGTCCAGCATTCGTTTATTTCTCCGGTTCGATTTCTTGATAATGGCGTTGATGTCGATCACATAAAGGTCTCCCGATGTATTGATCGAATTGCTCCCAATGATGGAAAGGCTTTCAGGCGGAGCGATTTTATAATCGACCTGTTCATTTTTTAATTCCGACATCATATCGATGATAACCTGGGCGGGTACATCTTTGGCACAGAAGATTACCTCATTGATCTTGTGAATGGTAATGATTTCCTTGATTTGCCCCATGTGACCGATAAAGCCATTGGAATTACTGCGATGGTGACGGTAGCTTACCAGCCCTGTGAAGGCCGGGTTCATCCCTGTTTGCTGGAGTAGCTGAGAAACACGCTCCGATTCCTCCTTCTCTCCGATGATGACAAACCGTTTATTCTTTTCGGAATTCAAACGGTATCCATTGAAATTGAGGAGGTGCAATATATAGCGGACAAGCAGCATGATCATCGTTCCCCAGGCTGCCCCGAGAATGATCAGCGCCCGTGAAAAATGGTAATCCTTGTTTTGCAGTGAATATAATACGAGGATTAGGACCGTGCCAACGGCCATACCCTGGATTATCTTTCTCAACCGGATAGGTTTGTCGTACCCACCGCTTAGGTATATGCATATCAGCCAGATTGACAGGTACATTGGTACGGCAACATACAGAAAAGTATCGGGGTAATGACCGCCATCGGGATAAATGAAATGGCGTTCCCAGTAATTCTTGATGAACAGGATTCCAGCGAAAATCAGCGCTGTATCAGCAATTGGCAGGATGATCCGGTTTACAAACCGTGTCAGAATGGAGATGAAAGCCCTGAAATAGATGGCCAGGTTGATCATCATCGAAAAGGCACGGGCATTTTCTTTCGAAAAATGCTTGTTCGCAAAAATAATCATGGCATTGTAAAACACAAAGACGTAATTCAAGCTGCCTTTTTTGGTGCTTTCTCCTTTATAATGGATGATCCGTGTTCCCGGAAAATAATAATTCTTATAACCGGCCTGTGTGATGCGGTAGCTCAGGTCGATGTCCTCGCCGTACATGAAAAAATCTTCGTCGAGCAGACCGATTTTATCCAGCACCTGTTTCCTGAGCAGCATGAATGCCCCGGCAAGTACATCCACAACATGGGTTTTGTCCTTGTCGAGGTATCCCAGGTGGTAGGTACTGAAAAGACGTGATTTCGGGAATAGTGATGAGAATCCAAATACCTTGAAGAAGGCAACCGATGGATAGGGCAGGCCCCGCTTGCTTTCAGGAAGGAACTTTCCCTTACCGTCAAGCATCTTCACGCCAAGGCCGCCAGCATCGGGATGTCCATCCATGAAATCGACCACCTTCCGCAGGGTATCATCCTCAACGATCGTATCCGGATTTAAAAGCAGTACATATTCTCCCCTGGATTTGTGGATCGCCTGGTTATTGGCCAATGAAAAGCCTTTATTTTCCTTGTTCTCAATAAGATGAACATCCGGAAACTTTTCCTTCACCATCTTCACCGAGCCATCAACGGAGTCGTTATCCACCACGAACACCTCCGATTCAAGGCCAATACAGGCATTTTGAACAGAATGGAGACACTGCTCGAGGAAATACTTGACATTGTAATTAACGATGATGATTGATAGCTTCATCCGGTCCGAGATTCGACTGTAAAGTTAAGTTATTCAATCGAAGTATAAATACTATATTGCCCCGGCTTCGATCATCAGGACAATTTGTTCAATTGCCTGGTCACTGCCACCCGGGTCATAATCAGTCTTGAGATCATATCCGAATATCCTGGCAAGTGTTTGCCAGATAAAAGCGGTAAAGCCTCCCCTGAGTTCTTTGACAATGTCAAAGGTAGAGTTTCCGGTTTCCCGGTATATCAGTTTAATAAGAATTTTTCCCTGTGAAAATGTCAGTTCCTTGATCTCATCGCCAAACTGCAACTCAAGCTCCTTCTCAGCCTTTTTCATGTACATTTTCCTGGCTTTTTCGCCTTGGATCGTATCCATGACCGTTTTGTAGTAACTGAGTTTTTGTCCGGCTAATTTGGCATAAGGATATACCTTTTTAACATTATAAACCAGTCGGTCGTAGCGTTTTGCCTCCCTTTTGGTACTGATCCGCACGGGTGGAAAAATGACCACGGGTTTAATGTCAACAAGCGCAATGGTATCTCCATCAATGATTTTGACGGAGCTATCCGTTTTTGTTGTATCCTGGGAAAAAGCAAGGGTACAATAAAAAACAAAGCATAAAAATGTGAGGATATATTTAATCATGAATGTCCCGGTACAAAAAGCTCATCAATATAACGAAAACTATTCCGGGTTTGGTATCATGCTACCTTTAACCTTGCCATGCTTGTTTTCTGGAACTTTTCTTCAACAAAAGCAGCAGTTATCCGCAACGATTTGGTTGAAGTCTTGGACGGCAATTCAAACATTGCATCGTTCATGATACCTTCAAGGATGGAGCGGAGGCCCCGGGCGCCAAGTTTAAACTCGATAGATTTCTCGACAACAAAATCAAGCGCTTCATCATCAAAGGTCACCTTGATGTTATCCAAATCGAATAATTTGGTGTATTGCCTGATGAGAGAATTTTTAGGTTCCGTAAGGATGCGACGCAATGTCTGGCGGTCGAGGGTATGCATGAAAGTCACAATCGGCAGCCGGCCGACCAGTTCGGGGATCAATCCGAAAGCCTTGAGGTCAACAGGGGTGATATATTGCAGAATGTTATCCTTATCGATGTTTTCCTGTTTCTTATCCGTTTTATAACCGATTTTATTCGTTTGCAGCCGGTTTGATATTTTTTTGTCAATACCGTCAAAGGCCCCGCCGGTGATGAAAAGGATATTCTGTGTATTGATCTGAATCATTTTTTGTTCAGGATGCTTCCTTCCACCTTGGGGAGGCACGTTCACAATGGAGCCTTCGAGCATTTTAAGCAGGGCCTGCTGTACTCCTTCTCCGCTAACGTCGCGGGTTATAGAGGGATTATCACCCTTCCGGGCAATTTTATCTATTTCGTCGATAAAGACAATTCCGCGTTCAGCAGCAGCAAGATTGTAATCAGCAACCTGGAGGAGCCGGGAGAGGATGCTCTCCACATCCTCGCCAACATAACCTGCTTCGGTGAGGGCCGTTGCGTCTGCAATACAAAAGGGGACATTAAGCAGCTTCGCGATGGTCCTGGCCAACAGGGTTTTTCCGGTTCCGGTTTCTCCAACCACGACGATGTTTGATTTTTCAATCTCTACATCGTCATCCTTTAGCGACTGGGAATGGTTAACTCTTTTGTAGTGGTTGTAAACGGCGACAGAGATCACACGTTTGGCTTCATCCTGGCCGATAACGAACTGATCCAGGTGCTTTTTGATCTCAATGGGCTTCAGTAATTTGAAGTCAGGGACATCCTTCTGCTTTACTACAGCCAGTTCTTCCTGCAGGATTGCCTGGGCCTGTTGAACACAGCTTTCACAGATGTGGCCTTCAAGGCCAGCAATCAAAACCCTTGTTTCACGTTTTTCGCGACCACAAAAGGAGCATTTATCAACAGGTTTAGCCATTTTATATTTTTTAACTATCCTTTTTTGACCGGATAAGGATTTCATCGATCATCCCGTATTCACGGGCTTCCTCACTGGTCATCCAGTAGTCGCGGTCGGCATCTTTGAGTATCCTTTTGTAAGGCTGACCTGAATGCAGTGAAATGATCTCGTACAATTCCTTCTTCAGTTTCTGGATCTCACGGGCTGTAATATCAATATCGGAAGCCTGTCCTTCAGCGCTTCCCATGGGTTGATGGATTAGGATGCGTGAATGCTTTAATGCGGTACGTTTTCCTTTTTCACCGGCACAAAGCAGAATGGCTCCCATAGAAGCTGCCATCCCGGTGCAGATAGTTGCAACATGCGGATTGATGTACTGCATGGTGTCATAAATACCAAGTCCGGCATAAACAGAGCCTCCCGGTGTATTCAGGTAGATCTGTATATCCTTCCTGGAATCAACTGATTCAAGGAAAAGAAGCTGAGCCTGGATGATGTTTGCTACGTAGTCATCAATCGGAACACCAAGAAAAATGATACGGTCCATCATAAGACGTGAGAAGACATCCATAGTGGCGATGTTCAACTGCCGCTCCTCAATGATGGTGGGCGAAATGTAATTGGAAGAGATGGATTTATATTTTGCAAGGGTCAGGCTGCTGATCCCTTTGTGACCGATGGCATATTTTGAAAATTCGTCCATATAATTTGAATTTGAAAATTAGTGCTTGTGGCGATGGTCATGATCGTGGTCATGCTCGTGATCGTGTTCATGGTCATGGTCGTGCTCATGGTCATGCTCGTGATCATGCTCGTGGTGATGGTCGTGATCATGGTCATGTTGATGGTCATGGTCAAGATCGTGCTCGTGATCATGATGATGCATGGCTGATGCAAGTTTGATGTACTCATCGTAGGTTACCTCTTTTGGCTTAACTGAAATGGTTGCCTTGAAGTAATCCATCAGTTTGCCATTGTAGAGTTGATCATTTATCCGCTGCACCTGCTCCTTGTTCTGCATGAAGGTGTCG
>Ga0074195_1004834_pt1 | contig 10733 bp, 6 predicted proteins | sample EPASupsiteHSE623_FD_64525 | JGI IMG/M metagenome (GOLD analysis project Ga0074195, IMG submission 64525) | Bioremediated contaminated groundwater from EPA Superfund site, New Mexico - Sample HSE6-23 | ecosystem: Environmental > Aquatic > Deep subsurface > Groundwater > Contaminated ... | reverse complement strand
TCCCCGTTGAATTTTACGATCACGTCTCCGCCCACCACTACGATTTTGTTCCCTACCTGAGCGCGGGTATGGCCGCCTTTGAGCTCCGCCTTATCCGCCGGACTGCGCGGCACGATCTCCACCACCATGACGCCGGATGTGACGCTGAGCTTGAGGGCTTCGGCCACATCGGAGGTCAGGGTCATCATGGAAGCGCCCATCCAGGGATAGGCGTAGTAGCCCTTCTCTATGAGCTCGTCGATGACCCGCCTGGCCGTATCGATGGGAATGGCAAAACCGATGCCCACACTCGCCCCCGTAGGGCTGAAGATAGCCGTGTTGATGCCGATCATGCGTCCGGAGGAGTCGATGAGGGGGCCGCCCGAATTGCCGGGGTTGATGGAGGCGTCCGTCTGGATGATGTCTTCGACCAGGACGCCCGTGGTGGAGCGGATAGTGCGGCCCACGGAGCTGATGACGCCGGTGGTGAGGGTCTGCCCCAAGCCGAAGGGATTGCCTATGGCGATGACCTTCTGGCCCACCTTAAGGCTGTCCGATGCGCCCATGGGGATCACCGTGAGAGCCTCTTTTTTCGCCTCGATCTTGAGGACGGCCACATCGGTATCCGGGTCCGAGCCAATGAGCTGAGCGGGGTATTTCTTGCCGTTGGAGAGGGTCACCTCCAGCTTGCGGGCATCCTCGATGACATGGTGATTGGTGAGGATATAGCCCCGCTCATCGATGATGGCCCCCGAGCCTGCGCCCTGCCGCGGTACGACATTGAAGAAGAAATCCTGTTCCAGGACCGTGCTGGTGATGTTCACCACTCCCGGCGCCAGGCGCTGGTAGATGTCGATGTTGTTGCGCTCGTCTTCCGTGAGGGCGAAGGCATGCGGAACAGCCAGGACCGCCGCCAGGAGCAGTGCGATGAAGAGCGCTTCGAGGTGTTTTTGCAAGGAGGTCATAGATCGAATTTCAAAATGGCGCGTGCCTGTGAAGGCAAAGGTTTTGGTGACTTTCAGCATAAGAGGTTTCTCCTTTTAGGAGCTTTCGAATAAACAAACCACCGGATCTTGCCTTCTCCGTCATTCCCGCAAAGGCAGGGATGCAGGTCTTTCAAAGGCTTTCGGGATTCCCGCCTTTGCGGGAATCCCGATCTGGTATGACTCATTCATGGAAAGACCCTTATCGTCCGGCCGAATAAATCCTCCGCGCAATCCACACGGCGAGAATCACCGCAGCGATCCAGCCAAAAGACCGCTGCCACGCGCTGATGAGCCCCGGCGTCACGGTCTTTATGCTGTTTACGGGGATGGCGAAACCGATGCCGATGCTGCTTCCCGTGGGACTCAGAATGATGGTGTTCATTCCCACCAGCTCTCCCTTGGAATTCACCAGAGCTCCTCCCGAGCTCCCCGGGTTTATGGAGGCGTCGGTCTGGATAAGGCCGCGTAGGATCATGCTGTCGGTCTTGATGTCCCGTCTCAGCATGCTCACCGTCCCTGTGGTGAGCGTTTGCCTCAGACCGAAGGGATTGCCGATGGCCAGAACTTTTTCACCCACCTGAAGCTGTTCCGAGTTTCCCAGCGTGATGGCTCTGAGCGGCTTTTTCGGAACATCGATGCGAATGACGGCGATGTCATGCTCGGGAGCTGATGCAACCATGCGGGCCTTGGCTTGGGTTCCGTCTGCAAGAGTCACCTGCAGACTCCCAGTATCGGCAACGACGTGGTGGTTGGTGACTATGAGCCCTTCCTCGCGAATGATAATCCCCGATCCCGCCCCCCGTGATGGGGGAACAGAGCAAAGAAGAGTCTCGGGCTCGCACGCCGATGTGGTGATGTTTACCACCGATGGGGCCACCCGCTCATAGATGGCGATGGTGTTCTTTTCCTCTTCAAGAAGGGCCGCGACGGGGGCGGGCCTAAGGAAGGGCATCGTCCAGAGCGCCACAAGAAAAGCGAAAAGCGGCCTCAGCTGAAGCCGTCCCTCGACACTGCCTCTGGTGTTTAGTGACCCGTGCGAGAACATATGAACGATCGTCCACCTTCTTTCTCTAAGCCTCCAGAGGCAATTAGAGTTTAGTGTTTCTGCCCGTTGATGATAGAGTACCATTAATTCCGAATGAGCCCCAAGTAAAGGCTGCTATGGCGACGGCGCTCTGGTCTCACGGTTCGTGCGAGGTGCATAACGGCAATAGAGATGCTCATACTGGACACCGGACGAAAACCTACCTTTGCCCCCTTCCCGAATTCCGTGTTCCCTATACACTGGCCCGGCCATGTCTGGATGGCGCTTCTGCTGGGAGGCCAAACGGTGGGAGCGACGGCGGTGGCGTGGCTCTTCCATATCACCCCGGGACAGGTTCTTCTCCCCATTCTGCTTCTGGGGGTGGGGGCGCTCTTTATGGCGACCGTGTCTCTTTGGCAGCGCGTCTTGGGTGGAAATCACCTCGTAGCCTGGGTTCCGACGATTCTGTATGCCCTTTTCATCGCGATCCTGTCACACAACTCCTTCTCGGTCAGACCCGTCGGTTTCGACACAGGCATCCTCTTTCACCCCGTTGAGTATTTTTCCCTGGGAGTGCTCCTTTGCTGGGGATGGCACGCGGCTCCGGTGGCATGCGGCATGTGGGTTCTCGCCGGACGCGTGCTTGCCGCCGGTGCGGCCTTTGCCGCATCCGATGAGATCCATCAGAGGTTCATCCCGGGGCGACACAGTAGCTTTTTTGACCTCAGCCTGGACATACTGGGACTTGCGACAGGGCTGGCTGTTTTTCTGGCAGCCCTCGAACTGCATGCCCGGAGGCGGGCGCGCCGCGCCGGCTCCGCGGGAAAATGATCATGAACGACAAGCAATTCTCCTGGCCCCCTTTTTCCTTCGAGCATCAGGAGACCTTCTTTCGGCTCATCCACCTGGAGGAGTACACTCAGTACGGGATCAATCCCCGCGATGTGCCCATGGGAACTTACGCGGCCGAGGACCATCCGGGTTTTCTCCCCAGCCGTTTCGGAGGCAACGCTTACGGCCTGGGGCTCATGGAGCAGAGTGTCCTCAGCCGGGGAGACATGGATTTTCTGGATAGCCTCGATTTCGACAATGTGAACGAGGTGATCCGAAACGTCGGGCGGCTCAACGCCGTTTACCAGAAACTTGGGCTCCTCATTCGCTTCAGCGCCACGGGCAAGCGTTATTTTCTCATCCCCATAAACCTGGTGGCCCACTCCCTTCAGGAAATCAAGAGCAAGGGGGACGAGATCGAAGAGCTGATCATTCAGCACATTTTTGAAACCCGCCGCGAACGTCTGGATATAGGAGTTCTCACGGACAGTCAGGACCTCCTGGTCCACGAGCTTACAGCCCGCCTCTCCAACCACCGCATCATCATCTTCGACTCCCTCGAAAAGCTCCGCTCCTGGCGCCTGCCCCTGGACATTGTCATTCTGCCGAAGGATCCCTTCGAATACCTCCTGGAGCAGCCCTTCCCGCTGGCGACCCGCCGGCCCATGAACCGGCGGCGTCTGCAGCACTTTGGAATCTATCTGGCCGGAAAGATTTACGATCTGCTGGAGCGGGACGGAAAGCTCCACGTGCTGGCTCATTCCCCCGGACCCCAGGAAGACCGGTGCGTCAGCGTTCGTTTCAAATCCGAGGAAGACCTCAAGCTGTTTTTGCTCTTCACGCACACCTTTCGCACCCACAGGAAGTACGAGGCGACGTCCGCCGGTGAGCCGCTCGAGGTCCACATCGCCGATTTTCATTACTACATCAACCGGTTTGCCTTCTCCGAGCCCCACCTCAAGGGTCTTCTCGTGGACCACAAGCCCGAGGATCTCTCTCTCGAGGAGGTGGACCGGCTGCCGTACCTCAATGTGCGCATGCCGCAAACCTTTATGAAAAACCCCGAGCGGGAGTGGAAGGAGATCTTCGAAACCTGTTTTCACACGCGAACGCTCAAGGAGAAGTCTCCCAGGCATCATCATCAGTACTGGGAAGAGCGTCTTGAAATAGAAGGCGAGCTTCCTGAAAGCCTTTTCGTCTTCATAGGGCAACCGCGCGAGCCAACCGTGCATCTCGCCGCACTCGAGGAGGAAGTCAAGGCGTCGGGCATGCAGGGATGCAGCCTCCCGCTGGTGGCCGAATACCGCGATTCATTCCGCTACGTTCTGGATGTTTTGAAGATCCTCATCCAGATTCGCGACCACCGCTTTCCCCGGCTCTCCGAGCTCGAGCGCACGCGCCTGAGCAATCCCCTGCACGGCCGAAACGAGACCTTCCGGGCGGTTACGCGCCTCCTGGGGCAGCTCCGCAAGCTCGAGGGATGTCAGGACATTCTCAATCCCGACGGCATCGAAGGCCACGCGACCCCCATTCTGGAGCACATCCCCAAGCTTTCGCTGCACGGGTTTTCACCGCTGCAACTGCGCGAGATCCTGCTCATCGTTGTGGGCCACACGACAATGAGCCGCATCGTGTTCGGCAAGCTTTCGGCCAAGACGCTTCAGACCGTAACCGACGGGGTGCGGCGCGGGGAGCCGCGGGACATCCTGAATACACTGCGTATCTGCCGCCTCATGAGTCTCGCCGAAATGGCAGCCTCCCTTGGGGAAGATTTCACCGAGGCCCAGGCCAGGGAGCTCTTCCGCCTCTATGACGATGCCGCAGCAGTCGCAACCGATGCCCAGTTGAGCTGGGAAAAGCTTCATGATCTGCGCATAAGCGCCATGGGGGGGCCTCAGAACATGGCGGTCCGGGAAATGATGAAGTTTTTCAATCTCTTCGATTTCCTGGACGACTGGCAGGAGTATACGGCCAAGGGCGCCTGCGAAAAGGAGGTCATCTGCGACTATGGCCCCGAGCGGCTCGCGCGCCTCGAGGAGGCTCTGGAGCTCGCCCGCATCGCCGAGAGATTCAAGCGCGAGCTCCCCGGCGACTCCATTCTGGGGCAGGCCACCTTTTTCCGGCAGTTCCTGGAGGCCGAATTCCACGGCACTGGGCATCTTTTCCCGAAGCTCGGCGTACGGGCCGGGTTTCTCCTGGTATGGATCGCCGTCAATGCCTCTCCACGGCTCATTATCAACCTCAATCCCGTGCTGGCGGGCACTCCTCCCGACCGTCAGGAGGCGCGGCAGGCCAAAATCCGGGAAGTGCTGCTTCGCCTCTCCTCCGAAGCCCTCTCCCACTCGTTTTTCGAGGAGATCAAACGCACTCTGGCCGAAGGCCGGCCCGCCTTCATTTTCGACAGCGGCTTCCGCATTATGATCAACCCCCAGACGCGGGCAACCGACATAAGCTTCGTGGATGTGGACGAAAACATTCAGCAGATCGAAGCGCTGCTCTCCCACTTCGAGTCGCAGAAGCTGAGCGGTATATCTCTTAAGAACCTTCTCGAGATGGAGCGGCGGTTCTCCGAGCTCGAGAGCTTCCATCAGTACCTGCACCGGGAAGGGTGCTTTCTGCAGTGCAGCATTCTGGAGCCCTCCGGCGGGGTGGAGGAGAAGGACCGGATCATCGGCCGAATCGAGGGACGCCTCAAGGGCATTCTGCGAAGCCAGATTTTCATACCCGAGGAGATTCACGATACAATCTCCGTTCTTCAGAAGCACTGCCCCGAGATTCTTCGGTTCATTCTGCCCGAGTTTCATACCATCTCCGACACGGTGGAATGCCACCCAGGCTCTCTCCCTCAGGCCCTCGGATGCACGGCCATGCGCAGCCTGGAAAAGTTTCAGGCCCTGATCGTCAAGGACCGCAACGCCTTTCAGGACCGCAACGTCTTTTACCAGTTGGCCAAACAGGAATTCGGAGCTTTCGCCGAGGAAGGCATCGGCGTCACCCATGCACAGATGGAAATCCTCGAGTACCTGGTCAACCGGGTGCAGCAGCATCCTCCGCTCTACCAGGCACTGACTCTGGCCCTGCTCTTTCAGAATGTGGGCAAGGTAGAGGAGCTGGCCGCCGGCCTTCTCGAGCCTGTCGCTCGCCTCACACATGCCGAACAGAGCGCCCTGGTGCTGGAAAAAACCGACATCCTCGAAAAATACGAGCTGGACCCTCAGGTGGAAGAGCTGTTGGTCCTGCTGGTGCGGTACCATGGAATGGTGAGCGGGGTCGTGCGCGGAGAAGAGCCGGTCACGGCGCTCGAGCGGCTTACGGAGCCTCAGGACGAACGGCTTCTGGATGTTTTCATGCTCCATTCCATCCTGATCACGGCAGCGGAAAAGGAAGGGGTGATGGTGGCGGATCTGCTGGACGGATTTCTCGCCTGGCGCTCCGTGGCGCTGCGAATCATCCGCTCCCGCGGAGACTGGGCGGTCTGGCTGCGGGAGCTCCTACGGGAAAAGGGGGAAACCGTTCTGCCGGAGTTTCATTTCACGACGCCCGCAACCATTGCGGCTCGCATGGAGTGGTGCGGATTCGCCGATGCCGACATGGCCGATGAAACTCTTTGGCGCGGGCGGCAAAGCGCGGCCTTCGAGCGGCTTCTAAAGCTCATGGGCATTCAGTGGGTGGACTTTCAGGATGTGCAGATGCACCTGCTCAACATGCCCGTGAACTTCATCTATCATAAAAAGAAGCTCAAGAGCGCCGGCCCGGCCACCTTCGAATGGCAGCTTCAGGCGGCGGGGGCCGTCTACCAAATCCTCTCCGCCCTTACATCCGATGTGCGCTTCTATATCCTCTACTGCCTCGATCCGCTGGGTGGAGCCCTCCGCATTACCGGATTCGATCCCCTGCCCGCCTACCTGGCCGCCGAGGAGTGCCTGAAGCTTCTGCTCATCGCATTCCAGGCCTTCCATCACCATTTTGGAACGGGAGAGCGAGGTGGCCTCGTAAGCTTTAGGACCCTCAGCCAGAACATCGAGCGGCGCCACGAGATCGTGCAAAAGGCCCTGTACGATCTCGCCTTCCCACGCCGCTGCTTCGAGGAGGGGGTGCCCTCCCTGCCTCCCGACGGCTACGGCGAGCTGCGCTTCCATGCGAGCCCCGTCGAGAAGGCGGTGTGGGCCGACTATCATGATTCGGTTCAGTTCGACGCCATGGTGCAGTCCCTGGTTGGCCTCTGGGACCACGAAACGCTAGCCGCCCACTACGAAACGCTGATTCGGGAGCTTCAGGAAAAGCTTCCCTACGACACTCCGAGCTTCCGTGAAGAGCTGGAAAGCGCCTTCAAGGAGCAGCAGAAGCGCATCAACGACCGGCTGCTGCGCTCGGTTGGGGAAGCGCTGAGCAGTGTTACGGATTTTGCGGGACTCCAGGAAATACAAAGCGAGCTCGGGCGAAAAGGCTCTACGGCATATTTCACCGAAGAGCAGACATTCCTCCTGAAGGAAATGTTCGAGCTCCACCGCGCGCGGGTAAGGGACCTCTATGTGGAGGACATCACCCGCGACATGGGGGGCCTGCCGACCCGCGAGAGCCTTTTGGACTATTGGGATCACCTCAAATTCGAGCTGCTCTCGTACCGCTCCTTCGTGGGCAAGGAGTACGAGTCCTTTATCGCGCGGCTGGTGGACGCCAGGTTGAGCGGCATGTCATAGAAAAGGGACGATGCGGGAGGGCCTCACACCGTAAGCCCCTTGATGCTCCCATGCAGCTCGCGGGTCTTTTCGCGGCGCAGGCGGTCGCGGTCCTTTCCGATAGCATCCAGTTCTTCCTGAAGCGCTTTAAGCCCGGCATGATCGTGGGGCTCGCCCCGGCGGTGAGCATCGATGAGAGCCCGATAGATGGCGGTCATGCGTCCGACCAGCTCGAGCGGGTACTCTCGCCCCTGCACCTTGAGCGTGCAAAGCCCGATATCCATGACATCCCAGAGCTCCCGGCCGTTGATCACGAACGCCACGTTGGGGCGAGCCCGAATGCGATCGTTGATGGCCTCGATCTCCCGATCATTCCGCCCGCGCTGCCCGAGCACCCCGCGCCGCTGCTCATCCGTCAGAAGACACAGCCGATGGCAGCTTCCGCTCCGGTCCGGCCAGCCCTCGTATTCCACGATCTCGTTGCCGTCCTCGTCATGATACACACGCCGGATGTACGAATCGCTTATGAGCTCGTGAAAGGCGCAGTTCCCAACGCCGCCCACACACCGGTTGCCGTGAATGAGCACCTCCACGGCCAGATTCAGCCCGTCCGCGGCCGCTTTGAACACTCGAAGCTTTTCGACCGTGTCGATTTCCGTGCTCGCAACAATCTGAGTGGCGCCGTACTCCTTGTACCGGGCCATCTGATCGGCCGTCTGAATGTTGCACCCCACGCTGGCATGGATGACCAGCGCTGGGAAATTTCTCCGCACCATTTCCATGACGGCAGGCGTTTTAACGATCACGCCCTCGACACCCCACGCAGCGTACCTGGCGAGCTTTCCCAAAAGAACCATATGCCTTTCGGGAAGCACATCGACATTGACGGCCACCCGCACCTTCCCGCCTACCGCTGATGCAGCCTGAACGGCCTCGCGAATCTGTGAATCTTCCATCTCCCAGGCACACTTGCGCCTGCTGAACCCTTTAGCCCCGACGTAAACGGCATCGGCACCTCGGGCAAAAACCTCCTCCACCATCCTTAAACTGCCGCCTGGCGCCAAAAGCTCGTTCATGGAATCCTCCTCGTAAAACCCCTATGAGATCCCGAACAGAAAAGAACAGGAAGTGTACGCAATCCAAATTGATTGAGTATAGAAAAACGGCTCGGGGAGAGCAACACCAGGAAGATATGCCGGACAAAAGACAGAAAGCGTCAACTTCAGTAGCTCGCCAGACACCGGCGGATACTCGCCCATGGGAAGCGCTTGCCGGGACAATCCGTTGCGGCGCCGTCCACATCCCTGTGACCTACGACGTTTTGAGGCGAAATGCTGTAATGGGAGCAGAGCGTCCGTATCAGATACGTGAGTGAGTCCATCTGGGCCGAAGTCGGCAGGTCTTCGTTAAAGTTGCCCACCAAAGCCACTCCGATGGCCTTTTCGTTCATCCCGCCGGCCTTGCAGTGAGCCCCGGTCTGCTGCCTGACCCACCGGGGAGCCACCTCGATCTGCCCGTCTCCTTTACCGAGTGTCCCGTTGTCTATAAGGAAATGATACCCCAGACCATACCAGAAGCCACGGTCCTGATGGGACCGGTCGATTAAGGCCGCCTTGCCGATATCGGTCGCCGTATGGTGCACCACGATATACTTCCAGCGCGTGCCAGGGTAGAGAGCGATCACATGACGCATGCCGCGGGCGTTTGGGATAATGAGCTTCTGGCCTACATGGATGGGAGCTCCGGGATAAAGGTTGTTGGCCGCGTAAATGGTGCTCTCGGGCACGTTGTATATACGCGAAAGACGCCAAACCGTTTCGAGCGGCCCCACCTCATGGGTGATGGTCCGGTGCTCGCTGGAGTCGATGAGGCACTTCTCGGCCACAATATCCGTTCGGGCGGGCTTAGGAGCCGTAGAGCCCGGAGCCGATCCGGGGCGGGGGGATGTGGTCCGGGGGGACGGTACCATTCGCGCTCCAGGCTCCTGATACCGGCCGGAGGAGTCCGGCGATGAGGGGGCGGGAGGAGCGACGCGTCCGGGCGCACAGGCCTGAGCCACAATGAGCACCGCGATCACCAGGAGCATCGAAAGCACGGCCGCGCGAATCCCCGAAGGCATCCGCAAACTGGAGAAAATGGCAGGCGGATTTTTCATGGAATACTCGGCCAGGAAGTAGGGTCGGGAGCATTTTAAAACTCATCGCTCCCATTCTAGTACAGGTCCCCATAAGAAGGTGAGGAAATTCCCGGGAGCGCCGAGTTGCACTCGGCTTTCCCCTGGGCTTTCGAGCTTGCAGCCTGCAAGGAGAAAAATGAGAAAGATTACTGGGGAGAATTTTAGACAGAAGTGGGTGATTTCCTCCCTTGTTTTGCTTCCCTTAACTTGACCGAATGATACATTTTATCACATCTTTGCTGGACGCCCCAAAATGGGGAACAACCATAAAGCCTTGTCCAGCAAGCAACTGGAGCATCCATTCTTCTGTTATGTGCTCTTGGCATTATTTTTGATTAAACACATACGCCCGTCACTCCAAACCTCGCCGTCAGAAGCAGGTTTCCAATTTTTCCGTTGCACATCCGTCAATTTCCTTCTTAAGCCGCGTAAGCGGCTGAAGGTGAAGCTTGCCGGGTGCAGGCAACGCAAGCCTCGATTGGCTAAGGGTGCGGCTCTTTTGGAACGACGGCGATTGACTCCCGAGGCACCCTCACTTTCAGGCGGCGGCAGCATAGCGCGATGCGTGGTTCCGCTGATACTCCCGTTCACGATGGAAGCTCCAGTACGCATCGAAATCGCCGCTTGACCTGAGAGACCGCAAACGAAGCACCGCTTCCGCGCTTTTCAGCCTCCAGCGTGCTCCTGTTAAATCCATCCGGTCTTTGATCAAGTGCCGGCAGGCTCCTTCAATTACTCCGGTGGCAATAGGAATTCCCTCGGCAAGGAACTGGTCATAGTCGAGCATGCCGGGATAACCGCTCAGGTAGTCGGCACACTTTAAGACCGGCTTGCCTTGTTCCTGCGTGAGCTTTTGGAGCAGATCGGACTTCCGTATTGCCTCAGCCACCTGCTCCGCCTCCCCTTTGAGGATCTTGAGTGCCTGCTCGCCGACCTAATCCTCAGCCTCCCGGCTGCCCACGCCAAAGAGAGCATGAGCCGCTTTCCACACATATTCCAGTACATGGATGAAGTCGAGCACGAGGGTTGCTTCAAGCTTCAGGCTTCGCAGAAAGCTA
>Ga0074195_1004833_pt1 | contig 10736 bp, 9 predicted proteins | sample EPASupsiteHSE623_FD_64525 | JGI IMG/M metagenome (GOLD analysis project Ga0074195, IMG submission 64525) | Bioremediated contaminated groundwater from EPA Superfund site, New Mexico - Sample HSE6-23 | ecosystem: Environmental > Aquatic > Deep subsurface > Groundwater > Contaminated ... | reverse complement strand
TTATAGGTTCTTGAGGGGACTCAGCCATTTGCTCAAATTTCCTTGATAATCGATGAACACAATGGTGAGATTGTTGCCCATTCTCCTTATGGTGCGAGTTATGGGGGATTTGTTTTTCAGTCTTACCCAGGCTATAAGAAAGGGAAGGAAATTGTAAAGCTTATTTTAGAATATATGAATCAGAATCAAGTAGACCGATTTGTTATCACACCCCCTATAGCATGCTGTTCTAAATATTTTTTGGATACTTTTAAATTCAATCTTTTGGAAGCAGATTTCAATTCGATCAACCGTGATATCTCAAGTGTGTATTACTTTGAAGACAGGCCAGTTTTCGAATCGCTCGCCTCAAAAGTAAGAAATACAATAAGGACTGCAGAAAAGCACGATATTGAAATAATCGAAAATGCTGATGTAAAGGACTTCTGGAAAGTATTGTCATCAACGTATCTTAAGCACGGTACCAGTCCAACCCACAGTATTGAAGAGTTTAGCTTACTTATGGATTTGTTGCCTGAACGGATATATACCAATGTTGCCTATATGAATGGGATACCTGTAGCAGGAGTTGCTTGTTTCGAAATTAACAAGCTCACTAATAGTTCGTTCTATTTGTGTCAGAATTCTGAGTTTCAGCAATATCAGGCATTAAGCTTGTTAGTTATGAAGACATTGGAACTTAGCAGGGAAAAAGGTTTTAGTTTCTTTGATTTCGGGACATCTTCATCAAACATGCAGGCCAGGGAAAATATCTTTACTTTCAAAGAGCACTTTACTAAGATAGGACAATTTAGGGAGACTTTTGAGTGGAAGCGACAGTAATGAGAATTCCTATATTCATGTACAGTTTATTAACACCCGCCTTGGAGCAAAAAATCAAAGCGCAAGCAGATGATGATCCATTTGGTGACTCACAACCAAGGAAAGAGTACTATGGTCCAAACGCAAAATGGCTGTTGGCTGGAGTTTTAAGGCATCTTAATATATTACGTGAAGATGAAATTGTAATTCTGACTACAAGTGATCAGCAATATGTGTCAACATGTGTATCAATTACTTGTTTTAATTATGCAAAAATAAGCAGAGTAGTTGGTTCTACCACTAAAGTAATAATTGTGATTCACGAATTCGGATATGTTTATCCTGATATCAAAAGGCACGTAAATGAGTGGAGGGAAAGAGGGATTGTGGTTATCGAGGACTGCGCACATATTATTGGCTGTGATATCAATGATAAGAAAATAGGTTCTTTTGGCAACTATGCAATCTTTTCTCTCCCCAAAATAATCCCGGCACGTTCAGGGGGCTTATTAAGAACGGAAAATATTATTAAGCTGCCTAATCTAAATAATGAGTTACTTCAGCTCACCAATATGGGCATAGATGAAGCTGAAAAGTATTTGCCAAAATATAAATTTTTTAACGAAGGCAGATTACAACGAGCGGAATTGCTAAAATCTCAGATAACGGGTCTCTGCAAAGTTTTTGAACCAACTCAGTTTGCAGTCCCATATTTTTTAGGAATATTAACTGATAAAAAATCGCAAATTGAAGCATCACTACCTTGGATAGAATTCGGTGCTACATTAAGGAATGACTTGGTTTATATTCCCACTAATCCATTGTCGTCGCTTAAATCTTTTAAAATATATTTATGGAATATTTAAAAATCTAAAAGGGGCACAAAGTGGAAAAAAAATCTCGGATTATTCATCTACCAGTGAATCCTGTTAACCAAGCCAATATTTTATCGAACGCTCAAAGAAAATTGGGCTATCAAGCATATTGCTGCCAATATGGAAGCAATCCATTTGGCTTTATTAGTGATTATAACTTGAATATAGACAAAATAGGAAACAAATACCAAAGACTGTATTATATTTTTATATTTTTTATTAAAGCCATTTTTAGATTTGATATTTTTCATTTTCATTGTACTACTATGTTGCCAAGAAATATTGATCTAGTAGTTTTGAAATTATTAAGGAAAAAAATGATTATTCACTATTGGGGTTCTGAAATTAGATGCAAACAGATTGCCGACAAAAATAGCAATTACGTCAAAGTGAAAATAGAAAATGATGAGGCAATATTGAGAAATATTAAATATATTTCAAAGTATGTTCGAACAGCAATTGTTGCTGATTACGAATTATATGCTTATATAGATGGCTACTTCGATAGGATTCTTATAATTCCCCAAGCAATTAAAGCGGAAGATTATATGCCTAGGTTTCCTTCGCGTGAGAATATAAAACCCCGTATCATTCACGCTCCAACGAATAAGGGCTATAAAGGAACTGAATATATATTAAAGGCAATTGCAAGGCTTTCGAATGAGTATGATTTTGAGTTTACCTTAGTTGAGGGAGTAAAAAATGATGAAGCGATAGCTATTTATGAGCAGGCAGATATCATAATTGACCAAATCTTGGACGGTTCTTATGGAATCTTTTCCATTGAAGCGATGGCCTTGGGAAAACCAGTAATTTGCTATATACGAGAGGATCTTCGCGATAAATATCCAATGGATTTGCCGATTGTATCTGCAAATCCTGATACTATTTATGATGTTTTGAGACAATTGATCAATGACGCTAATATGAGATTTGAGGTGGGTCAAAGGGGTAGGAAATATGTCGATAAATATCACAGCGTTGATAAAATAGCCAAGGAGTTAATTGGGGTTTATAAGGAGCTATGATGATGAAATCAATTTTAGATTTCTTCGGTTTATATAGGAAAATATAATGATAAAGCAGTTTTTCAAAGATAGTGCAATATATTCATTTAGTACAATAATTTCTCGTGGTATAAGCATTTTTATGGTTCCAATATATACTCGAGTTTTTTCTCCTGCGGACTATGGGGTTATTGACATGATAGCTGTTGTGAGCAGCCTGATCAATTTAACTATAGCCCTTGAGATATCCCAGGCTGTAGCCCGTTTTTTCCCTGAAAATAAGAGTTTGGAGGAAAAAAGGTCTTATGCTTCAACCGCTCTATGGTTTACCGTATGTGTTAATATTGCTTTTTTAATTCTGGCTCAATATTACTGTAGTTATCTCGGACCTTTGGTACTTGGAACATCGTATAATGAGTATCTATTTCGTATAGCAATTTTTTCGATAGTAACTAGTGGTATTTTACAGCTTGTACACAATCAGCTCCGGTGGCAATTACAATCTTTAAATTATTCTATAGTCAGTATTATGATGTTACTTGTTACTGTAACTACTACCATTGTCCTTATTTTTGGGTTTAAATTGGGATTAATTAGTGTATTTTATGGGCAACTGATTGGTAATGTAGTTGGTTTATTCCTTTCATATAAATTCGCAGGTGATAGTTTTGGGTTGGTTTTCGATAAAACCAAATTAAAGACAATGCTAGAATTCTCGCTACCATTAGTACCTTCTAGTGCTGCTGTTTTTATTGCAGTTTTTATTGACAGAATAGCTATTAAAGAATTAATGACTTTAGCTGATGTCGGGCTGTATGGTATAGGTTACCGAATAGCTTCAATGGCGGCTCTGGTCATGGTCGGAGTACAGACTTCTATGACCCCATTGATTTATAATCATTATCAAGAATCCAATACACCATATGAAATTGCTCGGATATTCCGATTTTTTTTATGGGCAGCATTGATGTGTTTTATGGGGTTATCGATGTTTGCTAGTGAGGCGATAATGATTTTTACAACCCCATCATTTTATGGTGCCTATGTGATTGTTCCCATACTGGTTGCAGCGATTATTGTCTCGGGAATGAGTGTATTTGCTCCGGGATTGGCGATTGCCAAGCGTACAAAAATTACTGCTGCAGTAAGTATAACAACGGCCTTATTAAACACCGGTTTGAATTTTGCCTTAATTCCTTATCTGGGTATTAGAGGATCTGCTTTAGCAACGCTAATGGGTGCGGTTATGCAATTCACACTTTATATGTGGTTGGGTAATAAATATTATCCAATTCCATATCAATGGAAAAGATATTTAAAAGTACTGACCATATCAATATTGTTTGTATTAATCGGGACAGCTATTAAGGTAACCTTCTGGGCGGACATTATAATTAAAATATTTATTTCTATCATTGGTTTAATATTAATTACATGGATTTTAATTGATAAGAACGAATTTGAAAAAGTTAATCAGTTTTGGTTGAAAATGCAGAAAACAATATGTGCAAAATGAATTTAACAAAATGTGTGATGTGATTCAATGATGTTATTGAAAGGCTGATAAATATATGAGAAAAAAGTTAGTGGTTTTAGGAATATCTATCTTACCTCTGTGGTTTGATTCGAAAGTCAAGGCAGGAATGCCATCAGTTTATCTGGGTCTCAAAGGTTATGTAGAACATGGGCACGAAATCCACTATATTACATTGGGAAAGAAAGGCGAATTACCTGAAGAGAATATTGACGGTATAGTAATACATCGATATTTTATTCCTTTTATAAAAATTTCTCAAAAACGAATTTTGAATACTATAACCCGATATTTTTTATGGATAATGACTATAATTTATTCGTTTAAGTTGGGATTTAGTATTTCAAGAAAAATTCAACCTAATGTTTTTTATGGGCATACTTATTATGGTGTTCCTTCAGCATATTTGCTCTCTAAATTATTTAAGGTACCCTATGTTTATCGTGCATATGGGTCAATGGATTTAAACGAACAGTTAGAAACAATTCTGGGGAGAATAAGACATATTAATGAAATAATTGCCATGAAAATTCCTGCTGATATTTATATTTTTACAAATGATGGATCTGAGACAGATAAAGCTGCTATTAAATTAAACGTGAATAAAGAGAAAATTAAGTTTTGGAGAAACGGAATTTTTAAAATAATTACTAATGAAAAAATACGCAGCCAGATACGGACAGAACTTAAACTTAAAAATGATCAAATAATGTGTGTTACTGCCGCAAGATTAGTGCCCAATAAATATATAGGTGAAATTTTGGAAGCAATAAAAATATTAAACAATAATTCAATTGTTTTGTTCATATTAGGCGATGGCGAGATAAAGTCAGACCTGGAAAAGAAAGCTATTAAATTGGAGATAGAAAACAGAGTGCATTTTTTAGGAGCAGTGAGTCGTGAATTTGTAAGCAATTATTTTATGGCTAGTGATATTGTTTTAGCGTTAGGTTCTTATAATCCTATTTTGGAAGGGATGACTTTAGGTAAACCTGTAATTTGTTTAGAGTTAGGTGCCACTAAGGATTTAATTGAAAATGGTAAGAATGGCATTTTACTTGATAGTCCTAATTCAGCAGAAATTGCTGAAGCAATTAAGATTTTAGCTTCAGATGAAAAACTACGATCTTATTTGTCTGTGGAAGCTGAAAAGTCAATTCATAAAAATTATTTATTTTGGGATGACAGGATTGAGGCCGAAATAAATCTCATTGCTGATTTAGTTGAAAATAGAGTTAAATGATCTAAGTAAGTAACTATTAAATTTAGCTTAATAATTAGTTTTTATTAATAACTCTATATTTGGAATATGATGAGAATAATAAGCATTCAACACTATATATTTTAAGTTAGTTAATGAAATTTTAAAAATGATAAATACTGTTTTTAATTCAATATTCACTCTAAAATTCACAAATGTCACCAAATATAATGGAAAATATTTGAGATAATGTCTTACGAAGTTGAAATATTATTGTAGGCTAAAGGAGTTATTTTAATGTTAATGGCGAGTTCTAATAAAAAAACGGTAAATATATTAATATTAGGAATCTTAATTGCCATTATCATAGGAACGGGAACAAGTTCAGCATTATGGTATTTATCACTAGGCTTAACGATTATAGTTTTATTAAGTACATATCGGATCTGGCTAAATAAACCATTTGTTATATTTTGTTTGTTAGTTTTTTTGATGGCCTTGGGAGATATATCAAAATTATATAGTTACGGCAACTTTTCTATACTAATTATATTTGGTTTTCTTCTTTTAATTTCTGTAATTATCAATTTGTTATTCAAAAAATATAATTTAATAAAAATAGATAGTTTACAAATAGCTATAATTATTTTTTTCTCAATAAATATTTTATCAACATTAATAAATGGAAATAATATTTCAGGACAGGGTACATATTATTTGAGAACTTATATGCAGTTAATAATTTTAATATTTTGTGGATTAGTAATAATAAAAGACCATTGTTCAATTGATAGGATTATTAGAATAATAATTATTTCTATATGCATAAGAATTATATTAGGACTGTTATTGGGAATATTTGCGCCACAATCTTATTTGACAACGGTATTAAGCATTAACGGGTTTAATAGAGAAGTAGGAGCAGATATTGCAATGAATATCCCATTTATTTTATATTTTATTGATTTAAAAGAAAATAATAAAATATTACTTTACATTACTTTGTTCATTTCAATTATTGGAGTTATTTATAGCGGATCACGAGGTGCATTATTGGCGTTAGTTATTATGCTAATTATTATGGTTTTCAAAGGGAAAAAAATGAGGAAAAAAGGTTTTATAACCGGCTTTATTATTATTACTATTTTTATAATAATATTTCATTTCTTTAATTTCATTGTTTCAGAAAGAATTGCCAGAACTATGACTGAAATTTATGCTCAAAATATTGAAAAACTTGGAACAAATAGAGTCGGTATATGGATAGACGGAATTAATATTTTTAAAAATAATTATTTAATTGGTGTAGGACCGGGTAATTTTTCAGATAGTTTTGGAAAACTAAATATGTCTTATATATACGATAATCCTGCAGCGCATAATGTTTATTTAAATGTTTTGTGTGAGTTAGGCATAATAGGTTTTCTATTATTTTTATATATCATTATCAAAACATACATTAATTATAGAAAAGCTCTTAAACAATACTACTCTATAGGTCAACATAGACTAGTATTGCTCTGTAAATATTGCCAATTGAGTTTAATTATTTGGCTAATAGTTGGATTTAGTTTAGATACACAATTATCTAAATATGCATGGTTATTATTTGGTTTTTCAATAATTACCTACAACGAAAGTAAAAAAGGATTAAATCAATGAATATCATTATAATTTCGCATATGTTTCCAAACAATTTAAATCCAATGAAAGGAATATTTGTAAAAGAACAAGTTTTAGCACTGAAAAATGCAGGGGCAAATATTATTGTTATTAGCCCAATACCATATGCTCCTAAAATCCTATGGTTTAGGAAGAAATGGAGAGATTATGCGACTATTAATAAAACTGCAATATTAGATAATATTACAGTTTATTATCCTAGATATTTAGTTCTCCCAAGTAAATATCTATTCGGATTTCAATCATATTTTATGTATTTTAGTGTGAAAAGATTTTTATCCAAAAATAATTTGCTTTCAAGAGTTAATATTATTCACGCACATACCGCCATACCTGACGGATATGTTTCTGGTCGATTAAAGAAATTATTAAGAAATGTTTCAACTGTCTTAACTGTTCATGGTTCAGACATCTATTCGTATCCTTTTAGAAATAGACTTTCTCTAAAATTAACCAAGTATGCTTTGAAGAATAATGATGCAGTAATAACTGTCAGTGATAGATTAAAAGAAAAAGTATTTGCAATCTATGATAGAAATGTAGAGATAATAACTAATGGGGTTAGTCAGGAACATTTTTATATTAAAGAAAAAGATATGTTAGAGCTGAACATAATTAAAAATCAATTAATTGGTAAAAGGACAATATTATTTGTAGGAAATATAATTAAGCCAAAAGGCGTAATTGAATTATTTGAGGCTTTCGTTAAAATAGCAAAAAAGTACCCTGATTTATATTTGGTTTACATTGGTGAGGGTGATCAGAAGAATTACCTTTTGAAGAAAGCATTGTATGAAAGATTAAACAACCGAATATTTTTAACTGGATTACTTGAACATGATAAAGTTAAACTGTGGTTTAGTGCATGTGATATTTTTATACTTCCTAGTTATTCCGAGGGAATGCCGACCGTGATGTTTGAAGCTATGCTTCATAAAAAGCCAATAATAATTTCAGATGTAGGTGGGGTTAGTGAGGTTATAATCGACAAAATTAATGGATTATTGATTCAACCTGGGAATATTGATTCTATATGTAACAAAATTACTGAATTACTTGATAATATACAATTATCTGAACAAATATCAAATAATGCTTATAAAGATGTAATAAGTAAATATACATGGGAAATAAATTCGAGAAAAATGATGACTTTGTACGAGAAATTAGAGTCTTAAGTTAGGAGAAAAAAGGAATTAATATTAGAGTAATAATATAATGAAAAATTAGAAGGAATAATCCCTTTTTTGTAATAAGGAGAATCAAAGTGTTAAACAAAATTAAGTATTTGTTAAATTCAGAAAACATTATACACATAGTAAAAGCGAAGTTATTCTATGATTATGGATCGGAAGTTGTTCTTAAATGTACAGTTTCGGAAATATCAGAAGGTCCAAACGTTAACTTGGAAAGTATGCAATTGAAAAGAATAACAAGTTTTAAACAAATAAATGAAGAGAATATTTCAATAATACAAGATATTATTGGTCAAGATAAAATGCGATTATGGCAATATAAAATAAATGAAAAAAATACGTTTCTATTTATTGCAACGATAAATGGAGAATTTGCTAATTATACTTGGGCTACATTAGGCAAAAAATATAAACCGTGGCCCTTTGTGAAAAAAGATGATATAGTATTTGGACCTTGCTTAACTTACAGTAAATACGGTAAAAAGGGTCTTTATTCCAAAGTTATTTTATACATATGCAACAATTATTTTAACGATAATCTTAAACGATATGCATATGGTGTATGTAATGTTGATAATATATGGTCTGCTAAGGGTTTAATTAAAGGCGGTTTCAAGGAAATTGGAATATATAAAAGAAAGATTATATTAGGAATAAGTGCAGTGAAACAAATAAAACCTAAAATATGATTATTTACATAAAACATGAAAGGTTTACTATTACTTCTATCTTAGAAGTTGGGCGGCGTAGCCGCAGTCACCTATTAATTAGACAAGCATGATTGTAAAATAAAAAAGTAAGATTGAGATTGTCTAAAAGGGGACATAGTTATATGAATCCAAAAACCAAATATTTGTGGAATCAAATAAAAGATCATATTAAACGGTTTTTTACTAGCGATGCCCAAGATATGATTCACAAGACCGACATAGTTTTCGTTTCATTTGAAGAAGCTATTAGTTTGCGGGAGAAAATTATAGCTATTCCCGTAAATATTGAATCCCCATTTGTACCACAAAATATTTACAAAGCACAGTTCAATGGAACACAAGTAACGCTATGGAATAAATTTACCATACCTCAAGATAAAGGATGGGTTTGTTTACCTGACGAATGCTGCCCAATCTGGTATCAACACGAAACGGGGACAATTATACCTGCTTTTAATTTATTTAATAATTTATTAAATCTCCTAACTTTTGCAGAAGAAAAGGAGATAACAAGCAGAGATCGGCATGGTCGGTTTACTGCGACGATGAGTACTCGAAATAAATTAGGCCTTCTAGAGGTTCCTGCTTTTAATGAAGCAGTAGCTCTCTTGGTGGCAGCTTGTAGTGGATTACAGAAGCAAGAAAGTCCCGTTTATGATTTAAATGGTTTATTAAAACCCCCTGTGCTTATTTTATCACACGACAACGACATTCTATTGGGAAATGATTTTTGGACGCAGATGGTTAGGATTTATAGGATATTTGAACCTTTAATGAGATTTAAGAAAACTGATTATAATAACCTACGCTGGATAATACAGAACAGTAGGAATCCGAGACAATATTATTTCGATGATATATCGAGAATGGTTGCAGTTGAACAGAAGTATGGATTTGCATCTACCTTTTACTTTCTGAATGGTAAAAATGGCCGATTTGGTGCCCGTAGTGGTTCGCCTATTATTGGTGAGGCAATTAAATATATTCCTTTGGATTGGGAAGTGGGAATTCACTATAATTACGATACATACTTAGATGAATACAGATTTAAACGACAGGTTGACGAACTGCAACTTATTGCCGGAAAGGAACTTATATCTGGCAGAGGTCATTATCTTAGATTCGACTCACTGAAATCGTTACATTTTTTATGTGATAGAGGTATTTTATGTGATGAAACAGCTGGTTATTCGGATAGAATAGGGTATCGATGCGGCATTGCCGGGATGTTTCAACCATATGATGAACTCAAGAGAGAGGCTATACCAATATGGGAGATGCCTTTAAACATTATGGATTCAACTCTCTTGGAGCAGTATAGCAACGATCCGATAGCTACTTTTCGGGGAATGTTATTCCATTTGAGTAAAGTAGGAGGAGCGCTTTCCCTTCTTTGGCATCCAGGAATGATTTGTAACCCTGAATTCCCTGAATCAATTGGAATATATTCAAAACTTCTTGAAACTGCCTATAAAATTGGTGCCGAAGGAAGTCCATGTGTAAAAATTATTTAAATGATGAATTGGTTCTAGTACAGAGGTGAGGTTGAAAATGCAAAGTTATAAGCAAAGATATAGAGATTTATGTAAAACAGAAGCTACTATACCTATCTTTTCTCGTGACTGGTGGATGGATGCTGTGTGTGGGGAGGAAAACTGGGGTGTTTTATTAGTGGAAAGGAACAATCAAATCATCGCTAGTATGCCTTATTATTTAGTTGAAAAGTTTG
>Ga0074195_1004832_pt1 | contig 10736 bp, 10 predicted proteins | sample EPASupsiteHSE623_FD_64525 | JGI IMG/M metagenome (GOLD analysis project Ga0074195, IMG submission 64525) | Bioremediated contaminated groundwater from EPA Superfund site, New Mexico - Sample HSE6-23 | ecosystem: Environmental > Aquatic > Deep subsurface > Groundwater > Contaminated ... | reverse complement strand
GTGAGATGGGCTGTTCCTGTTCCAGTATCCCGTAAATGTGGTGATCGTCATTCAGTTCTACAAAGTCGATGCTGTCGATAAACGGTTTGTATTTTTCAATCAGCACTCCGCTGATTTCCTTCAGTTTCGTGTAATCACACAGCTTCACATAATTGTTATAGGCAGTTTGGGCCAGGTAATACTCAGTGGTATCCGTGGCAGAAAACCGGCGTTTGAATTTGTCAATCAGCCGGTTTGATTCCTCCGGCTGATTCAACACCGACTTCAGGATAATGTCATAAAAAAGAAGTGCCTCTTTTTTATACTTTGCCCTGTTGTTCACAATTTCATTGTAAAGTTCACCGTAGTTGTCCTGTTCCACATATTGTGAAAGTAGGGGGACAGCCTGAAAGTGCTTTTTGCAGGAAAAAGACATAGCGCCTGTGAGGGCCACAAGCAATACAATAAGCCACTTACCTTTGTTTTGCATAAATTTCCGGTTTAATGGGTAATGTTATTGACAATACTGAAAGATACACATTTCCGGCCAATCCCGGAAATATATGTTAGCCCACACCCACCAGTCACCAATTACTAATTACCAATCACGGTTTTTAAAAGTTCGCGCAAAGACGCAAAGGCGCAGAGGAAGTGAGGAGGTGAGGAGTTGATGATGATTGGTTGCTAGCCCTGGCCCGAAACTCACCAAATACCAATCACCAATTACCAATCACGTTTATGCATTTTCATGTTTTCTGATAACGTTTTCAAGTCTTTGTTCCGCATCCTCTAATTCAACGAATTTCGATTTTCCGTCAATAATTTCATTTAACTCAGTCTCGAGGTATGATTTGTTCTCAACGAATGCTGCATCCTCTTTTATTATTTCAACTTCATCTTTGCTAAACTTACCCAATAACCGCATTAAACAGACATATATTTTATCGCTGATATTTAATCTGATTGTCTGCATTTCATGCCTTTTTATCAATAACATGCTTAGGTTTAACTGTTATAAGCAAATATAGTGAAAACTCTGATTAGAAACAGAAAGTCACAAAGAAGAAGTTCGCGCAAAGACGCAAAGACGCTAAAGAAGTGATGAGGTGACGAACCACCAATCACCAATCACCAATCACTAGTCACAAGTCACCAGCCATGATTTCACTTGGATAAATTGCAGGAATTTCGTTACCTTTGGTAGGCTACGGCAACATTCATGATGAAATGAATACAAAACTTAATATAATTGAAGTACTCAAACCGCAGTATTTTTGGGATGTTGATCCGATAAAACTTGATAGTGCTGCAAACAAACGGTTGATCATTGAAAGGGTTTTCACTCATGGTTCTCTGAACGAGATTAAATCCATTGTTCAGTATTATGGCCACAGGCAAACCATTTCCATACTGCGCAAAATATCTTATCTTGATCCGAAAACGTTAAATTTCATTTCAAAGCTTTTTGCCATACCAAAGCGTGATTTCAAATGCTACACCAGGAAACCGTTGATGCCGCAACATTGGAGCTTTTAAAATCCCTGCAGATAAAAGAATACCTGAAAGGATTTTACCTGGTGGGAGGTACTGCGCTTGCCTTGTACCTTGGCCATCGTAAATCGGTTGATATCGATTTGTTTTCCAATGTCTCCTTTGATGCTTCCGGTCTTCTTGAAAACCTTTTGCAGGATTATCCCTACCAACTCACGTTAACCGCCAGCAATACCCTTAGAGGAAGTATTAAGGACATTAAGGTTGACCTTTTGGCCCATCGCTATGCTTTCTTACTGGAACCTGTATCTTTCTCAGGTATTGAAATGCTTTCTATGCCGGATATCGCTGCGATGAAGCTCAATGCCGTTTCAACCAGCGGCCAGCGTTCAAAGGATTTTATCGATATTTATTACCTTTTGGACCATTTTGATATTGCTGACATCCTGAAATATTACAAAACCAAATACCGCCAGGAAAATGACACTTTTATTCTTAAAAGCATAATATATTTTGATGATGTGGATTTATCAGACTGGCCGGTATTGGTAAAGGATCCCGGTCTGAAATGGAACTCGGTTAAAAAACGTTTGGATAAAGCGGTTTTAGGCTACATAAAAAAGAATAACCGGTAACCTTATCATTCCTCGCAAATAAGCAGGAAGATGCTCGCGCAAAGACGCAAAGGCGCTAAAGAAGTGATGAGGTGATGAAGTGAGGAAGTGATGATGGTTGGATCCAATGCTTGTATCATTCGTCTTGAATCTTTCTAAGAAAGACTATCGCTAATCCGGTTGATTATGCAGATTTCACTTTGTCGCCCTTTGCCTTGCGCCCTGGTTAAGGATATTTATATTATCTTTGAAAACTTAACAGAAAAACATGCTGTCTGCTGTTAAAAATAAATTAAATGGGATGTTTTGGGATCTTACTCCATCTGCCAGAAAGGAAGCTGTGGAAAAGATTGCTAAAGACCCCGTTACTGCATTTCGTAATGAACAGGTTTTATTAAGAGCGCTTGGCACGCTTGGTTGGTATGAATTAATTAAACTTACAGGATCCGATGATTTGCTTAAATTACTTACAGATACAACTATAAGTCGTCTTTTTCCCGAAAGTCGGCGCAGGTATTATGCCAATGCAAAAAGATTATTATCAAAATATACTGTATCCGCTACAAGATAAAATACTTCATATAGTCGGGCTGTTACCCGTTGATTTTTATCTTACAGGGGGCACTGCACTCAGCAGGGCATATTTAAACCACCGGTATTCCGATGATCTTGTTTTTTTTGTAAACAGGTCTGCCAGTTTTAAAGCACAGGTGGAAATCATTGCCAAAAGTTTGCCCCAACAGGGTTTAAAATTTGAAATTATTCAGGCTGATGAGGATTTTGTCCGTGTATTTATTTACGAAGAGCGCCATATATTGAAATTAGATTTCATCAACGATGTACTATTCCGTTCGGAAGTTCCTGTTGTAACAGCATTATACCGGTTTACGGATACCATGCGGAATATACTTTCGAACAAAATAACAGCACTAAGCAGGCTCTTCCCAAAAGATGTCGTTGACATAGTATACATTGCTCAGAAATTTCCTTTTGAATGGCCTGCAATTATCTCAGATGCTTTCGAAAAAGACATGTGGGTCAGTCCTGTGGAAGCAGCAGGAATACTGGATGAATTTCATTTGCAAAAACTCAATGATATTAACTGGATCAATGAAATGCCTGACACAACCTGGTTTGAAAACCAATTAAAAACAATCATTAAAGATCTGCTTCAAGGTAATTCCAATTCACTATATCATTCATAACCTTTACGTTAAGACCTGTCTTCTCGTTTTGAAGCTGGCAATAAACACTTCCTGAAACGGAGGAATAATGATTCAAGACGGAAGATTCAAGATTATAGATTCACACACGCCGTTTTCCCCAAACCCGCACCCACCAATCACCAGTCACCAGTCACCAGTAACGTTCTTTAAAAGTTCGCGCAAAGACGCAAAGGCGCTAAGGAAATGATGAGGTGATGAGGTTAGGAGGTGAGGGAATGAAACAAGAGTTTGCTACGCCGCTTTGGACCGGGATAATCATTTTTACTGAATTAATTGGATTCACACAGAAATTGTTCTTATTTTGTGATATATTTCACCTTTTAGGAACATATATTGTGAATTATGCAAATAGAAAGGGTAGGTCTTAATAGCCTGATACGCTGGAAATCTTCTTCCCCAAGAAAGCCTTTGATTATTCGCGGGGCGAGACAAGTTGGTAAAACCTGGTTGCTAAAAGAATTTGCCGGCAAGGCATTTGAAAGCCATGCCTATTTCAACTTTGAAGAACAACCCGAACTCAAACAGTTTTTTCAAACTACCAAAGATGTACATCGTATCATTCAGAACTTATCCCTGGTAAACGGCAAATCAATAACCCCAACTACTTTATTGATCTTTGATGAGATTCAGGAGTGCAATGAAGCACTAAACTCCTTGAAATATTTTTATGAAAATGCTCCGGAATTTCCTGTGGCCTGTGCCGGTTCATTATTGGGAATAACACTGTCGCGCGGATCTTCTTTTCCGGTTGGTAAAGTGGATTTCTTTGACCTTTTCCCGCTTTCTTTCTCAGAATTTCTTTCGGCAGCAGATCCTGCCTTGTCCACATATCTGAATGGCATCAATGCAATTGAACCCATACCGGATATTTTCTTCAGTCAATTAACCGATAAGTTTAAAATGTATCTGATCTCAGGTGGCATGCCCGAACCAGCCAATGCTTTGATTGATACTTATGATGTGACCCTTGTCCAACGACTTTTGAAAAACATTTTGGATGCTTATTCCCTGGATTTTTCAAAACATGCTGAAAACAAAGAGGTTCCTAAAATAAACCTGATCTGGGCATCAATACCGTCACAATTGGCAAAAGAAAATAAAAAATTTCTTTATCAGGCAGTAAAACAAGGAGCAAGGGCCAGGGAATATGAAGATGCTTTACTTTGGCTCATGCAGGCGGGACTTGTTTACAAAATATTCCGGATTACCAAACCAGCCTTACCGCTTTCAGCTTATGATGATTTCACAGCCTTTAAACTGTATATGCTTGATGTCGGATTATTGCGGCGTATGGCTTTGCTTGATCCTGTGGCCATAAAAGAAGGGAATCGCTTGTTTACCGAATTTAAGGGTGCGTTAAGTGAAAACTATATCCTTCAAAGCCTGGTACAACAATTTGAAGTTATTCCAAGATATTGGACTTCGGAAGGAAAAGCAGAACTCGATTTTTTAATACAATATGACAATGAAATCATCCCGGTCGAGGTTAAATCTGATGAGAATATACTTGGAAAAAGCCTTGTACTCTTTAATAAGAAATATCAACCTCCCATCCGGATAAGATATTCATTAAAAAACCTCAGGCTGGATAATGGTTTGTTAAACATCCCCCTGTTTTTATCGGATCAAACAAAAAAGCTTATTCAATTTTAAAAACCTGATGAAATGCTTCCGTTATTTTAATATACATTTTTCGATCTGAGTAGTTTTTCCCTTTGTATTCGATATCAACCAACCCAAACAAAAAGAACCCTTTATCGAATGTTCGGTAAATGAAGCATTCGTACGCCATAGTTTCTTGATTTGAAAAGGGGGATGGCTGAATTGCACTGATCAGATCAGGAAATGCCTTGAAATACAAAGAAGCATAAAAAGAGGCCTCCCTTTGCTCATGTCCGTACCGGTGCAACAGGTAAATTACATAGAGTGCTCCCGTATTACCGATCGCACCGCTCTCATACCCGTCGAGGTACCCCTTATGAAAGTCCGTTTCAAACATTGTAAACAGGCTGCGGAACAACAACACGGGATCAAATGGTTCCCTTCCTGTTTTGGTCAAAAGCAATTTATTCTTCCGGATCGTCACCAGTCCGGCTAATTTCATCAATGCCCTGGTATAGGCGGCAGGAATAAATTCATCTTCGTTCAGTACTTTTGTTGGCAGGTACTTCGAATTTGTTTTTGTATAAAGGTTCAGGCTGAATATTTCATTGACAATTTTCCGGGGCAGGTTCCCTTTTGGTGTAAGCTTTAGTCCGTTTTCAGCACGGATGGCATCAATGATCAATAAACATACACGAATTACCGGTATTGAAGCTAATATCGCGGGATTGACGGATGGGTTAAATGTTACCGGACATTCTCCTGAAAAAGGCCTGTTCAGGATCGAAAACATCCGGTGGGGGGATAATCCTTCAAAATCCGGGACTGCTGCCTTATTATATTTATCGGTGACTTCGGATGCTATTTTATTCAGTTCATCCAGAGAACCAGGCATTTCACCCCTGCGGTCGATTTCAGCCTGTATTTGTTTCAGAATATCATCACTGAATTTTGAGATGTCTTTTTTTTCGTTTATACTCATTCCCGGGGATTTAAAGTAATTTTTAAAATTCCAATACCTTCTGCAATTTTACTATAATTGTCCGGTTTATTTGTCGTCTTAATGATTTAAGATAATGCACTACTACTAATTGTCCACCCTTCAAGGGTCAAAAGACCGCTTGAAGGGATTTCACCAGTCTCCAATCACCAGTTACCAATTACGGTTCCTTTGTCTCAAATGGTTCAAAAATTGATGTTGTGTAACCTTTTCTTTACATATTTGCGTATATTTGTAATACAATATTTACAAATAAATGAAAAGAGCACTTTTTTTCGAAATATTGCCCCGGCTTGAACACAAGAATGCCATTGTTATCTGTGGGATGCGCCAGGTTGGCAAAACTACCCTGATGAAAATGCTGTATGATGTGGCAAAAGGCAACAAGCTTTGGTTTGATTTTGATAATCCCCTGGATCAAATGATTTTTGAAGCATTAGATTATAATCAGATTTACCACGACCTGAAAAAACAAGCAGCATTGCAGGATGGAGAAAGATTGTTTGTATTTATTGACGAGATTCAGAATTTTCCGGTAATTACGAGAATTATTAAATACCTGATTGATCACTATCAGGTAAAATTCATTGTAACAGGCTCTTCCAATTTTTATTTGCGCAATCTGTTCCCCGAATCGTTAAGCGGCCGGAAATTTTTATACCAGCTGCATCCCTTGACTTTCAATGAATTCCTTTATTTCAGCGGAGTAATCCCCGAAAATGGCATTATAAATCAACCTGCGTCAGGTATTTTCGAAAAACATACCCGCACAGATTATGAAAAAAGGAGTCGTTATTACGATGAATTTATCGAATATGGCGGTTTCCCTGAAGTTGCGCTAACAAAAGATTCCAATACAAAAGATCTGGTACTGAAAAATATTTTCGCTTCGTTTTTTGAAAAGGATATTAAAATCTTTACAGAATTAAAAGACGTTAGGGAATTACGTGACTTAATTCTTTTGCTGGCGCCACGAAACGGCAGCATGATGGACATATCAAAGATAGCTTCGGAATTGGGAATAAACAGGGTGAAAACTTACAGTTACCTGGAGTTCCTCCAGGGGATATTTTTTCTTAAACTTATCCCCAAATATTCAAAAAGCATTGATAAAAGTGTAGCTGCCGGGAAAAAAATATACTTTTCAGATACCGGAATATTAAACAGGGTGGCAAAAGTTACGGAAGGCCAGCTTTTTGAGACCGCTGTATGCAACCAGTTAAGTCATTATGCGCATTTGGCATATTATAATAAGAGAAATACGGCTGAAATTGATTTTATCTTAGACCAGGAAACAGCATTGGAAGTAAAGCAAAAAGCCGATCAGAACGATATAGCAAAATTAAACAAACTGGCCGGTTCCTTAGGAATAACCAATTGCTATACAATCAGCAGGAAATTTACAGATTTGGAAGGTGTTATTTTTCCCCAGTTCATATAAAAAAGATTCAAGATTGAAGATTCACACATGCCCCTTCCCCCGATACCCACACCCACCATTCACCAATCACTAATTACCAATCACTTTTTTTAAAAGTTCGCGCAAAGACGCTAAGGCGCCAAGAAAGTGATGAGGTGATGAGGTGAGGAAGTGATGAAACATTCTTCAATTTGCGTCTTTGCGCGAAATCTTTTTTCTTTTTCGCGTCTTTGCGCGAAATCTTTTTCTTCCTTGCGTCTTTGCGCGAAATCTTTTTCTTCCTTGCGTCTTTGTGAGAAATGTCTTTTTACGTTTCATTGCTTTTCACTTTCAGATTTATTACGTAAATTGCGTTACGTAACTTATGTAATATGAGGAACAAAGTAAGCAATCCCTTTGTAACCGGGGGTTACATGGGACCCGAGTACTTCTGCAACAGGCAGCAGGAAACGGACCTGCTGACAAAAGCCATTGCCTCGAACCGGAATATTACCCTGATATCGCTCCGGAGAATGGGCAAGACCGGGTTGCTGAAACACGTAAAGCACCTGGTGGAACAGCAAAAGAACCCGCCCATGGTGATCTATGCAGATCTTTTGCCCACCATGAATGGCAATGACATGCTGAATATTTTGTCATCGGCCCTGCTGCGTGAAAAACAGCATGAAAAGAATATTTTTGAAAAACTTCTTGCCCTGCTGGCCTCCCTGCGGCCCAGGATGAGCTATGACGCGCTTACCGGGCAACCATCCCTTGAACTCAAGGTGGAAACACCTGCGGATATCCAATACGGGTTTGGTCATTTGCTCGGCTTTATGGCCGAAATTAAACAGGACCTGGTGGTTATGCTTGACGAATTCCAGCAGATCACCCGCTATCCCGAAAAAAACACGGAGGCCATGCTGCGAACGATCATACAAACGTATCCCGGTATTGACTTTATCTTCTCGGGAAGCAGCAAGCACATGCTTGAACCCATGTTCAGCGCTGCCGAAAGACCGTTTTACCAGAGCGCGGAACTTTTGTACCTCGATAAAATAGCAGAAACGGATTACAGGGGTTTTATTATTGAAAAATTCAGGGCTACCGGCAAAACAATCCATGATGATGCCCTTTCAAAATTATTTGAATGGACCCGCCTGCATACTTTCTATGTGCAGCATGTGTGCAACCTGCTGTTTGAACCGGAACAGGAACAAATTGATATGCCGCTGCTCAACCAGGTGTTTCACCGCGTGATGACCTCGAACGAGCCCCTGTTTGCCAGCTACCGGAACCTGCTGCCGTCACACCAGTACAGGCTGCTACAGGCCATAGCGGTGGAAAATGGTATTGAGAAGCCCACCTCCGGAGCATTTATTCAGCAATACAGCCTAACCAGCGCCAGTTCGGTGACTACCTCATTAAAGGCGCTTGCCGACAAGGAAATGATCGTGCTGAACGGCAACCGGTGGCAGGTGTATGATGTTTTCTTCTCGCGTTGGCTGGAGTATCACTACGGCGGGAAATAAATAAAAAGTCTCTCGCAAAGACGTTAAGATGCAAAGATGTAAAGAGATTCTTTTTGAAATATAAAAGATATTGCGTATTTTTGCTCAATATACTGAGTAAATTGTAATTATTCATGGAACGCCATCATTTACAGCTGCTTATTACCAGAGTGAATGAACCACGAAAGTTCATCCAGGTGATGATGGGCCCGCGTCAAACTGGTAAAACAACATTGGCGAACCAACTATTGAAAAAAGTATCCATCCCCGGAATGTATGAATCAGCTGATGCTGTGCCCGCCGGTAATGTACTCTGGTTAGAACAAATTTGGGAGGTAGCCCGTGTGAAAATGTACAGGCTTTCCGCTCAGGAATTTATCCTGATTGTAGACGAAATTCAAAAAATTACCGGCTGGAGTGAGATGGTCAAAAAGCTTTGGGATGAGGATACCCGAAATAACCTGAATATAAAGGTTTTATTATCGGGCTCCTCAAGGCTGCTGATTCAAACCGGACTTACTGAATCACTGGCAGGACGATTCGAGACTATTTATACCGAACATTGGTCTTTGCCTGAAATGCACTCAGCTTTTGGTTGGAATGCAGACCAATACGCATGGTTTGGAGGTTACCCGGGAAGTGCGGTATTGATCAGTGATGAAGAAAGATGGAAACACTATGTAAATACATCACTGATTGAAACCAGCATTTCTAAGGATATCCTAATGCTTACCCGAATTGATAAGCCGGTTTTACTGAAAAGTATGTTTGAACTAGGGTGCCTGTATTCAGGACAAATCCTGTCATTTACAAAAATTCTGGGGCAATTGCAGGATGCGGGCAATACCACAACACTTTCACATTATATTCAGGTGCTCAATTCGGCGGGTTTGCTCGGAGGACTCGAGAAATATGCAGCGGATGTTATCAGAAAAAGATCCTCGAGCCCAAAATTCCAGGTACATAACAATGCCCTGCTTGCTGCACAGCATAGCAATACCTTCACCCAAATTACCCAAAAGGCAGAAGCATGGGGCCGTATTGTTGAATCCGCCATTGGAGCACATATATTGAATACTTCCATTTCAAATGGCTTTTCAGTGTATTATTGGAGAGAACGTGATCTCGAAGTTGATTTTGTATTGGAATGGCGTGGCAGATTGCTCGCCATTGAAGTAAAAAGCAATGACTCCGGCGTTTTAAAAGGATTAACTTTTTTCCGTCATCACTGGCCCCTCTCCAAAATCCTTCTTGTAGGCAAAAACGGACTTCCCTGGCAGGAATTTTTAACCCTTAACCCAAAGGACCTGTTTTAAACCCCTCGCGCTTTGTCGCCCTTTCGCCTTGTCATTCTTCACTTTTCACATATTGCTCCGTGATGGTCAAGTCACGACTTGCCCCTACAGTTCATCCCCAAATCACCATTCACCATTCACCATTCACCAATTACCAATTACCAAACTTGTCCCTCACCCCTTGCCCCTCGTCCCTTTTTTCACTTACTTTGTTCCATAACAACAACCCATGAGAAAGCTACGCTTCTATTATCCCCTGTTGGTCGTTATGGCATCCGTTGCTACCGTTAGCGCCCAACCCGTTTACCAGCACGTTTCCTCCAAAAGCATTTATGCCTTTCTCGATGAAATGGCCAATGAGCGGATCATTGAACTGAATTCCGTAATTAAGCCTTATTCCCGAGATTTCATTGCCTCCCGGCTTTCGCAGGTGGGTGATTCCAGTGCCAGGCTGAACACCCGACAGCAAAAGGAATTCGCCTTTTACCTGAAGGATTTCAACAAGGAGCTGTTGCCGGGAAAAGACTACAAAAAACGTTTTGATCTGTTCTATTACAAGGATTCACTTTTCAAATTTTCAGTGAATCCCATCCTGGGTTTGCAGTTCTGGAGCAATGAA
>Ga0074195_1004831_pt1 | contig 10737 bp, 13 predicted proteins | sample EPASupsiteHSE623_FD_64525 | JGI IMG/M metagenome (GOLD analysis project Ga0074195, IMG submission 64525) | Bioremediated contaminated groundwater from EPA Superfund site, New Mexico - Sample HSE6-23 | ecosystem: Environmental > Aquatic > Deep subsurface > Groundwater > Contaminated ... | reverse complement strand
AATATGAATTGGTAAAGAAATAATTAAAATCTAACAAATGCTTCAACCCTATAACGCCTTTTGTCATGGTTTTTGCTAGAAGATGACGCAAAAACCACGCCAATCCTTCGCTTCGCTCAGGAGCAGGCGTTAAGGGTTAAGCCAATGTTAGAATTATTAAATGTTATACTGCTCGAAAAGGGAAGAGAAGCGGTGCGTCTTTCCCTTATTCTCGCATGTTACGTGCATATAAAAAACGACGAAGAGAAGAAGATAATAAAGCTAAAGAGAAAAGAAGAAAGAAGTGCACTTTGGGGTGAAAATTCTAACAAAAGCTTCAACCTTATAAAGCCTTTTGTCATGGTTTTTGCTTGAAGATTACGCAAAAACCACGCCAATCCCTCGCAGTAGCTCGGGCCAGGCTTTAAAGGTTAAGCCAATGTTAGTCGGATTAAAATAGGAAGAGATATGAAAACAGTAGGAATAATTGGCGGCGTTGGACCTGAATCAACAGTCTACTATTATCAGAGAATCATAAAGGAATATCAAAAACGAACTAAAAGCATGCATTATCCAAATATTAATATTGCCAGTATTGATATGACTGAAATGCTCACATATGTCAAAAATAAAAAGTATGTTGATCTAATAAACATGCTCAGCGTAAAAGTTGAAAATTTAAGAAAGGCATCATCAGATTTTGTGGTAATAGCATCTAATACGCCACATGTCATATTTGAAAGGCTTGAGGAATCTGTATCTATAAAGCTTATAAGTATAGTTGAATCAACGTGCAAATTTATAAAGCAGAAAGGCTATAAGAAAGTACTACTTACAGGCACACTATTTACAATGCAAGAAAACTTCTATAGCAAATATGCAAGTAAGTATAAATTTGAGTTACTTGTACCTAGCAAAGAAGAAATGTTAAGTATCCAAGATGTTATCTTTCCAGAACTTGAAGAAGGAATAATAATTCCTGAAAAGAAAGAGAAATATATTAAAATTGTAGAACAATATGCAAGTGGAAAAGGTATAGATAGCGTAATACTTGGGTGTACCGAATTACCGCTTATGATATCGGATAATGATCTTTCAATACCAGCAATAAATACATCAGAGATACATGTACAAGCGATAGTAGATGAAATGCTAAATGCAACCGACTAACAAATGCTTCAACCTTATAAAGCCTTTTGTCATGGTTTGTGCAGAAATCCCATGCACAAACCACGCCAATCCCTCGCATCGTTGCTACGCAACGCCGCTCAGGCCAGGCTTTAAAGGTTAAGCCAATGTTAGATTGACGCCTTCGGCGCAAAAGTAGACATGTAGAAGCTATTGCTAATTATGTTAGATTGATCTTTCGAGAAAGAGTTGTGAAGAGTTGAGTAATAAATAGGCTGTGTGGAAAAATATGCAACAATTTAGAATTGCTTCAAAAATAGAAGAAGATCAAATACTATCTCTTTATGATGCAGTAAAAGCTAAAGGCAAGATTGATGGTACTTCTGATTGGGATGAAGACTATCCAAACAGAGAAATACTTAAGGATGATCTTAAGAATAGTAGCCTATATGTACTTCAAGATAAAAATAAAATTGTGGCTGCAATTTCTATGGTAGATGAAGAATCACCAGAATTACAATTATTAGATTGGGCAAAAGTAAAATCATGCTTTCTTGTACGATTATGTGTTGCTCCTGAATACCAAAGCAAAGGTATTGGAGAAAAGATGATGCACTATATAAGTGATACTGCAAGGGAGAGAGGTTTTAAAGCGACACATCATCTTGCAGCAGAAGTAAACGAAGCAGCAAACAGACTTTATAAGAGAATGGGATATAGAAATCTAGGCAGAATACATGTATATGGAACAGACTTCATAGCATATGAAATGATACTATAAAGAAATAGTAAGTTAAAGAAAAGAAGAAATCTAACAAACGCTTCAACCCTATAACGCCATTTGTCATGGTTTTTGCTAGAAGATGACGCAAAAACCACGCCAATCCTTCGCTACGCTCAGGAACAGGCGTTAAGGGTTAAGCCAATGTTATATGGACCCTACGGGCGCCAAAAAATTCATTCAGTATTGTAAGAAAGGCATTATATGAAAAAGCTGTATGAAATAATGGAAAAAAGTGATACTAAATTGAGCAAGGCAATTGATACTGTTTTGCTATTTCTAATATCATCTAATATTTTACTTGTAATACTTGATTCTTATGGAACCTTTAGAACTAAGTATTATACTTATATAGATATATTTGAAACATTATCAGTAATAGTATTTTCTATAGAATACATCATAAGGCTACTTTGTAGTCCATATAGATACTCAAACGATTATAAGGTAATAAATATACTTCGATACATTTTTTCGCCAATGGCAATTATTGATTTACTTGCAATTTTACCATTTTATCTACCGTATGTTATAAAATATGATTTCAGAATATTTAGATTTTTTAGAATATTTAGATTACTACGTGTATTAAAGATAACGAGATATTCAAAAGCATTAGATTTGATCATCCGTGTTTTTAAAAAGAAGCGGGCTGAGTTATTATTATCTTCTTTCATATTGATGATTCTTATATTCTTTGCTGGATCACTGATGTATTATGCAGAAAATAGTACACAACCAGAAGAATTCCCAAACATAATCGATTCAGTAAAATGGGCAGTTCAAACAATGGTATTCCTCGGCTATGATGATATTAGACCATTATCACCAGTAGGAAACATCCTAGGCATGATAATTGTTGTATTGGGATTAGGTTGGCTTACCTTACCTATCAGTGTATTAAGTTCTGGGTTTATTGAACAAGTAGAAAAAGATGATAATAAGTGTCCACACTGTGGAAAAAGTATTAATTAAGAAAAGCATATAACAAATGCTTCAAGCTGAGTCGCTTCTTTGTCACGCTTTTTGCGAGTCGCTACGCTCCCTCACGCAAAAAGCGCGCCAACCGCTTCGCGGTCGAAGCTCCCAGCTTAAGCCAATGTTAGAAGGGTTGCGGGCATAATCGCCCGCAACCGGAATAACATACGATAAAGAAAAAATAAAGTTACGGTATATTTTAGTTTAAATAATATTCATAATATTGAAGACTCTAAAAAGTTTTAAATGTATATTTTGTGCAATAGAGTTTTTATATTGTTAACAGCAAATAGAAATATGTTATACAGTGTCAATTGAAATTGTTATTTCAGACAAAGCGCGTCGTATATTCAAGCGAATGGTTCTAACAAAAGCTTCGACCCGACTCGGCTACTGTCACGGTTTGTGCAGCTCGCTTCGCTCGTAAGCACAAACCGCGCCAGCTTAACGCCTCGCGGGTCAAGCCAATGTTGGACAGATTAAGGGATTGTTAAATAATACATTGTAATTGGAGGATTAATGACTATAGCAATAATAATGCTATATTTCTTAATATCGACAGTACAACCAATCTATGCAAATAACTCATTAATACTAGAAATTGCTGGAGAAAGAAAAACTGAGAATAACTTCATCATGCAAAACATTGAACTTTTATTTAATAATGAAGATGGGACTTTTCTATTAGGCGATGATAACGGGCTTTTAGAATTTACAGTAGAAGATATAAAGCATTTAAAGGCAGTATTAGAAAAATATCTTAATTGGGAAGAAATAGCAGTTACAAATCAAGTTGAGATATATAAAGAAATTCCAGAATCTATTTTTGATACAAAGATATTATATAAGAAAAAAAATAATGACGAATATATAAAAGAAAATATTATTTTTAAAATGCTATTTTATTCTGTCAATGAAAATGAACATTATCTTGTTATCGAAGGAAGGATGTTTGAGAAAAGAACATTTGGGCTTTTAGATGAACCATACTATATAAGTAAAAATAGCGTTATTGAAATATATGATTCAATAAGTGAAGAAAATATAGAGAAATATATTGAAGAATATGAGAATAGGATAAAAATTGAAGAATTATTTAAATAAGAACTGTCCAACACATGCTTCAACCTTATAACGCTCTTTGTCACGCATCTTGCGCGTCGCTTCGCCACTATCGTGGCGTCGCTCCTTTACGCAAGATGCGCGCCAATCCCTCGCTTCGCTCGAGAGCGAGCGTTAAAGGTTAAGCCAATGTTAGGTAGACGCCTTCGGCGCCCTAATGTAATGAAAATATGAAAAGGTATTGGAGTTTATGATACTTAACGCTTTCATTGTGAATTCTTTTACAGACAAGTTTGCTTCGGGGAATCCAGCAGGTGTTGTCATCTACGAAAATGAATTATCAAGTACAATGATGCAGACTATTGCTTTTGATATCAATAAATCTGAAACAGCATTTGTTAAGAAAACTGATAAAGAAAATATTTATGATATTTGATGGTTTTCTCCACTAAAAGAAGTACCTATTTGTGGGCATGCAACACTAGCAGCGTCTAAAGTTATTTATGAGATTTATCCTTTTGATAAGATTACTTTCATCTATGTAAATGGTTCTTTACTTATAGAGCATACTAAAGACAGTACGTTCATTATGGACTTTCCACTTGATACATATGAAAAAATAGAAATAGATCCCGTATATCAAGTCTTCTTTCCTGATGTACATATTAAAGAGTGCATATTTGGTACAAAGACAAAAAAAGTAATTTTAAGGATAGATGATAAAATAGATATAAAATCGATAAAGCCTGATTTTTCATCTATGAGAAACTACGATGGGCTGTGCAAAAATGGTATTGGGATAACAAAACTTTCAAATGTATATGATTTTGAGTCACGTTACTTCAATCCCTGGTATGGAGTTGATGAAGATCCAGTTACAGGCTCTATGCATACGGTGTTAGCTCGATTCTGGGGAGATATACTAAGAAAAGATACATTACGAGCATATCAAGCCTCACAGAGGCCTGGTGAGATAAAGTTGATTAAAAAAAAGGATATAGTTCAAATTATTGGAAATGCAAAAGTAGTTATGAAAGGAACCATTGAAGTATAAAGTGTTTTTACCTAACAAATGCTTCAACCCTATAACGCCTTTTGTCATGGTTTTTGCAGAACAACAATGCAAAAACCACGCCAATCCCTCGCTTCGCTCAGGAGCAGGCGTTAAGGGTTAAGCCAATGTTATGTCGACGCCTTCGGCGCGCTCGAGGGAAAAGAGATCAAAGTAAATGTATATTAAGAGTTATAAATCATTTAGAAATGAAAATAATTCACTAGAAATTGAACATATTAAACAAACATATGATCGGCAAAGAAAAGAAATAAATGATAAGTATTTATTAATATTCAAAACATTCAAGGCTAAGAATGATGCCATAGCAGGAAAATTTAAAAATATTCATAATCAATATTTTGCATGTTTGAGTAGCGATGAATTAAGACAAAATCTTGTAGAAGAGCATTGCAATCATTGTTCAGTTACTTTAGCTCAGCATAATTTGTATCATGAAAATAGTACACAATTAAAAGAACAAATATTAAACTATTTTTCGAAATATAAAACATTTTTAAATGAATTAGCAATATTTTTGTGCAGAACAGAACTAAAATCAATGCGTGGAGTAAGATCAAAGTCTTTTGGAAGCTTACTTGATTCAGTAAAAGAAAATAATAGTGATAATAATGCCATATTACTATTAAAGAAACATGGTCAGTATTTTGAAAATGTACTATTTTTTCGAGATAAATACATAGAACATCCAAAAAGAACATATGATTTTTATTTAGCGACGCAACCATTCGAAGGATCGATACTGATTCCTGCTATTGTTACTGAGAAAGAAAGCACAGAAGAAGAATTGTTTAGAAATGAAATATTAGAAATAAATGAAAATTTAGATATGAAGTTAGAGTTATCAACAATTGGTATTGAATCGGAAAACTTATTTAACTATTACTATCATGTAATAGATATTAACCAATCATATATACAAAATACGAGATTAGTAATTGATGAATATACATTGCCAAAATTTAAAATATTTGATAATACTAAAACACATTTTATTAAGTATGGTATTCATTATCATTGTTTTCCTGATCCTGAATTAGCTGGATTAGTTAATCAGGTTTTTGTGGATAATAGTAATCAAAAAAGTAATGCATCAATGATTGATTATAAGTCTCCAAGTTACTTTGATTGTCAAAAACATTTATATAGTTTCCTAATAGCTTTACTAATTAAAAATAAAACATAACAAAAGCTTCAACCTTATAAATCCTTTGTCATGGTTTGTGCAGAACTCGCATGCACAAACCACGCCAAGCCTTCGCTACGCTCAGGCGCGGATTTAAAGGTTAAGCCAATGTTAGAAAGACGCTCCCGCGCAGGAAGAATATTTATATTTCATTGCAGTAATTATTAGTCAACATGATGGAGAAAAGCATATGTTCGGTATTGCATCGAGAAATGGATACAAAGAAATCATCCCTGGTATATGCATTAAGACTCTTAGCTATGGAGAAAATTCATTACTTGTTGAATTCTTACTTAAAAAAGATGCTGCACTTCCTGAACATAAGCATATAAATGAACAAACTGGATATCTCGTAAAAGGCAGCATTAGGCTCTTTATTGATGGAAAATCTAAGGTATTACATCCAGGTGATAGTTGGACAATTTTATCAAACGTTCAGCATAGAGCAGAAATACTTGAGGATTCAGTAGCTATAGAAGTCTTTAGCCCAAGAAGAGAAGACTATATTAAATATGAGAATAAAGAAGATATTTTTTGAATAAAGAGAAGAAACCAAGAACATAAAGAAAGAATAAAATATTTTCTAAAGACAATAATAAAAGACTTTTAGAGACAAAGGGAAGATTTCTAACAAATGCTTCAACCTTATAAAGCCTTTTGTCACGCTTTTTGCAGAACAACAATGCAAAAAGCGCGCCAATCCCTCGCATCGTTGCTGCGCAACGCAGCTCGGGCCAGGCTTTAAAGGTTAAGCCAATGTTAGGATGACGCCTTCGGCGCAAATCAACGAGAATCTATGAAGACAAATTATATGCAGTTAAAACAATACTTGATCTCACAGTATGAAACTAAGTTCAGTGGCTGGGATTTCTCTTACCTCGAAGGGAAAATGGAAGACTCACCGTTACCATGGAATTATAGAAATATAATTACAGAGTATATGAAGACTTCATCGTGTATGCTTGATATGGGAACTGGTGGTGGAGAATTCTTGGATTCACTAGAAGAGTTGCCAAAACTTGTATATGCTACAGAAGGTTATACACCTAATATTACTATTGCACAGAACAGATTAAAACATAAAAATATTGAAGTTAAAATCATAGACAATACAAACATTCTTCCTTTTGATAATGCTTCCTTTGACTTAGTTATCAACCGCCACGAAGAGTATATTGTTGATGAGGTAAAAAGAGTTTTAAAAGAAAACGGATTCTTCGTAACGCAGCAAGTAGGCGGTATGAATAATATTGATATCAATTCTACATTGGGTGCAATTCCGCCACATTATTATAATTGGTGTTTGTTAAAGACAATTGAAGATTTAACAAATGCTGGATTTAGAATTGTTATCAGTGATGAAATGATAGGGTATTCAAGGTTTTATGATATAGGAAGTATTGTTTACTACCTAAAGTGCATACCGTGGCAGATTGATGATTTTAGTGTTGAAAAGTACTTTGATAGATTATGTTTGCTTGATGAGTATATAAAAACACATAAATACAAAGATTTTATTAATCATAGATTTTATGTTATTGCACAGAAAATAAGTTAAGCTTCTACGGTAAAAAGTATATCCTAACAAATGCTTCAACCCTATAACGCCTTTTGTCATGGTTTTTGCTCGAACATGACGCAAAAACCACGCCAATCCTTCGCTTCGCTCAGGAGCAGGCGTTAAGGGTTAAGCCAATGTTAGGACGACCAATTTGACCGAAACAAGATAACATATTATATTAACAGTAATTAATAATATGTACAAATAGTATTGACATAATGTACAATATAATGTATCTTTGATTCGGAGGCAATTATGGTTAAACAGTTATCAATCTCCGAAACAAGGAAAAGGATCACTTCTCTCGAAGATGATCTTTCTTTCAATGATACAATCTCTATCACTAATCATGGTAAAGAAGTCTTTGCGTTACTTCGTTGGGATACGTATGAAAGTATTGCTGAGACTTTAGATATCATTTCTAATGAAGCTTTATATGATGATCTAAAGATTGGAATCAAGCAGTTTGAAAATAATAGTCTTATTGATTTTGAAGAATTTAAGAAGAGTTTAAATGTATAAGATAAAGCTTACTATAATTGCAGCTGACAATATCAAAAAGCTGGATAGTAGGACACAAAATCAAATAATCAATAAGATAGATTCATTAAAAGAAGAGCCATTATTATTAGGGAAACCATTAAAAGGTCCATTAAAAGAATTTCGATCAATTCGAGCTGCTGGACAGCGATATAGGATTATTTATAAAGTTCTTGATAAAGAGATAATTGTAATCATAATTGCCGTTGGAATAAGAAAAGATGGTGATAAAAAAGACATTTATGAATTGATGAAGAAATATATAAAAACTGGATTATTAGAAGAGAATGATAAAAAAAGGCGATCCTAACACCTGCTTCAACCCTATAACGCCCTTTGTCATGGTTTTTGCAGAACAACAATGCAAAAACCACGCCAATCCCTCGCTTCGCTCAGGAGCAGGCGTTAAGGGTTAAGCCAATGTTAGGTTTATAGAAGAATGAATAAATGATAAAGATGCTTATGTGAAAATTGTAGAAATATGGAGCTTGAAGTGGAAAAAAATTGGATAGATATATTTCAAAATATGATGAAATATAAGCTTACTCCGATGATGAAAGAGAATGGTTTTAAAAAAGATGGCGTATATTATACTCGAAAATATGAACAATTTACATTGATAATTAATGTAATAAGAAGTATGTCAGATTCAAAAAAACTAGTGCAATTTACTATTAATATAGGGTTTGATATTTATGATTATAAAGAAATCGTTGGTGACATAAGAATGCCTCATAAATATGGAACATATTATATATATAATAAACGAATAGGATCAATACTATATAATGGATGTGATAAATGGTATTATCTGGGAGAAGACATAAGCTTGAACATTCATAATGTTAAAGAAGAAGCAGTATTTGATGACTTAAGAAAAGATATTGAATTAATTTTCGAAAAGATAAAGCAATTAGGTACCATAGAAAAAATAATTTTGCAATGCTTTAGTAGATATCATTTTGTTGACGTTTATACATACCTTGTAATGAAACAGAAAAAAAGAGAAGTAATCAATAACACTGATGATTACATGAAAATGCTTGATGATAGGATTGAAAAAGAACATGGAAACAAAAAGATTATGGAGTGGTACACAGAGTTCAAAAAAACAGTAGAAGCTATAAAATTGGAAAAAGATGAAAGAAAAACCTAACAACTGCTTCAACCTTATAAATCCTTTGTCATGGTTTTTGCTCGAAGATGACGCAAAAACCACGCCAAGCCTTCGCTTCGTTGCTACGCAACGAAGCGAAGGCGCGGATTTAAAGGTTAAGCTAATGTTAGATGCATCCTACGGATGTTTGAATGAAGTATGCAATCGTTGTTCCAAAAATTGATACTTGTATTTCTCATAATATTGAAACTATTAAGCAGTACATAGAAGAAGCTGCTGCAAATAATGCCAAGTTCATTATATTCCCAGAAACAAGCTTAACGGGGTTTATCTCTGATGATAATCCTGAACACGATTACAAATATGCAGTTTCAATAGATTCTTCATATATCAATAGTATTAAAGAAATTGCTTGTAAATGTAGAGTCTACATATCTTTAGGATTTCTTGAACGAGATCAAAATAAAATCTATGATTCGGTACTATGTATTGATACTACAGGAAGCATAAAAGCTCATTATCGCAGAATAAGTAGTGGATGGCATGGTAGAAATGCTAACAAAGACATTTATTGTAAAGGCAAAGAAATAGTAGAATTTTATGTTGGTTCAAAAAAGTATTGCTACTTACTTTGTGGGGATCTGTTTGAAGAAGATCTTGTTAAAGAAGTTAAAGATAGAAGAGTTGATCTAGTAATAATACCTACAGCTCGAAGTAGTGAGATACTACCTTATTCACAAGAGATTTGGGATAAAGAAGAAAGAGATTATTATATAGAGCAAGTAAAGAAATTAGGTACAAGAGTAATACTATTAAATTATATAGATGCTATTGAAAATTATTATGGTGGTGCATTTGTTATAAATGGTAATGGAATCATTGAAAAGCAAAAAGATATATTTGATGAAGGAATACTTTATTTTGAAGATGGGAGCATCTAACACACGCTTCAACCTTATAAGCCCTTTGGCACGCTTCTTGCGAGATCCTGTAAAGCAGGAGCGGCAACGTAAAGTGTTGCAAGAATCGCGCCAAACCTTCGCTTCGCTCAGGTCGGGCTTAAAGGTTAAGCGAAAATGTTAGAAAGACGCTCCCGCGCAGGAAGAATATTTATAGTTCATTGCAGTAATTATTAATCAACATGATGGAGAAAAGCATATGTTCGGCATTGCATCGAGAAATGGATACAAAGAAATCATCTCTGGTATAAGCATTAAGACTCTTAGCTATGGAGAAAATTCATTACTTGTTGAATTCTTACTTAAAAAAGATGCTGCACTTCCTGAACATAAGCATATAAATGAACAAACTGGATATCTCGTAAAAGGCAGCA
>Ga0074195_1004830_pt1 | contig 10737 bp, 7 predicted proteins | sample EPASupsiteHSE623_FD_64525 | JGI IMG/M metagenome (GOLD analysis project Ga0074195, IMG submission 64525) | Bioremediated contaminated groundwater from EPA Superfund site, New Mexico - Sample HSE6-23 | ecosystem: Environmental > Aquatic > Deep subsurface > Groundwater > Contaminated ... | reverse complement strand
ATTCATATTGACATTACGTCTTAGTTCGCGCATTGCCTTTTCAACTTTTTCCACATAATCGCTTTCAGCGATCTTCATGTTAATCACACCGTTAAGTTCGTCAGTTTTGTTGAGTGTTATTTCCATAGTATGAGATATTAATAAAAAACAGCCTCACGGCTGATAGTGCGGATGAAGGGACTCGAACCCCCACGCCTTACGGCACCAGATCCTAAGTCTGGCTCGGCTACCAATTACGACACATCCGCAAAAGGCCCGCAAAGTTAATAAAAATATTTGTACTAAACGAAAATAAATGTATTTTTGCTTTTTGACTATTTTTTTTGTTATTTTGACGAAAATTTAAAATCCAAGACTATTTATGAAAAGTCTTCTTATAGCAATAATTCTGATAGCATGCACTTCATTGCTAAAGGCGCAGACAGATGTTGAAGTAATCAACCAGACAAACAAAACTGCACTCGACAGCAATTTTATTAAATGGCAGGCAGCGTTGATAAAAGACTCAATTCAGGCCTCCGAAAAAGATAAAAATGTTAAAGTTTTCTGGGCCGACAAGGTAGTGGGTTTTTCCAGCCAGTACAGTAAAACCGAGCATAGTGCAATTCAGGTTCTTGGTCGTCCAAATGCTTACCCCACAGGCGGTAATCAATATACTGCATGGTCTTGCAAAGAAAAGGATGGGAACGAAGCTGACAAAGCTGCATATCTGAAAGTTGCATACAGCACACCGGCAATTATCCAACAGGTGGTTATTGCTGAAAGTTTTAACCCCGGGGCAATCACACAGGTTATTTTATATGGGACTAATGGCGAAAAGCAGGTTGTTTATGATGGAGTTGCAAGGACTGTGAGTAAAAAATGCAGACTTTTTCATGTTATTCTTCCCGAACCAACAGCTTTTTACGTAAAGGAAGTAGAAGTTAAACTGGACCCAATAACTGTTATTGGTTCAAACCAGATAGATGCTATAGGTATAAGTGATAGTAAGGACTCTGTTTATTACTCTATTAATGTTATTCCAAGCCTTGTCTTTAATAACAAACCTGAAAATCTTGGCGAAAACATAAACTCAATATACGACGAACAGGCACCGATGATTTCTCCTGACGGAAAAACGATTTTCATGGTAAGAAAAAAGCATCCTGAAAACGCAGGTGGCTTTAACGACGAGGATGATATTTGGTTCTCAAAATTAAGCGATCAGGGCAAATGGCAGCCCGTAAAAAACGTAGGACCACCCCTCAACAATAAATATAACAACTTTGTTCAGGCGATTACTCCGGACGGTAACTCATTGTTATTAGGTAATGTTTACAATAAAGATGGTACTGTTGTTCCTGGAGCCTCGCTTACTTACAAAACAAAACAAGGATGGGCTTTTCCTGAAAAACAGGTAATTGATAATTTTGTAAATCTTAACCAGTACGCTAACTATTATCTTTCTAATGACGGCCGTTTCCTTATAATGGCAATAGAAATGAGTGACTCATATGGTGAACTTGACCTTTATGTAAGTTTCAGAAAAGGCGATAACCGCTGGTCGAAACCAATAAACCTTGGTCCTACAGTTAATACATTTGTAAACGACTATAGCCCATTCCTAGCTGCAGATGGAGTTACGTTCTATTTCTCATCTGCTGGACATGCCGGATATGGAAAGGAAGATATCTTTGTCACCACACGTCTCGACGATACATGGCAAAACTGGACAGAGCCTCTTAACCTCGGCCCTATGCTAAACAGTCCCGAATCTGACGCTAAGTACAATATTCCTGCATCAGGAGAATTCGCTTATCTTTCATCTACAAATAATTCAATAGGTAAAGGCGATATTTTCCGTATCAAGCTTCCACAGAAAGCTAAACCAAAACCTGTAGTTCTTATCAGCGGTAAGGTTGTAAACGATAAAACCAATCAGCCTATCGACGCACGTATTATCGTTGAAGGATTACCCGATGGTGGTGAAGTTGCTATCGCACGTACAGACCCAAATACAGGAGAATTCAAAATAATACTTCCTGCCGGAAAAAAATACGGTTTCCGCGCTATCGGTCTCGGATTCTTTGATGTAAATAAAAACATTGACCTTTCTGACATTTCTGAATATACTGAAATTGATGACGAAATGCTGCGGCTAGCTCCAATTGAAGTCGGTCAGGTTGTTCGTCTTAACAATATCTTCTTTGAATTCGGAAAAGCTACCCTTCTTCCAGAATCATATCCTGAGCTAAACCGCACAGCAGAATTCCTCAAAAACAATCCAACTGTTACCATCGAAGTTGCTGGTCATACCGACAATGTAGGCTCTGAAGGCTTCAACCAGAAACTTTCTCAGAACCGTGCTCAGTCAGTTGCTGACTACATAGCATCACAGGGAGTTGACAAAACTAGAATGACTGTAATGGGTTACGGACTTTCACGTCCTATTGCTTTCAACAACGACGAGGAAGGCCGTGCTATGAACCGCCGCGTTGAGTTCAAGATCTTAAAGATGGGTAAATAACCCCCAATTAAAAAATTATGGAATGCAACCTGAACCAGATCTGGGACGAATATCCCTATGCCGTTACTGTAAGTGACCTTAATGGTGTAATTATCTACATGAATAACAAAGCTTCAGACACCTTTGCTTCTGACGGCGGAAAAAGCCTTATTGGTAAAAACCTTGCCGACTGCCACTCGCAGCGATCAAAGGACATTATTGACAGAATGGTAAGCACAGGAACTTCAAATACATATACTATTGAGAAAAAAGGAGTAAAAAAACTCATTCATCAGGCTCCATGGTTCAAAAACGGTAAGGTAGCCGGTCTCGTTGAAATTAGTATCGTTCTGCCAGAAAATATGCCTCATTTTGTAAGATCATAATTATGAAAGTTGCTATCATCGGTGTCACAGGTCTGGTTGGAGGAACTTTTTTAAAAGTTCTTGAAGAACTGAAATTCCCCGTCTCAGAATTAATTCCGGCAGCATCAGCCGGATCGGCAGGAAAAAAGGTATACCTCGGAAAGAAGGAATATACTGTTGTTACAGTTGAAGAGGCTTTAAAAGCTAACCCTCAGATAGCACTGTTTTCAGCAGGCGCTGCTGTATCTAAAGAATGGGCGCCAAAATTTGCCGAAAAAAAATGCTATGTAATAGATAATTCCAGCTGCTGGAGAATGCACGACAACATCCCTCTTGTTGTTCCTGAAGTTAACGCAGACGATATAAAAGAAGACAGCTATATAATTGCAAACCCGAACTGCTCTACTATCCAGCTTGTAGTTGTTCTGAACCCACTGAATAAAGAATACAGAATTAAAAGAGTTGTAATCTCTACTTACCAATCTGTTACTGGCACCGGTCAAAAAGCAATTGAACAGCTTGAATCGGAAAGAAAAGGTGTTTCAGGTGCTAAGGTATATCCTCACAAAATCGATATGAACTGCTTTCCTCATGGAGGAACATTCCTTTCTGACGGCTACACAACCGAAGAGCAGAAACTTATTGACGAAACAAGAAAGATACTCCACGAACCTGGAATTCTTGTAGCCCCCACTGTAGTGAGAATACCTGTTACAGGAGGGCACTCCGAATCGGTAAATATCGAATTCGAAAAGCCATTTCAGGTTGATAAGCTTAAACAACTACTGGCAAATTCAAAAGGAATAATTCTGCAGGACGATCCAAATTCAAATCTGTACCCAATGCCTCTGACATCTAAAGACAGAAACGAAACTTTTGTAGGCCGGATAAGAAGAGATTCAACATTAACCAGTGGATTGAACCTATGGATAGTTGCGGACAACCTGCGTAAGGGTGCTGCTACAAATGCAGTACAAATAGCTCAGATCCTCACCGAGAAAGGTCTGGTAGATTAATTCACTACCATTTTACCAAGAAGTACCTTTTCAGCAGTTACTAATTTAATAATGTATACTCCTTTTTTGTAATCTCTTACATCAAGAGTTGTTATCTCTCCTTTTGTATAATCTTCGAAAAGGACAGTACCGCCTGTAGTTGCAACTACCAGTTTTCCTTTATTATCTCCAAAAGAACTTTTAATATTAACAAAGTCTCCCGATGGAACAGGGAATACCGAAAGATTTCCTGCATTTACATTCCCGATACTTACATGAGTTCCTGTTAGGTAGTTCTCTGTAGTATTTGTGGTTACAGGTGTATTAAAGTCAAAAAAGATATCAGCTGTGTTGTTAATTACTTCGTCAATCTGAAGACCTGAATTACAACGCATCCTGTAAGTAACAAAGCCATGACTTCCTGCTTCGTTTACAGAAGCTGCCGGAAGGTTTATTTCATTGAAAAGGAAAACAAGAGATCCGTCAGGATTATATATCACATCACATTGATGGCTGCTGCAAACCAGTTCGAAACTGGGTTTAATCAGATACTGGCTGATTGGGTTAAGTATTCTTACTTTATTTGCAGGTGCACTTCCGGTATTCTGAAAATGGATGGTATATTCAATGTATTCACTGCTGTTTACAAATGACTGGCTCAAAATATCGGAAGGTGAATTTTCGATGAAGTTCGGGTCGTAAGATGCATTAATATAAAATGCAGCATCATCAGTATTATTTGCCATGTTTAGCTCAGTATAACTCGTTTGCACTGTAGCAGATGAGTAAACATAAGTCGAGTCAAGCAATAATGAGTCACTTAATACTGTAATTGTATTGTTTATGTAACTCAACGGCGGTAAATCGGTAAAATCCCACTCGTATACCTGACCATTAGCACTTGTGTAAGGGATAGAAGATGAAACAAAACTAAGAGATGAGTCAAGCACAAGTTGATAACTGCCACTAATAAAGCTGCCACAGTTGTTCGAAACATTAAGTAAATAGTTAGAGCCTGCATTTACCCAAAGAGGGCCATAATGAGTAAGACTAACTGAGACCTCAGGAGTTGTATCAAGTACTACTGCAAAATCATAAACAGATTGCCCGGAAACTATTGTCTGCTGTTGGGGTGTAACAGACAGAACATTCATATTGGTTGGAAGAGTTATCTGAATTACATCTGCAGAATCGCAGTTATAAATAGCATAGGTACCATCCATCTGCGTCATTGCACCAAAGCACCCGTTTATATATACAATAGCACCACCCAGACCAACTTCTCCGGCATCCATTATATTGTTTGAATTCTGATCGAGGTATACTGTTCCATTCAGATATTGATTTAAAAGAAAAGAGCAGTCAGTTTCACCTGCACCAGGTTGTCCTAAATTTGTTTGTGAAAAAGTAATATCTCCTGCAGCATTACTGTAATTGGTGATCATTAACATATAAAACTCCCCGACAAGAGCATTGCTGATGTATATAGTTTCGAAATAGGCTGGGTCATAACTGCAGTCTACCATATTTCCTGAAGGATAAAATGTTGAGTCTGAAGTATTATTAGGACAATTAGTACAATTAGTAGTAAGCTGATTCTGACAGGGAAAAACCGGATTGCTATATGGTCCCCATGCCGCAAAATCAACATCATTTCCCGTTGGTGACTCAATACGTATAATAATATCGCCAGGCTGGCCAATACGTGCAAAATACCATACAGGATTAGGTTGTGTCATTAAACAACCATAATCGGGCCCGATCTCGGGTGGAGTATTAAGGCTTAACGGAAATGAATAAACAATTCCGCTGCAGAAAGGGTCTGCATTTCCACATACCTGGGCATTCTGTGAAAAAAGAGAACAACATGCAATTAACACTAGTATTGCTGAAGAATATAACTTTTTCATATGCACTTTGTTTTATCATCCAAATATACAAAATAAATTAATACAAGGTATAGAAAAACACATTAAAATTTATTTGTCAGGGAATTTTATAATTTTGTGCAGTGGATATATTTTGCAAATGAAAGGGTTTTCCGAACGCATACTCAACATTGTCAGCTACATAAGCTCAGTACTTCTTTTTGTAGTTACAACAGTTATTATTATTGTAGCTACTCCGAATTATTCCCGCTTCATTTATGAATTCAAAGCAGGTGAACCATGGCTGCACGAAAACCTTATCGCTGAAACCGGGTTTCCAGTCCTTAAATCAGCTGATGAAAAGCAACTTGAAGCTGACAGTATTAAGAAAATTATTCCACCTGTATATTTTAAAGACTCCCTTACTTCTTTTAATGTTAAAGAAGCTGTTTCTTCTAAAGTAAACGATATTATTAACACTTTCTTTGAAAGTGATTCATTAATCAAAAATGATTCTGCATTCAGAAACAAGCTAAATGTTGTAATAGATACAACACTAACCCGGATTTACGAATCAAAAGGGATAATTATTGCACCCGATTCGGCCCAATGGCCTGGTAAAGATATTTATATCAGGTGTAACGAAGGACTTAAACCTGCAAGGATCTCTGGTTATTACAATTCTTCATCTGCATCACAGATTTTAACTCATGTTGTACAAAAAGAGATGCAGGAAAAAAGAGAAGCTGGCTCAATGACTGACTTTATAAAGGCTCTGAGATTTAACGACTTTCTTGTACCCAACATTGTAATGGATACTCAGACTACCAGAGAAATCATAAACAGCAAAATAAATATAATTTCAGATTATAAGGATTATATAAAGGAAGGACAGATTATAGTTAGAAAAGGAGATATTATTAGTGACGATTTGTATAATATTCTAAACTCTTATGCTTCAGAACTAAACTATAGCAATAACAGATCTGCTACGTACCTATTTTACATAATCGGACGGATACTTGTAGTTACAGGTTGTCTTTTTATGCTTTTTCTCTTCCTGTTTCATTTTAAAAAAGACGTTCTTTTCCAGTTTCAGAAGACCGCTTTCATACTCAGCCTTCTTGTACTTTTTTACATTACAACGGTATTGATTATCAAATTCACACAAATAAGTATCTATGTAATCCCATTTGCACTTATTCCGATAATTATCCGTTCGTTTTACGATAACAGGCTTGCTGTTTTTATTTTCATAATAGTTATCATACTAGTGTCATTTATCGTCCCCAACAGCTTCGAATTTCTTTTTCTTCAGACAATGTCCGGGTTAACAGGTATATTCGCAATGGTCAACCTTCGTCGCAGGGGGCGGCTCTTTTTTACTGCTTTCCTTGTTTTTATATCTTACAGTATCTTCTATATTGGAATTGAAGGCCTCTATGGGCATAATCCCGCCGATACAGAGAAACAAAGATTCGTATGGTTTGCTATAAATTCTGTGATGATTCTGGCTGCAATACCACTCACCTACCTCTACGAAAAGGTTTTTGGCTTCCTCTCTGATCTTACTCTGATGGAGCTTACAGACACAAACAGTAAAGTACTCAGAATGCTTGCCGAAAAAGCCCCAGGCACATTTCAGCATTGTTTACAGGTAGCAAATCTGGCCGAAGAAGTAATAGTTCAGATTGGAGGCAACCCTCTTTTAGCAAGGGCTGGTGCTCTTTATCACGACCTCGGAAAGACAGCACTACCGCGATATTTTATTGAAAATCAAATGACTGCACAAAACCCGCATGATGAACTGGACAATGTAAAAAGTGCTGAGATCATTAAAGGACACATTACCTATGGCATCGATCTGGCAAAAAAATACGGACTTCCTGAAGCTGTTATTGACTTTATAAGAACACATCATGGTACTTCAAGGGTTGAATTCTTTTACAAGAATTTTCAGAAACAAAATCCTGATATCTTTGTTGATGAACAGAAATTTCAATACAGAGGGAAACTGCCATTTTCGCGCGAAACAGCTGCCGTAATGATGGCAGATGCTGTTGAAGCGGCATCACGTAGCCTTAAAACATATTCCGAACAGGCGATTTCAGATCTGGTAGATCGAATAATTCAGCAGCAAATAGATGACAAACAGCTCAATGAGGCAGATATAACATTCAGACAGCTATCCATAGCAAAAGATGTTTTTAAAAAGAAACTTAAGAATATTTATCACGGCAGGATAGAATACCCAAAATAAATTTGTTTCATTTAACATTTCTTTTTACCTTTGCCGCTCATTTAAAAATTGGTTTTATAATATGATCATTGTACCTGTTAAAGAAGGCGAAAGCATCGACAAAGCTTTAAAAAAATACAAACGTAAATTTGAAAAGACAGGCGTAATGAGAGAATTACGCGAACGTAAAGCTTTCAAAAAACCTTCTATCCGCCGTCGCGAAGTAGTGAACAAGGCTGTATATATTCAGTCACTTCACCTAAATAAAGACTAATTAACAAAAAACCGCTACCAGCGTAACCTTAATTTTCGTATTTTCGTATAAAATACGTATTACGCCTGGTGAATGTTTTTTGTTGAAGACTTCTTAAAATACCTCTCTTTCGAAAAAAGATTTTCGCGTCACACTGTTACAGCGTACAGTACTGATTTATTCCAATTTTATACTTTCCTCGGTAATTCTGTATCTTCAATTTCTGATATCCGTTCAAAAGATATCAGACAATGGATTATTTCATTATCTGACAACGAGGTTGAACCGAGAAGCATCCGCAGGAAGATAGCCTGCCTTAACAGCTATTTCAGATGGTCTATTCGTAATAATCATCTTGCTGCCAATCCTTGTAAGCTAATTACAGTACCTAAAACCTCTAAAACTCTTCCTGAATTTGCCGAAGAAAAAAAGCTTAACAATATTTTGGATGAATTCCCGTTCGGTAATGACTTTGAAGGCTCCCGAAATAAACTGATTATTGAAATGTTTTATTCTACTGGAATCAGGTTAAGCGAACTTATAGGCCTTCGTATTTCAGATGCCGACCTGAGTGAAAGATACATAAGAGTATTAGGAAAAAGGAATAAAGAAAGGCTGATCCCAGTTACTTCTCGGTTAACTGATCTTATTAAAGAGTACTATATTTATCGTAATCAACTTAATCCTGTCTGCGACAACATTTTCATAAAAAAAGACGGTAAAGAACTATATCCAAAACTTGTTTATCGACTTATTCATGACTTTTTATCAGTCGCTTCAACTCTTTCAAGAAAAAGCCCTCATATTCTCAGACACACCTTTGCAACTCATATGCTTAATAATGGTGCGGAAATTAACGCTATTAAAGAATTACTTGGGCATTCAAGCCTTGCTGCTACCCAGGTCTATACCCACAACTCGTTCGAAAAACTTAAAAACGTATACCAGCAAGCCCATCCAAGGGCATAACCTTAATAAATCACATAACTTAACAAGGAGGATTGTTTATGAACATTAAGATCCAATCGGTACATTTCAACACCGACAGCAAACTCGAAGAACACATCGAACAGAAGGTCGGAAAACTAATCGAAAGAAACGAAGATGTTATTTCGGCAAATGTTACACTCAGACTCGACAAGAACCAGGTTCAGGAAAACAAGGTAGCAGAGATCAGGATCGAGATTCCCGGCAACGATATTTATGCCAGGAAACAATCAAAAAGTTTCGAGGAAGCAACCGATGTTGCTATAGAAGCTGTAAGAAGACAACTTAAAAAATTTAAAGAAAAAAGAAGGGACGGTAAAAAAAGATAAACAGAGGGGGAGCAAGCTCCCCTTCTTTATTTTAATTAACCAATCAACTATTTACAATTTAACAAATCTGCCATTAAGTTCTTCTTCCTTTGTCAGGACTTTAATAATATACAACCCTTTTTCATAACTTTCAATATTAATCTTCCTCTCACTGCCGGTTTCAGAATCAATCTCATAAAAAACCCGCTTTCCATAAGTGTCATAAATTTCAATACTGTATTCTGCCGACTCCCTGTTTTCAAAAGAAACTGTAATCCATCCTTCTGCAGGGTTCGGGTATATATTTATCCTTCCGCCAATATTTAATTTACTGCAATCAGCCGACTTTTCAGAAATAACATATTCTTTACCATCAAAATCGGTTTGTATCAACCTGTAAACAAAATTTTCATTTTCAGAATATTCTGAAAAACTATAAAATGAAGGACTATTCTTAGTTCCAGATCCGTTTATTTTAGCAACAGTATAGAAGTTTATCCCATCTGTAGTCTTTTCAATTGTAAAGTAGTCATTATCTTTTTCAGACAACGTAACCCACTCAAAAAGTATCTCATTCACATTGCAAATTACATTAAACTCGGAAAGCACTACAGGTAAGGTTGTATTACTACATGAATATGTTGCCGAGCCTGTAAGCGCAATACTTGCAGAACTCGGTCCTGAACTGGTGTAGTCTCCAATAACAAGGACATACCTGTCGCCTGCAACAACATTAAGATCATTTACCCAGTTATTGCCCTGCTGATCGTTCTCGGAATTATCATTTGTTGAACAGGGTCCTGAAATACAGTTTATCGAATTTGCATTATCCTGATTTGAATTTATACCTGTTGTTCCCCCTGGTGCAGAATATGAACATCTGACAGGAGCAACATTTGGACAACCACTGCTGACTTTATATAGCGCAAAGTCATAATCCTTACTAGATGGATTTGGAAAAATATCAAGTTTTAAAACACCTGAAGTTGAAACATAAAAATAATACCACGAAGTGTTTCTTTCGTTAGAAGTAAGACATGCTTTCTGGGGTGAGCCATCTGGAAGGTCCTGCACTGAGCCTGTACCTGTGTTTCCCGAATTTACTATAAACGGACCGCTTCCCATGCATGTTGCATTTACACAGTCTGAATTTGGAGTCTGGTTGACAGGTGGAGATGCACAAATGACATCAGCAGAGAATCCTCTGTAACTATTAAAGGTGGCATCAGATGTAAAT
>Ga0074195_1004829_pt1 | contig 10744 bp, 16 predicted proteins | sample EPASupsiteHSE623_FD_64525 | JGI IMG/M metagenome (GOLD analysis project Ga0074195, IMG submission 64525) | Bioremediated contaminated groundwater from EPA Superfund site, New Mexico - Sample HSE6-23 | ecosystem: Environmental > Aquatic > Deep subsurface > Groundwater > Contaminated ... | reverse complement strand
CTATCGTGAGCTACCCCGCCGCCGGTAAGCGTTGTTACGGTTCCAACTGTCGTTACTGTGGCAAGGGTCTGTGATGAATTTATATCAACAAGAGCTTTAAGGTTCGCCGCCGTTGCTTGTACTGCTGTCACGCTATCGCTCACAGAAGTAAGATCACGAACATCAAGATTCGTTGCTATTACCGTGACTGACTCACCATCGAGCGTAATAGCCGCATCCCCAGAAAGCGTTACACGAGGCGCAACCATGTTCCCTTCGCCATAGGTAGGGGCCGCTGCTTTTGCCACCGCAGTAAGCGCTTCTACTGCTTCAGTTGAAGGTGTTGCAGTGTTGTGTTCCTTGGTGCCATGAGCCGTTACATCGTTCTGTGAGGCCGCAATCTTAATCGTTCCGTACCCGTCAAGAAATCGCTGCGTGACGGAATAGATTAGGGATGTTTGAGCACTCCCGGAGTCATTCGTGATTTTGAACCTAGAATACCGGGTATGACTGATATGCTCCTCATCAACCCCGGCTACCATCTCCGCTTGCGTATAGGGGAAATCATCTGCTGCAATAATGTTTGACCCGTCGTTGTTTGGAGATTCTTCGTGGTAGGTATGCCCTGCTACGTCAGACTTGACTGCCACGGTAAACCCATGTGGCGCGTCTTGAGTGTCAAACCACGCTGTTGTATAGGAGGCACCATTCGCAAGGGGAGTTGTGCTCACCTCTGCATTCGTATCCTGACTCTGAAGTTTAACTGGCAGAGGGTTAACTATGGCAACGTCCCCATCATTAGTTCCATCAGCGCCATGAACCAACTTAACGCGCTGGAACTTTATGCCGCCAATGTCATCAGAGGCGTATGATTCTCCTGTTCCTGGAAGAACGGTATTATCAGCCATGAGTAATTACCCCGCTTGTCCAGTTGACTGTTTGGTCAACGGCGATACTGGTATTATCAATGATGATGTCTGTCCCGGACGTGCCGACGGACATTCCTTCCCGAACCATCGCGTCAGTTGAATCGGTAAGACGCGCCACCGCCGCAATGCCGGCAACGAGTCCTACGGTTGCTTTCGGCATCCCGGAGAACGTCAGGGCGGCAGGATCACCCGCGACGCTCCCGCACGGGTCGGAACAGTTGAACACCGCGAGCAATGCTGCATAGGCCGCCGAATAAATCTTGAGCTTCCCGGCTCCCGCGCCGCCGTCAATTGCATCCTTGACGGTCGTCATGCGCGTGGTCTTGACCGTGTTATTATACGTTCCCGCCATTGTCTGCTTCCTCCCGCTCTGGAGCTGCGCCTTCCGTGATCTCCCCGGTATACTTCTTCCCGCTCGGTCCTGTGACCGTCACCCGTTTGGTTTTGCTCCCGCCCATGTCGATCATAATCGGCTGAACTGCCGGAGCCACCGCAGGTGCCGCCGCCTCAACCTTCCCGTTCCCCTTCGCCGCCAGGGCCTTGACCGCCTGCTCCACCCCGGCCATGGTCCTTGCCAGTTCTCCGAGCTCGTCCCGGACTTCCTTGACTTCTTCTGACGACTGTGCCTGTATCTGGGCGATCAGTACTTCCGCTTGTGTCCGCTCTGAATCCGCCTTCATCTTCGCCTGAGACTCCTGCGCCTTGACCTGCTGATCCATCGCTTTCAGTTCCAGCTCCCCGGACTTGTCCGCCAATTTCTTTTCCGCCTCCTGAAGCGCCGCCTGAAGCTGCTGGACCGTCACGCCGGCCTGCTCAAGCTGCATGGCAACCTGCTGCATCTGGACTTCAAACTGCTGCTTCATGGCGGCAACCTGTGGGTCAGTACCGCCCTCGCCTACCTCGTCCTGATCGAGGATCTCCTGAATCCGCGGGTCGAGCGTCGCCTTGACCGCCTTCTGGAGCCTGTCAGCGTTCGGAGTGTCGAGGAGCTTCACGGTTTCCATGAGGAGCACTGAGCCCGCGGCCGGGTTCGTCTGCATGGTCGGCTGCATCAGGTCAACCATTGCCTGCATGGTCTCCTGCCGCTGTGACGCGAATCCGGGGCCGGTCGTGATAATCACATCGTATTTCCCGGTCCGCAGGTCGTACATGATAGGGCGCCCGTCCTTGCCCTGTGTCGCCTGGTTCAGCATGACCCTGGAATGCTCGCCTTCGAGCCCGGTAATCATGGCCGCCCGCGGTGCATCGTAGTAGTGGGGAATCAGATTGACCAGTACCCGGCCCTCGAATTGGAGCGCGTACAAGTAATTGGACATGAATACGAGCGTCCCGGTGTCGCCCTGCTCCTGCTTCGCCAGAATCGCCTTGCCTGATTTCTCGTTGGAGCGCATCCCCAAATCAGCTTCATACATGCCGAAAATGGCCTTGATGTTCCGCTGATTCTGCTCGATCAACTGCAACAGGCCTGTGGGTATCTGCGCGGGTAACTGGCGCTCGGGTCGAACGGTAGGAGTCGTTGGGTCGGGCTCATACGCCAGATATGCCTTGCCGCCCAGGTTCGCTTGCGTCCACTCTTCCGGGTTCTTCTCAAACATCTTATGCGTGCCGATAAACGGCACGTTCGGCTGTAGCGCCGCCGCCTCGATCAGGCTTGTAATCAGGTAATTGTGTATCTGCTGTGACTCTTTCGCATCCCGGTGCAGGGATTTCAGGTGCCGCTTGCCTTGGATATTCAGGATTTCACCGAACGCGATCATGACGGGGATGTATTCGCCGGGAAACTCGAATGGACCGGAAAGGATCTCTGCCCCGGAGCAGATACAGGAACGGATCATGGGAACTGACGTTTTCCGCTCGTCTACGACCTTGAGACCCTGAATCAGCCGCATGAGCTTCCGTATCCGGCCCTCATCCTTTTTTATTATCTGTCCATTGGACAACTGGACGATGTCGAATTCCTCGTTCTCCGTGTACCAGCGCTCGATGATTCGGACTCCATCCTCAGTGAACCAGTCCGCTTGAGACGTACCGTCACTCTGAGAATCCGCACCGGACGCAAACTCAGCCTTCGGATACCGACGCTCAAACTCCTTTTTGGTTATCACATCCTCGATGTGACACCAACGCTTATCATTCGTATCGAAATTCTTGCACCCGAGGTCCCATCGGACGCTGAACGGGTTGAATATAGACCGGACGCGTAGTTCCTGATCAAATTCCATATTGCCGGCGCGTACAGACTCGATCCGCCACGACGCCCGGCCGCAGTCCACCACGGAGTCGAATGCCCCATCATGCACCGCGTCGGCCTGAGACTGATACCAGATATTCCTGACGAGCCCGGCAATCACGTTCGCCGTTTTCGGGTCTCCCTTGTCGTCCACGGGGATGCCCTTTATCATCGGGCGTGACTTCCGCTGATCGTTTTTCACCTGCTTGTTGAACTGCGGGAGGAGATTCTGTGTCAGCATGGGCCGCTTGAGTTGTGTACGCAGGGTCTTGATGTCAGGAGCCCATTGATCCTCGCCCAGGAGCATCTTGAGATCATCTATCCCCTTAGCGTCGGAATCTGACATGGCCGACTCAAATTCCTTGTCGTTCTCCTTCATCTCGGCCAGGAATTCGTCAGGCTTCTTGATCGTAATCTTCTTCTGTGATTCGTCCATGCTCTCCTCGGTTCAGTTATTCTTCGACAGCGTCGTATGTTGCCTCGAAAATATCAGGCTTGCAGGCATACAGTTCTTCCTTTATTCCCTTGATAATCCAGTCATTCCATGAAACATCATAAACTCCTTCCATTGTGCCTATACAAAGCCTGTCTGCACCATTAGAATGCGGATAGTCTTTAGGCCAAACGGCCCCTTCTGATGGCTCTTTCTGCCACGCCTTGTTGAGCCATTCAGGCCATTCAGAATTATCTTGTCGCCTTGCTTGTGTCATTTGAAACGCTTCGATTACAACTGGCTTTTTTTTGAATTTCGGCACTTTTTTTCTCCTTTTTACCCTATTTACGCCAACCCGCCCCAGGATGAGTTCCCCGAGGGGATAGATACGACCTGCTGCTTGATCGGTTTCTTGACTTCGTTCCCGAGCAACTTGAGGCAGAGCGCCCCGAAACAATCTCCCGGATGGCTATGCTTGTCCTTCACGGGCTTGTCCCGGACAACCTCACCGGACGCCATTTTCAGGTAATGCCAGCCACCTCGTAATGCCTTGTGTAGAATTTCGCATTCGGAGCCGATCTGCACATACGGACGGCCGTCGATACCCAGGTTCAGCGCCGCCTTCATGGGTTCCTTCACCGCCGGCCAGTGGCTTGCACCCTGAAACGTGGTATCGAACGCTTTCTCGATCACGCGGGCCGGGCTCTGCTCAATGTCAGCGGCCTCCCCGGTGGACAACGTCGGGTCTCCCGTATCAATCCACTGCGTCACTCTGGCGTAATAGGCTGCAATCGTGGGCTTGACCGACGATTCAATGAGCTGCTTCATCCCTATCATCTCGCCCCGGAATCCGTGGATGAAATGCAGTCGGCCAGATGGTGATACCTGCCCAATCAGGCACGTCGGGTTGTGGCCGCCGTCCCAGGACCGGAATCCGAGCGCACCGGGGATCACGGCAATAGGCCTGTTGGCGTAGTGATGAGCCCGTCCCTCGATGCTGTCATAGTATTCAGGCGTGACCTTCTCACCCACTTGGACGAACGCCCATTTCCCGCCGATGTACCGGGCTGTCAGGGCGGGATTATTGCGATACGCCGCAACGGACGCTTGCCGCATTTCCTCTGTTCGAGCCGGGTTGCTGCCGGGTAGAATGTTGATTACGTCAGTCCACATCATCGGAGCCCAATCGGGCCGCATGATGGGCGCAGAGATAAATACATCATGGCTCCAATGGTCCTCATCCGCCGGGTTCTGTGTCACCTGGAGCCGCATTGCGCCGCCACCACGGGCCGCTCGGCTCATGCAGGCGTCGAACACACCACGCGGAATGCCCGCACTGTTGCCCTCATACATGGGCGCGGGCTCCTCGATCCAGATCAGCGACCACTCTCCGCCCTGGAGTCTAGAGATTGAGGCCAGATCGTCGGCCCCGAATAGGTCAACCTCGATCCTCGGGGCCTGGCAGATCAACCGTTTGCCGCCCCTGGACCACTCCCAGGACTGGACGTAGCCGGGAAACTCGTTCTTCTCTGCGATTGTGGCGATTGCTTTGTTGATGGAGGGGATTGTCTTGGTCTGGAGGTTCTCGAATGTGTCACGGATGATGGCGACCCTAAGTAGCTGTCCCTTCATCCGCTCAGCTGCATGGATCGTCAGGGCGACGAATCCAGCGTATGTTTTTCCCTCCCCCTCGGGACCGATCAGGGCGACAATAGGAGCCGGAGACCGCACAAATTGACGTTGCGGCTCAGTCAGGGGGAAAACTATGTTTTTGTCTATTACCTGCAACTTTTCTCCACGTTGTGTGCAGGTGTGGCAAAATTGCAATGCCCAGGAGGGCCGTAGGTCACTTCTTTTCCCCGGGCCCGGGCTGAGGGTCGCCCTCGCAGGAGAATCTTAGTTTCACATCGCCGGAGTGCTCAACCCTCTCAACGAAATCTCCCCGGAATTTGCCGGCGAGTTCAGCGGCCTTCAGCTGGGTCGGACCGTCAGGCACGTCTATGAAATCCTTCGTCATGCTGTGAGCGTCGGCCATGCCGTCTTTCTCATCTGCGAGAGAATCCGGCTTACCTCTTATCACGTTCGCGCTGATCACTTTCGTCGCGTCGAGGTTGCGGTAAACAACCTCTGCTATTTTGTCCTCAGTGCAACCAGCTTTTTCTAAGGCGCGAGCCATCGCGCTCAGAATACGAGGATCATGCTCGGCACGGATTGCGGTCGCTCTGTGTATTCCTGCTCGTGCGGCGGCTTTTCGCTGTGACGCGCCTTTTGCACGCTCTTTCAGGTATCGCTTTTCAGCCTCTTTGTCCCTCATAATAATTGAGCGTTTTCGCTCAGTTGTTGCACTTAGGTAGCATGTTGTGTATCAAATGCTACAGTTCATTGCCCGCAAGTGTAGCAAATGCTACAATAGAAGTCAAGTGCAAAAGTGGTGCCCTTGCAACATCATTTTTCTGCTCTCCCTCAAAATAAATATATTACTATCCGCATTATTCCTATTGACATATTAGGATTGCTATGCTATAGTCGAGGCAGATAGTAAATAGGCGGCGGCCGACGCGGAGGTAGCACCATGAAAAAATATACATGGCCGGTACATATTACAGGGCAAACACACACTATGTCTGGGAAAAAACGCACTGTAAATGTAACCATAGAGGGCGCAGGAAACGCAAAAAAAGCGGTCCTTGAATACATGCTCTCCCGACCGATGGCCTCTGAATGGTATGGTGTAGAAGTACGTGGGGATACGATATTAGGTCAAACGATATATGTTACAGTAGAACCATACATAAAACAAGTAGAACACCAAGTGTTTACAACAGTTCGTGAAGATATCGGACGGTTTGATTAAATAGGCGGCGGCCAACGCGGAGGTGGAAAAATGGCGGCAGGAAGATTAGGCGGACCAGGCACAAAGTACGGACCATGCAAGGGAGGCTGTAAGCATACAGATTGTGCAAAGACGCGGGAAATGGCGGATACGTTATGCACGGTATGTCTCAAGGAAATTGGTTACGATGAGAGATTTTATGAGTTGGACGATAAAACACTAGTCCACGCTATTTGTGTTGAAACAGAATAGGCGGCGGCCAACGCGGAGGTGGAGAGGCATATCATGAACGGAACTGACTTCTCAAGCTTTCTACAAACCGTAATAACCGAAACCCTGGAAAACGCCCCTCCAGACAGCCCGCTCCGCCACGCCGTAGACGGGGGGCGCGTAGTAGACTACCCTGTCATACTGAGGCTTCCGGCGGCCCTAGTGGCGATCCTGGAGTCTATGAAGGCGGCTACCTCGCCGGCCAACCTGATCGAGGAAATCGTCTGTAATGCGCTCTGCACAGGACCGGCCGTCATGCTGAATCAGCCCAACGTCCGTGTTGTTGCACAAATACTGCTCGCCTACGCAGAACTGAGGCGAAATGGAGGTGGGGCCGATGAAAAACCTCAGTAAACGCCTCTTTGGCCTGCGCAAAACAGCGGGGCTCTCCATGGTCGAGGTATCGACGCGGTCCCGGAAACTGCGCCACGAGCACGCCCACGTTACCCAGGGGTATATATCGCGCCTGGAGTCCGGTCGGGAACGTAACCCGAGCCTGGGAAAGCTCGTGAGTCTCGCACATATCTACGGTGTATCGCTCAATGATCTCGTGGGCGGGTATCCACAGAAAGGGGGCAACAATGGGTAGCAATAAACGCAACGATCACGCCCTGGACATCATGCTGGACTACGCCGGAGAGATCGGGAAGCCAATCACGGCATGGGGATCCCAGGAAATCAACGGCTTCCTTCGGAAAAAGCGGTTCATAGAGAAATACGAGGTACGGGACATAGTAGGCGAGGTTTACGAGGACAAGGAGGATTGAACATGTATACGGAAGAAGAAGCGAAAACCAAATGGTGCCCGATGGTGCGAGTATCAGATGGGGTGGGTTATGCGGCAGAAAATCGCTTCTGCCAAGCAGGAGAATGCAAACATGATTACACGGCCACATGGCATAACTGTATAGCCTCTGATTGCATGATGTGGAGGAAAGAATATTTAGGCCGAACAGAAAACCAAGATGTCTTTGGCAAAAATGGTTGCTGTGGTCTTGCAGGTCAGATGTAAAAAATCAGCCGCCCACCCGAAAGGGTAAGGGCGGCTTTTTGTTACATGGGCTTCGGTGCTACCGGCTTCTTCGGCTTCTTCTTCGCGGTCTTCTTCTTCGGTGCCATTGTGTGGGCCTCCTTTCGTTCGAGTTTGTCTGCTGCATGCCGCAACATCTTGGGCCACCCTTCAATACCACAAAACGAATCAAACGCGATTACTATATTTCGGCCACCCTCCTTGTTCTCTCGTATATCTATGCGCCCAAGTTCGGTGGGCGGCCACGGTCTAATGTCGGTTGAGAGAATGACTGTTATGTGCTCTCCGCTGAATCTTAATTGTTTCATCTCTTATTGTACCCCAAATATTCCAACCATAAAATCGCCGCATCCGCCCCGTAGCATACATAGGTCAGCCAGCCCAGCTTACGGAGCTCAGCCAACCAGAGTTCTTGCTCTGAATCGGGCTTCGCGCCCCCTATGCGCTTCATTTCGATGGCGACGCCGCAGGGGTCGGCCCCAAACGCAAATCTCCACGCAGGCTTTGGCAACCTCGGCTCCTTGAATATCAGCACATCCGGAAATCCCGGCTTGAGCCCCATGCGCTTGAGCCGCGCTCCCTGGGGACAGTATCGGACGACGCGGCCATCCTTCTTGGTTCGCTCACGGGTCGGCCGCTTCGACTCATTCGATACATGGCACCATCCATACGGGCCGACTACAGCATCGAGCCAGCCGGCGAGGGCGAACAATTCTTGTTCTTCTGTGGGCAATTTTGGCTTCATTTTGGCACCTTAAATGCAGGGGGTCTATCTAACCATTGTTAGAGGGCAAGGCCCCTCTGTGCCGTTCTCTGTTTCTGTAGTGGTTCGTAGTCTGTTTGAATCTCACACCCGATCCACTGCCGCCCGAGTTGCTCGGCTACCTGTCCGGTGGTCCCGCTTCCGAAAAAAGGGTCAAGTACAATGTCTCCCGGTCTGCTGCCGGCCAGGATGCAGGGTTCGATTAACGCCGGGGGGAATACCGCGAAATGACTACCCGGATACGGCACGGTCGAAATGGTCCACACTGTCCGCTTGTTCCGCTTTTCCGTTACATGCCTGAATGCGTTTTGCCCCGTGTCCGCCATATTCTCGGTCTTCCCGTTGAAAGAACCTTTTGCGGCGCTCGGTCTCGGCTTCTTGCCGATATTCGGATGCAGCGTTACGTCCCGTTCGTCGTCAAATGATGACCCGTTCCAGCCACAAACGGCCGCCTCTTTGATTGCCTCGTGATCGTAGTAGTACCGCTCGTTCTTGCTCATCAAAAAAATGTACTCATGGCTTCGCGTCGGTCTGTCCGTGACGCTCTCCGGCATTGGATTTGTCTTGGCCCAAATGATGTCTGACCGAAGATACCAACCTGCCGCCTGCAACGCGAACGCGACGCGCCACGGAATGCCTATCAGGTTCTTCCCCGGAAGATCACACGGCGGGGCTCCATCCCTGTTTCGCGGTGAATCCTTGGTTACAATGCCATCGGCCCGCCCTGATCCCCGGCGCATGGCCTTCCTTGCTTCTCCATACGACGGTATATAATCATGCTTCCCGTTCGGCCCGCTGCCGCCCTTGCCCGGGTCCCGTGAATATGAATCTCCAAGGTTCAGCCACAGTGTCCCGTCGTCGGAAAGAAGCTCACGAACCAAACCGAAAACCTCAACCATGTTTTCAACGTATTCCTGTGGCGTCCGCTCAAGGCCAAGCTGCCCCTCGGCCCCGTAATCCCGCAACCCCCAATACGGCGGACTCGTGACGCAAGTTTGTACCTTCACGCCTTCCGAAATAAGGCGCTTCATTGTTTCCCTGCAATCTCCAAAAAATACTTTATTCATAGACTGTAATGCCCTCTAACGAGTCAGTCCAGCAGACGTGGTGAACCGTCCGCTGCTGACTTCGTTGTTAGACACTTACAAATAGTTTCCCTTGCTGCTTGTGTTTCTCCAGTCGTTTCAATGCGCCTTCGTGGTATTCCGGGTCAATTTCGTACCCGGTGAAATTGAATCCGAGATTGTAACAGGCTATCGCAAGGCTGCCGCTTCCAAAATGTGTATCAATGATCGTGTTGCCCTGCTCCGCATATGTCATTAAAAGCCATTCGTAAAGCTGCCGGGGCTTTTGTGTCGGGTGTATATTTTTTCCCTCTTCGTTCAAAAAGCCGTTGTTCAAGCCCTGCGGACGCCGGAAGATTTTACAAGGAAGGTGGAACGATGTATAAATCAGTTCCGGGTTCACGCACGTTACGCCGTCCGTTACCTTGTCCCATATCGCCCAGCCCCTCGACGCTGGAAGCATGTCGGCGAAATAGTTTCCTCCGCACACAATCTGATTTTTGCTTATCCGGCGCAGTTCTGCGAAATATTCCGGCATCGGCTTTACGTCCCATTTCTTCCCGTTCTCCGAATAAAGATGATGGAACTTTACAGCCGCCTTCGTATGGCTTCCGCCGCCGACCGATATTTCCTTTTCGATGCCATACGGCGGATCAACGATAGCAAGATCAAACGCCTTGTCCGGCATTTGCTTCATTGCTTCCATGCAGTCTATGTTGAGTAGTTCGATCATAAAATCGTGTCTAACCATGACGCTCGTGTGGGACGCGAAAAACGCGCCCCACAGCGCAGCGTTATGCGATTTTTTCTTTCCAGTGGACAAGTGAAGTTCTGAATGTCTCAATAGCCCCCGGCGTTCCCATCCCATCTAATTTCTGAGACAGGTTGTTGTCGATGCCGATGTATTGCACATTGCCGTCCATAATTTCAGCGTCGAAAAAATTGTCTTTCGTTTCATCGACTGCATTTAGTAGTTTGATTGTCAAATTCCCTTTTCTGCCGCTGATCTTCCAAACTTCCCCATCGTATCTCACATGACCCTCCAATGAGCGCATAACAAATCGCTCGACTTTGACGCTTCGCGCAAGTCAGCTAAGCGTTCTCCGCCCGCGTCGCTCACGGGCGGGCAGGCTTACTCCTTCCACACCGATAACAGATATAGATAATTCTGCCGCATGACTTTGATCTGTGCCATTCGTGCCCGCCCTTACGG
>Ga0074195_1004828_pt1 | contig 10745 bp, 12 predicted proteins | sample EPASupsiteHSE623_FD_64525 | JGI IMG/M metagenome (GOLD analysis project Ga0074195, IMG submission 64525) | Bioremediated contaminated groundwater from EPA Superfund site, New Mexico - Sample HSE6-23 | ecosystem: Environmental > Aquatic > Deep subsurface > Groundwater > Contaminated ... | reverse complement strand
AGAGATGGCGGTACCCTTGGGGTAGATCCGCCTGCATAACGTGCGGGAGTGGTTGCCGATTGAGATTCCGCCCAGAGCGGAGGAAACATTTATACCCGTGCCTTTACCTTAGGCATTTGTCAATAAGCCCGTATTGAGGCAGCCCCTATGATTTGTTTCCCGCATCCTCGGGGTTTCGCAGGGCTTCCAGCATCCCCCTGACCTGAGTTCTGATGGCTGCCAGGTATTCCTCCCGGGCCTTCCTCTGTTCCTCCTTTTCCTCCTCAGTCAAACCTACAGATTTCTGCTTATGCCACAACCTGTTGATTTTTTCAATCAGTTCGCGTGAAATCATGGGACCCCCTAGTACATGAAGTATTCGAAAAGGGTATTGCCATTTTGGTGAACCCGTACAAGGCTTCTGTACAAACTTTATGGTTCATGGTAGTATATTATATGGCATCTTCATGTAGTATATCTATATAATCGTAATTTTAACAAATTTTGAGCAAGAAGTCCCCAAACTATCCTGTCTGGAGGGCTGATTACCGTTATGTTAAAACTTGAAGGACCCCTGCATCCTAACCTGATACCGGTATTATCCGTTCCCCATTTTATTTGCGGCGGCTTGCTGGCTGCCTATAACTGGCGGCAGCTCGGTTTTCCCGGGAAATCCCGCAATATTATTAAGTGGAGCATTATCGGGAGTTTTATTATCATAATTATTGCTTTAAATTTTCCGGTTGATATTCTCAAAAAGATGTGGTCGGTCGGCCTCGGGATAAACCTGGGCGCCGGCATGGCCATGCGGACCCTGCAGCTGCCGGAGTATAACAAAGCGAATGCTAAGCGTCGGTGAGGTGTGTGATGAATATTCGTTGTTGCTGCCGGGATCTGACGGCAGAGGAATTTGCAGACCTTGATTTAAAAGAGATTGACCTGACGGGCAGGACCTTTTATGTATCCAAAACTCCCATGGTATCACATTTTCCTGTAAATCCTGAGATAAAAATCCAAAAAACCCTTGCGCAAATTGAGAAAAAAGGGTTTAAGACTGTTTCCCCGTTGTTTGTTATCTTTGAGGATGGATTATTCGTGGGAAATATCATGGTTGAAATTGTGAAACCGTCTGTCAAAGATGAAAACGTCAGGACGATAGGAGATTTAAAACTGATGGCCAGGACTTATACAGGCCCCAAATACCTTGTGCCGAAAGCCCTAAAGCAGTTCGACGCCTATTTGATGTCCAGGAAATTCCTGACCACAGACTTTTACTTCTGGTATCATTCCTGCAAGGAGTGTGAAAAAACAAGGGGTAGCAGGACCGTCATCCTGGGAAAAATCAAATAGTAAAAAACGGGCTAAAATAAATAAGCGGACTCATCGTCCGCTTATTTTAATTCTACCGTAGTTATAGTATTGTTGAGCCCATCGACAAACGTCACAGTGCCTGCTGATTTTTTGGGAAGACTCACCCTGACTAGGGTCAGCGGGTAGCTCAAGACTTGGGTAAAGGTTTCCCGGGGGTCCAATCTATCAACCCATACCCGGTAGTATGTCCCTTTATCGTCGGCAGTGGAGGTTATTTTTCTGATGTTGACCGAGTAACCTCCGGTCATTTTCTCGCCGCGGGTGACCAGGAAATAGAGGGAGTTATTGAATACCCTGGCCAGGTAATTTTCGGAAGCCTTGTTTAATTCAACCCACTGCTGCACTTCAGGCGTTTCCCCTGTAAGGTTAACCTGTTCCATGGCCACCGGTGTCCCCACATCGGGAATGACCGCCAGGGCTGTAAGCACCACCAGTTCCCCGGCAGTTGCTTTGATAATCCTCACATGGTTGCCCTCGGCCAGTTGGCCTATTTGTGCGGGCTTGTTGTTGAGATAAAGCAGGTAACGGTCGGGCAGTAAATATCTTATCTCCTTTTCGCCGTCTGCCACGATAATCAGGTTCTCACGAAGCTGTACCGATTTAATAAAACCCGAGGTGTCCGGTGCATTGACATAGGGGATATGTCCGGCGATTTTGCATAACAGGACAGCTATTTCAGCCCTGGAAATGGGTGTGGCGGGCTGGAAGGTGTTGTCGGGGTAACCTGCCATCAGTCCTCGCTCACTGACAATGGCAATGCTGCCTCTCACCTGTTGGTCAATCCGGTCCACATCAGCGAAGGGCAGGATAGCATCTTTTTTCTGTTTGGCCTGTTTGGTCAGGTTAAGCACCCGGACGGCCAGCATCGCTCCCTCCTGCCTGGTCATGGGCTGCTGGAGGGAAACCCTGTGCAGTTCACTGTAAAGAATCAGTTCCTGCCTGAGGGCAAAACCCACATACCCTGCTGCCCATTGGGGAATATTGAAAATTTCCTGCAGGTAGCTGCTGGATTCAATATCTGACGATGTAGGCTCATATCCGAGGAGCCGGTCAATGAGCACAACTGCTTCGAGGAATGTAACCGGTTTGTTGGGCCTGAATGAGGAATCTGGATACCCTGTCATCACATTTTTAGCGTACATTTCCGCAATGGCATATTCGGCCCAGTTCCCCTGCCCGTCCTTAAAGGGTAGTTCAACAGACGGGGTAAAGCCCGTGGTCACCGAAAAGGATGATGCAATCAAAACCAACACCAGGAAGGTCGCCAATTTTGACCTGATATGCAACTTGGGGACCTCCTTTCATCATAAAACTATACTCTTATATAAATCGAATGGGGAGGCCGTTTTATGGGGGTAATTTTATCCGGTCAGAGTTGTTTTGGGCCGCTCTCGATCAAGCGGAAAAGAATAAAAAGTCCGTCATCTCCACAATCTAACCAGTGAGACCGGCTGCCGGGGGGGCCCAGCCTGCCGGAAATACTGGATGGAGGTTAAAAACATGATGCTGGACAGAAACCTGAAAATCCTGGTGGTTTCTTCGGAAGTAGTGCCATTTGCTAAAACCGGAGGTCTTGCCGATGTCGCCGGTTCCCTGCCCAAGGCGCTTACAGTGATGGGTAATGACGTCAGGATTGTGCTTCCCCGGTATAGAGGGATAACCGATGTTTCCACAGTAACGGATTTTCCCGTTCGGATTGGGAACCGCACCGAAACATGTATAGTCAGGGAGTCCCATATTGAAGCCAGGCTGCCGGAAGGCGGAGTGAAGCAGGTCCCTGTTTATTTTATCGACAATTACCACTACTTTGACCGGGAGGGTCTTTACTGCCACCATGACGAGGCCGAACGTTTTGCTTTCTTCAGCATTGCTGTCCTGGAAATGCTCAGGCACATCAACTTTCAGCCTGATGTCATCCACTGCAATGACTGGCCGTCAGGGCCCATCCCGTTTCAACTGCGCGAAAGGTATAGCCATGCCCCCTTTTACCACCGTATGGCAACAGTATTTACTATTCATAACCTGCAGTACCAGGGCAACTTCCCGCGGGAGACCCTGCGTTTCTTCAATGCCGGGAACGAGTATTTCCGCCCGGACAGCCTGGAATTCTATGGCCAGGTCAGTTTCATCAAAGCGGGTCTAGTTTATGCTGACGTCATTAATACTGTCAGTAAAAGGTATGCCCAGGAGATTCAGACCCGGGAATACGGAGAGGGCTTCGACGGGCTATTGCTTAAAAGATCTCAGGACCTGCACGGTATCGTAAACGGCATTAACTATCATGAGTTCGATCCCAAGACGGATCCCCGGATTTTCCGGAACTATGGGTCTGATTCAGTGCGTGACAAGTACGAAAACAAGTACCCCCTGCAGAAGGAGATGGACCTGCCCGTCCGGGACGTACCCGTCATCGGGCTTGTTTCCAGATTGGTAGACCAGAAGGGTCTCGATCTCATTGCGCAGGTGTTTGACGAGATGATGCAGGAGGATTTGCAGTTTATGGTGCTGGGTATGGGGGACCGGTACTATGAAGAGATGTTCGTCCGGATGAGAGAGCGGTATCCGCACAAGATGGGTCTCTATCTGGGGTATAACGGCATCCTGGCCCAGAGGATTTACGCCGGTTCCGACATGTTCCTGATGCCTTCCAAGTTTGAACCATGCGGGCTTGGCCAGCTTATCAGCCTGAGGTACGGAACCATACCCGTTGTCAGGACTACCGGCGGCCTGTCTGATACTATCGTGGATTACGATGAGAAAACGGGTTACGGCAATGGCTTTTCCTTTGAACCTTATGATGCCGGGGTTATGCTTAAGACAATAAGACGGGCCCTGAAAATTTACAGGGAAAACCCTGAGAAATGGCACAGGCTGGTTGTCAGCGCCATGGAGCATGATTTCTCCTGGTACAGGGCGGCAGCGGAGTACCTTGAGCTTTTTGACCTGGCAATAAGCAAGCATACAGACGTTTATCAGATAGCATGATAGTGCAGAGCGGAGAGTGAGGAGTGAGGAGTGAGGAGTGAGGAGTGAGGAGTCAGGTTACACCACTCACCACTCACCACTCCTCACTCACCACTCCATCACCGGCCGGGGAACTTGAAAAATAGAAGGAACACCGGAATAACCACTGAGGCGGAAGCCAGCATGAAGACAAAGATGGCCCCCGGCAGGTTCTTCTGCTTCAGGCACCAGCGTCCGAAGTTAAAGGTATATAAACCTACCCAAAGTATAACGGGAAGAAACACGACATAGTTTAAGATCCTCATGAAATATTCCCTTTCTTATCTCGGCTCCCATACATTCGGTTGTTTTCCCAGCATTCCCGTACGCCTGATAGAAAAGTCGACATCTACTTTAACTTCAGCCGTCTTAAATTTTGTCGGCCAATCGTAGTCTAACCATGCCGGCCACGTCAGTATTCTCCGGCTGGCATAATCTCCGTAACCGACAGCATCGCTGCCGGACTGCTGCAGTTTTTTAATGACCGATAACGCGCCCTCTTCAAGATCCTTTTCGATTGCAGCTTCAAGCATCCGCTGATTTTTTAAATCGGTAGCATAGTTTATCGCGCTTTGTAAGGCCAGAAGGTCGCCCTCAAGAGACAGCTTTTCTTCAATTAGCACCGGGTCCCGGTCTATGTTTACTTTTACATTCGGGGGGGAACCCTGTTTGATTTCCAGCCCGGTGTAGCGCCCCTTCACCCTGGGGTCCTCGACGGTGATAACGGCTCTTCGCAGTTGGCCGTTAAGCATCAGCAGGGACCTGGTTTCCGTCAATGTAAGGACACTTATCAGTTTATCTGACTTGAACACTGCTGTACCCACATATTCCACCGCATTACCACCCGTGCGGGGAATTTCTCCGGATTTAACTCCAAGCTTCGCTTGCTCGAATGAAGGTGGCACCCTGAGTTTAGCCGGGTCCTGGTTTTTTGCTTCCTTATTAACAGCAATGTACAACATAGTTCCTTCGATACCAAGGCTTTCAGCATTCGTAATAAAATCCTGCAAAAGCGAACCCGGATGGATGGCTTGGCTTGACTGCAGCTGTTTTACTCCTTCCCACCATTTGGCGAAGCTCTTTTCCAGATCAGGCTTGTTTTGTTCAAGCAGTTTATAGGCCTCTCCTTCACTTACACACATGAAGACGTTTCCCCGGAGTTCCCGGTGACGGGTCAGGATACCCAAGAGTCGGGCAATGCCCTCCCTGGCAAAGGGTTCACCAAGTACGATGGCTTTGGTATGCATCAGGTTGAGGTCCCTGTTAACATAACCTGATGCCAGAGTTACTGCAGACGGGATGGTGGGCGCTATCACCGACGTTAACAGGGATGATTGGGCCGCCACAGACCCTTCGCCACCGCCGCCTCCCCCGGCGGTTTGGCCCAACCCGGCTTTGGAGGGGATAGCTATCCTGAAAGTAACTAAAATCTGGTTATGAGGCGCTTTGTCTATCCCCATGACCTGGACAAAGGCCTGGTCTTCCAGTTCCCGCCTGTCCCAGCAGCCGGAAATCAGCAATGTGACCGTTAGCAGGGTTATTATTTTAATCAGGCTGACTTTTTTCAGGCCGGCCACCTCCTTTTTTACGTATAAAAGATGTTGCTAACAGGGCTAACGGCAGCCCCCAGGCCGGAATAGCTCCGTATTCCCTTAAATATAACATATCTATCCTTACAGCCGTTATAATGTCCGGGGGGACAAAGCTCAGGGAAAAGGTCAGCAGGCCTAGGGGGAACAGGAGCGGCTGGTATATGGGAATCCTGAACCCCCGGCTCAGGGCGGTAGCCCCGGCATATAGGGCCAGGGTCAGTTTCAGGGCCCCGGTGAAAAACCAGATAAAGATAAAGATGGCTTCAATACGCTGGATAAACCTGCCCATATAGATAATCCGGGCCATCTGAAAAAGAGGGACATAAAGCTTCTCCGATGTGGCTACCCGGAAAATTGATATATAAAAAATTTCAACGACTATAAAGACAGTGAGGGAAACCCCAAAGGCTTTCCAGGTCGCACGCGGAATATTTTCGATATCACTGATATTGGAAACTATCAGGCTTACCAATATTATTTCTATAAATATGGAACTCCTCCCGGGGGCATGATAGGCCAGTTCACCCAGGCCGGTGCCCAGTAAGGGGAAGAGATTATTAAGACTAATATAATTGCCGGCCAAAAAAAGTATAGTAAAAATTCCTCCTATGACAAAAGGAAGCAGCAGTATCGAAGTTCTGCCGATGACCTCCAGACCTTTATAGGCCCCCAAAAGCATGGCTGCAACAAAAAAGAAGGTCACCACACTGATAGGAGTCCTGGGCAGGACCGTTGTCAGCATGGTTTCCGCAAATTCCCGCAGGCTGATAATAGCCGTGTAAACCGCCAGGATACCGAATGACAGGGCTGTAAAGACAGCCCCGGGCCTTCCCCAGAGGGTTTCGGCAATTTCAATGAAATTTTTGCCGGGGAATTTTTTGAGCAGCTTGATAAGTATAAAAATTCCGGCGCCGGCGATTGCGCCCGCAAACAGGAGCAGTATCCAGCCGGCGGTGGCGCCCTCTTCCACCATGGCCCCGGGTGTTCCTAAAAATATGTTGGATACGACCAGGATGACCAGAATTCTGAAAAGAGATTGAGAATTTATGTGTCCTTCTTTCAGCCTGTACATTTACCAATCACCCTTAACCCTGTTACGGGATACAGGGTCCCATTTCCTGATAAGTTTAACCTGCATATGTTTTGCCTGGGGCTCCACATATTTCGGCATACTGTCAAACGAAAAGAACGGTCTTCGTAAAACGAGATCACCGCTTCTTGGCCTAAATGGGGCCACAGGTGCCAGCATAGGTACACCCAGGGATTTGGTGCCGGTGATAATGAATGCAAGCACCATAAGCCCGAAGGCTATCCCGAAAAAGCCCAGTATGGCGGCCAGAAAGATAAAAACAAACCTGATTATCCTCACCGAGAAAGAAAACGCCACATTCGGTATGGTAAAGGAACCGAGCGCCGTTATGGCCACCACAATCACGAGGATTGGGCTGACTATATTGGCCTGTACTGCTGCCTGCCCCAGGATCAGAGCCCCGACGATACCTATGGTCGGGCCGAGAATGCTGGGAATCCTTGCCCCTGCTTCCCGGATCAGTTCAAAAGAAAATTCCATCAGCAGTGTCTCGATTATTACCGGAAAAGGCACCAGTTCCCTGGTGGCCGCGATGGCCAGCAGCAGGTCGGTAGGAATCATCTCCGGGTGGTAGTTGGTTATAGCGATGTAAAACGCCGGTGTTATCACCCCTATAAAGAACGATAGTGTTCTGATAACCCGTGTAAAACTCCCAACCACAGGATTCAGGTAATAATCCTCCGGGGAATGCAGGAGTCCCCATATGGTTATGGGGGCAACAATGGCAAAGGGGCTGCCGTCCATAATGATGGCGATATGACCTTCGTTTAGAAAAGCCGTGACCCGGTCCGGTCTCTCCGTGGCCAGGCTGGTAGGGATAAGGGAATATGGGCTGTCAGCGACCAACTGCTGGATGATGCCGGTATCGGTGACGTAGGCCACTTTGATTGATTTCAGCCGCCTGCGCATTTCATAAACAATCTTCTTATTAGCCACCCCGTCGAGGTAGAGGAGGGCCAGGTCTGTCCGGCTGCGCCACCCCACCTTCAAATACTCCGTTACCAGGGCATTGGTGCGGAGCCTCTTGCGGACCAGGGCCAGGTTCTGCCGGAAGCTCTCATTAAAGGCGTCACTGGGTCCCTGGATGACCTTTTCAGTTTTTGGGTCACCGACGCTGCGCACCGGCCACCCTTTGGTCTCTACCACCAGGGCTTGGGCCGATTTCTCGAGGAAGATGACGGTGTCGCCGTTTACTACCCCTTCAATTACCTCCTGCAGGTTGTTGGCCTCGGCAAACTGGTTGGTGGGTACAAGAAGAGATTTAACTGTTTCAAAGAGAGTCCCGGCGTATTCCTTATTGATGTTGGTCAGCAACATCAGCGGCTGCAGTACAAAACCGTCGACCAGTTTGGTGTCAGCGGCCCCGTCTATGTAAATTATCGCGGCCTTGGTCAGTCCGTTTAAAGGCACGGAGAATTCCCTGATCACGATATCTCTATTTTGGGGCAGCCGGAAGAAGTGTCTCAGTTTCATCAGATTTTCTTCCAGGTTTTCCGATACCGGGACATCCTCAGGCTTACGCGGGGCCGGTTTCTGCTCCTTAAACCTCTTTTCGCGCAGGGCAGCAACGGTGAAAGCCCGTTTGGGCTGCCTGAAACCGGATTCATTGAAGCCTTTATCCTCAGCTTCCGCGCTGCTTTTTTCCCGTCCTGCGGATTTCTTGGACATTTTGACCCTATCGATGTCAAATAACTCATCGAAGACATAGTCATTAACCACAAAAAGGTTTTTTATAAACTGCAGGATTTTAGATTTATTTTTCGGCTTGTTGTTTTCTTTTCTGTCCTGGTTTTTATTCATATTTGTTTCACTTATGCTTGAGGTCCTGGATACCAAACCAGATTACAAAAGGTGTAAACATGGACGCAATTAAAAAAGCCATAAAAATATAGTTTTTGGGGAGCAGCATAATCAGCAGTATTAAGCCCGCCAGCGCCAGGTGCGCTTTATTATCGGTAATATTCAGGATCTTTTTGGTGAAGTAATGGGCGCACCAGTATTCCCCGAAACCCACCGCCAGCATAACTCCAATCAGAACCCACGTCATAACCCACTCCTCCTGTTCATTCCTTTGGGCTTATTATGCTCGTAATTGCCTAAAATACACATTGAGACATTTTGTTGTAAAACGGCGGAGATTGTGGAATTATAAAAAAATGTGGGCAGATAGTGAAGGAATTGGTTGGGGGTCGTCGAATATACAGTTTTAGCGCAGGTGTCCCTTCGGGGAGGGAGAATAGATTATGGGCATTGAGCACCTTCGTCTCAAAGATGATGTTGAGTTACGTAATTCTTATATTGACCGCGGCTTTGACGCCAAAGCCCGGGGAAAACTGGACCTGGCCGTAAAATACTTTTCATCGGCCCTGGAATTAAAACCACCCTTTGATCTTGAAGTGATGCTGGTCTTCGACATCTGTGCCATGCTGCGGGAACTGGGGCAGTACCGGAAAGCCGGTGAATGCATGGTACAGATGCAAAAGAAAAGGGCTGCTGAACTGCAGCCCGCCATGGCAGAGGAAATGACTGTCTCTTTGAAATATATGGAAATACTGGAGGAAATGCTGGCCAGAGCCAATACACCCTGCCTGCCGTTTTCCAAAATTCCGGCCCTGATTATAGTCAGTGCCGAGGAGAAACTCAACCGCTGGATAAGCCAGAATTTAGGAGAGTAGGTATGAAAAAAAGCGAGGAACTGTTAGAACTGGCCATAATCAGCATTGAGGACGGCAGGGAAATAGGTCGGGTCTGTGACCTGATTATCAACCCCGCCCAGGGGGCCGTTGCGTACCTGATTGTGGAAAATGGTTCAAGATATATAGGCGTCAAGGTTCTGCCTTTTGATATGATTGAAGGAGTCGGCGCATATGCCGTCACCATCGCCAACGTATCCGCCCTCACCGACCTGGCCGACCAGCCTGAAGTTAACGAACTGCTGGAAAAGAATGTCCGGGTCAAGGGTACAAAAGTTCTGACCAAGAAGGGTAAACTCATCGGAACGGTCAGCGAGTTCCTGGTGGATGATGAAAACGAGGGTAAAATAGCCGGTTGTGAAGTGGCCCCTGTCAATGGCGCTGCCGGCGCCGGAGCCATTCCTGCGGAACAGATCATTACCTTCGGTAAGGATGTCCTTGTCATCACCACAGATACCGAAACCGCAGCAGAAACCGCCAAGGAACCTGATGCCGGTCAGGACTTGCCGAGTAAGCCGGAGCTTTCCCAGGCTGCCAGGCTCTTCGAAGAAAGGCAGCGCCAGTACCTGTTGGGGAGAAAGATTGGCAAGCATATTGAAACCGACGGCGGCGAGGTTCTGGCCGAAGAAGGTGACGTGATCACCGAGGAACTTCTCGATAAGGCCAAGGAGGCCGGTAAATTCACCGAAATTTCCATGAATACCAAGGCATAGCCGCGGGGAACTCATATCTGAAGATGTTTATATATAGATTTGCCGGGGGGATGCTGCGGATGATAGTGGGATTATGCACGGTGGAGCTGAAAATTGCCTGGGCCAACTCCCTCAAAGACAAGCGGAGTGAAATCAAGAGCCTGGTCAGCAAAGTCCGTTCCAGGTTTAATGTATCCATAGCCGAAACAGAATGCCAGGATGAGCTGAGGAGAGCGGTCCTGGGCTTTGCCGCCGTAAGCTCCGACCGCCGCCATGTCGACAGCATCATGAACGAGGTGATCCGGTTTATTGAACGAAACACCGA
>Ga0074195_1004827_pt1 | contig 10745 bp, 8 predicted proteins | sample EPASupsiteHSE623_FD_64525 | JGI IMG/M metagenome (GOLD analysis project Ga0074195, IMG submission 64525) | Bioremediated contaminated groundwater from EPA Superfund site, New Mexico - Sample HSE6-23 | ecosystem: Environmental > Aquatic > Deep subsurface > Groundwater > Contaminated ... | reverse complement strand
AGAGAACCCGATTGGCAAATACATTAAGTGCGGTCAGATCTGGCTGAAAATAGTAGGAGTTATCGAACGTCGCGACTTTACAGCGTCGGCATCCGATGAAATGGGAATAAGCAGTTCTGACAATAAAATATTCATTCCGGCACAGACCATTTTAATGCGGTTTAAGAACCGGGCGCTCGTTCGTGCAGATGAAGTGGAAAAGTCATCGGCCCGTCGCCGGATTGTTGTGGTCGATTCGAATACACAGTCGGCAACTGAAGACAAAAACCCCAACCAGTTAGATAAAATTATACTTCAGGTGAAAGAAACCGAACAGTTGGGAACAACAGCCAACATTGTGAAGCGTATTCTTTTGCGCCGCCATTCCGGACTCTACGATTTTGAAGTTACAATTCCCGAACTTTTGCTTAAGCAGCAACAACGAACCAAGAAAATTTTCAACGTGGTATTGGGGGCAATTGCTGGTATTTCGCTAATTGTGGGTGGTATTGGTATTATGAACATCATGCTTGCCTCTGTTATGGAACGAATTCGTGAAATTGGTACACGGCAAGCCATCGGAGCTTCGCGTAAAGATATTGTTGCGCAATTTCTTGCTGAATCAACACTAATCAGTATCTCCGGAGGAATAATTGGTATTATTCTGGGAGTGGCGCTTTCGAAAATTATTACAGCCTTTTTTGATATCAAAACCATTGTTTCACTTTTTAGCATTGTGATTGCTTTTGGTGTTTCGGCTCTGGTGGGTATCATGTTTGGCTATATGCCGGCCAAGAGGGCTGCCGATAAAGATCCGGTTGAATCGTTACGCGCATAATGAGGAGCGATGAAGCGTCAAAATTTAAATCCGGATCGTTTCGGGTGCGGAATAAAACAATCAAATTGCCATTTAATTAAAAATACAATGAAAAACACAATTATATTCCTGATTATCTTTTGTTTTGGATTTTCCAGGCAGGCGAATGCCCAGAAAGAAAATTTTAGTCTGAGTTTGAATGAGGTAGTTAATATTGCATCGCAGAAATCGCTCGATGCATTCAGATATAAAAATATGTACCTGGCCAGTTATTGGGAGTTCCGTTATTATAAGGCAGATAAACTGCCAAGCCTGAGCCTGAGCACAACTCCGCTCGATTTTAATCATTACCGTAAACGCGAATATAATTTCCAGACTAACGAAGAAGAATACGTTTTGCGCGATTATTTCAATTCGGATGTGGCCGTTCAGTTAAATCAAAAAGTTGGATTGACTGGTGGCAGCTTTTTCTTAAGTTCAGAGTTGGGGATGGTTAAAAACCTGAGTGGAGACCAAAAAACTTCCTATCAGGCAACTCCGGTGAGCATTGGTTATTCTCAATCGCTAAACGGGTATAACGAATTGCGGTGGCAATCGAAAATTGAACCGGTAAAATTTGAGAAAGCGAAAAAAGAGTTTGTCCAGTCGCAGGAAACTCTGGCGATGAAAAGTACATCGATGTTTTTTGAATTGGTCGATGCCCAAATCCAACTGAAAATTGCACAAAATAACATGGCCAATGCCGATACGCTGTATAAAATCGGGAAAGGTCGTTTCCAGGTGGGTACAGTTACTCAAGACGAATTATTAAATCTGGAATTGGGTCAGTTAAATGCGCAACAGGCCTTAAGTAGCGCCAAACTGGAAGTTCAAAGAGCGCAATCGGGACTAAACTCTTACCTTGTGATGGATAATGAAACCCAGATTAATTGCCAGGTTCCATCTATGATTCCAACCTTACAAGTTAGGGCCGACGAAGCTTTAGATCTGGCTTTAAAGAACAATCCGGATATTCTGGATCAGGAACAGCAAAGGCTTGAACAAGATAAAGCTGTAGCACAGGCGAAATCCGAAACAGGGTTAAATACCAGTTTGTATGCTGTATATGGATTGAACCAATCGGCAGAAAATTTCGATATGGTTTACGATCAACCCGATCAAAGTCAACGATTGCGTTTTGGGGTGAATGTTCCGCTGGTTGACTGGGGGCGTCGCAAAGGACGGTTAATGATGGCCGAATCAACGCGCGAAGTAGCCAATGCCCGCATTCGCCAATCGCGGATTGATTTCGAGCAGAATATTTTTCAGTCGGTTATGGAATTTAACCTTCAGGCGGAGCAAGTGAGGAATGCGGCAAAGGCCGACACCGTGGCACAAAAAGGATTTGAAGTTACCTTTCAGCGTTTCCTGATTGGAAAGGTTGATGTTATTAAACTCAATGTGGCCAGGAACGACAGGGAATCGGCGCGTAAAGCATACATTACTGCGGTAAAAACGTACTGGAATTACTATTATCGTTTGCGCATGCTCACGCTCTTCGATTTTGTGAAAAGAGAGAATCTTACTGCTGAATACGATAAAATTATTCATAACTAGCCTGATATGTTAACGAACAAAAAATACATCGTCGGTATTGCAGCTGTGGCTGTAATCGGATTGGTAATTTTTATCCTGCTCCGGATAAAACCTGAGAATGATAAAAATTACAAAGTAAAAAGAGGTAACCTGGAGGTAGTTGTTAATTGTAAAGGTGAAGTAAAGGGTGAGAAATATACAGAGATTAACCTTCCGGAGGAAGTTCGTGACCAGCAGTTGCGCATTTACCAGCTAAAAATTGTTGATGTAATTCTTGAGGGTAAATCAGTAAAGAAAGGCGATTATATTGCCAAACTCGACGATAGCCAGATTGCCACTTTAATGCGTAATAATATGCAGGAAAAGGAAAAGTTTGATGCTGATTTGCGCAACGCGGTGCTCGATAGCGCCGTTAATCTTTCAGGAAAAAGAGAGGCGATAAGTAATGCGAAACTTGATTTGGAATACCTCAAAATTGACCTTGAACAATCTAAATATGAATCGGAGGCCTATCAGCGTAAAACTCAGATGAGGTACCAAAAGGCTGAAATCGAAGTGGATAAAATCAGACGCGATTATCTTCTCGCCCGGAACAGGCTTAAAATTCAGGTTGGAAGGTTTGAGGAACATGTAGCTGAGTTTAAAGACCGCATCGCAAAATACCAGATGGCACTTGCCGCAACCACGATTCGCACTCCCGAAGACGGCATCGTCATGTTTGCCAAAGATTGGTCTGGTAAAAGCTACGGAAAGGACTCGGATATTAATATTTGGAGACCATTAATTGCTACACTTCCTGATATGTCAGTAGCTATTTCAGAAACTTATATCAGGGAGATTGATATCGCGAAAGTGGAAGTTGGCGATAGTGTGAGGATCACCATTGATGCCCTTCCTGACAAGATCTTCTGGGGGAAAGTAATTAATATTGCTACCATAGGCGAAGATCATCAAGACTTCGATATGAAAGCTTTTAAAGTGCTGATTCGTTTCGAACGATCAGATAAAGAAATGAAACCCGGCATGAGTGCAAATAATGACATTATTATTGCATCATTTCAGGATAAACTATTGTTGCCGATGAAAGCCGTATTCTCTAAAAATGGGAAACAGATTGTTTACCTGAAACATGGCGGAAACATCACCGAACAGGAAATTGAATTGGTGGGAGAGAATGAAGAGTTTGGGGTTGTCGAAAAAGAGATCAAAGAAGGAGATGTGGTTTTGCTCTATCAGCCTGATGAGTTTAAAACGAACCCTGCTATTGTTGCCGCCAAAGAATAAGCAACAATTGCTTCTGTAAGATAAAACGAGAAAGACAGGACTTCATTGGAATCCTGTCTTTCTTTAATGGATGACCATAAACATCAGCATTAGCATTTTTTACGATAGTATTGGCAATCACTATTATGTTATTGCGTATTGCTTCCAGAATTTCGGGATTCTTCCCTGATTTTTTGGATAAAGCGTATTGAAACATGCCCAGATTCGATACATCGCCCCAGTCCCAGTTTTCGTCAATCTCAAAATTCATGGTTTTGGCTTGCGCTTCAAAATCTTTCAGGTATTCTGTGTCGCCTGTGGTTTCCCACATTTCGGCTGCAGCCCAAATCCGGTCGTCTTTATCGCCCGACTGGTAGCCTCCGGTTTTAAATTCTCTCTGAACGAATCGTTTTTCTTCAGGTTTTCCTCGAACTGATCCCAGGCCATAAACATCATTTGACCGGAAACCTGTTTGGCAACAACCGACTTGGTTTGGCCTATAATGGAAGCCTTTTTCGATTGATCTGGAATTTAAATGGATACTTTGGGGTTGTGCGCAAATTGAAATATAGCCTAATGTAAAGGACATAAATAAAGTCATACATTTAGCAGAAGAAAATAGAATTAAACCAATTCTACTGTAACTTTTTTCAAGAAACGGCTTTCGAGTAAACGAACAACTCGTTTTACTACTGATTTCCGTATTTCAAGCTCCACTGGTTGATCCGGATCCTGATGTGCCCAGTTAATCCGGGTGCCGACTATAATGTGGATAATATCGTGCTGGGTTAATAGTTTGACTACTTCTTCAGGTGGGCTATCGCCTAAACGCATATCGCTGGTGTAAATTTCGAGGATTTCTTCAACTCGTCCCAAGGTCAGTATTCCTTCCGTAACCATTTCAAAACCTTCCATTTTAGCAGCCGGAGGCAATGTTTTTTCCGAAAAGCGATGCTGAATGTCAATTTCCAGATCCAGTTCGCGGGCAATAATCTCGGCGGTTGTGCCGCCACAAATAATCTTCTTTCCAGGGAATTCCTGAATTCGTTTTACGAAATCGGCATCTTTAATCTTGTAAAATGGGGGGCCGGTAATCAGCATAAATTCTCTTGGCTGCCTGAAGTAAACTACGCCGCAAGTAGCATCATCACGAATTTCGAAAGCATCATTTATCGATGCCTGATTCAATATTTTGCGTGCCAGTTTTGTTGCAGATATTTCATATTCACGGGTAATTTGGCTCTCGGCAAATTGGGCAATCTGATCGAGTCCCCAGCCTGTAGGAAAACGGGTGCTGCCCAGACCTGACTGATTTACTCCATCAGTCATGAATATGATTCGATCTTCGAGCATTGGAGTAAATTCGCGAATTCGCAATATTTTTCCTGCATTCTCTTCCCCCCTGATCGGAATCTGGAATTCTTTCGGGTCGAAAATTTGGCCTCTGCGGAAAATGACTGATCTTGGATTGTCGTAATTAATAATCCTCACTAATGCATCTTCTTCAATTTCAATGATAGTGAAGGTGGCATAGCTTTCTTTACCATCGAGACTTTTGGGCAGGGCGCGCATAAAAATGTTTGCAGCAACCTCGGGTTTGGTGTGAAAAGAAGTGTAATTCAGAGCCATCGACGCGGTGAGCGTAGCCAGCACATTGGCCTTAACACCGTGTCCTATTCCATCCGAAAGTACTAAAATAGTTCTTCCTTCAGCTTTAATCCGACGAGTATGGAAAACATCGCCACAAACAACCTGTCCGTGTCGCTTAAGCTGCTGAACATCAACTTCAATGTGGTAATCGGCCATTTTTTGTGCGTTTCAGGTTTCACATTCCATATTTCTTACTGAAATCGGAAATGAAGTATTTGAATAGGATAAATCTAAGTAGCTATAAAGCTTTTGTTAATCTTTTAGCTCATCGTTGTTAACTTTCATCATCACCATACTGGTACGATTCTATAATTGAGTTTAACAATTCTTCGGTTAACGATGCATTATCGCCAAGTAAGAAAGCTATTTTTTGTACAGTTTCCAGATTTTGTTTGTTTACCCGTTGTGCCCGGCTGATGATTTCTTCACGAACCAGCGAAGGTGCAGACATATCACGTAATAAAGCACCAACGACGCGGTGTTTGTATATGGTTATTACAGAAACGTGAAGCAGTTTATTCTGGATTTTCAAATCGCGTTCCATCAAATTCTCGCCGGAGATTAAGGTTGAAGAGAACATTTTAAAGATCACATCGGGAACCAGTTCTTTCAGATCTGCACCATGAAGCCCCGGTATTGTTTCGTAGAGTTCCTCAATTTCAGGTCCGAAAAATCTGGCGAATCCTTCGTTCGAATCAATGACCTTAAACTCACTGTCGATGATAATGATACCTGCCCTGATTTTGTGCATCATGGCCGAAGCAATTACTGTCGCTTCCCGCGCTTTTTCCAGTTTTCGTTCAGCCTTTTTCCTTTCCGTAATATCGAAAATTGAACCCACAATGCCCATGATTTCGCCCAGGTTGTTTCGGATGACCGCTTTGTTGAACACGACATCGTGCAGAACTCCGGAAACATCCCGAAATTTGGCTTCATAATTCTGATTGCCCGGACTGTCAAACAACTCCTGATCGCGTTTGGCATAGATTTCGGCTATATCATAGGGCTGAACATCGAAAACCGTCTTCCCAATAATCCGAGACTTGGGTAATCCAAGTAATTTTTCCTGCGCCAGGTTGCATGCTTTATAAACTCCTTGGGTATCCCGGTAGAAAATTGGAATTGGCAAGGCATCAATAATCTTTTGGTGCAATTCCGGATCGTCAATAAAATCCTGATTGAATGATTTTTCTTCGTAGATCATGACTTTTAAATTTCGAACTTAATTTACGAAACCATTTGATAATATTCTAAAAAAAATGTTGAAAAATCATAAGATATTAAAAATTAATCATTTTGATAAATTATTTCAGCTTAAAATAGATGAAAGAGATTTGATTTACAGAATAACTCAAATTTATATTTTTTGCGGTATTGCTTAAAGTGGCTCAATTACAAGCCAAATCAACTTTTTTATTATGTAAGTATAAAAATTGGAAATTTCTGGAAAATAATATTAGCTTTGAAATTGGAAATCTCCCTCTTTATGTAAAGGCCATTTTCAATAGTAAAGGAAAGAAGTCTTAGATGTTGTTTGATGAGATTGAAGTGCTTTTATTTACTGAAAAATATAGGAACCTAATGGAATTAAAGTTAGAAATCTCTAATTAATTTTTGGTTTAGGTTGGCGTATGTTTGACACAAACATATTTCATTGGGGTTTGGTGTTGATAAATAGAAGCTGTGTTTTTATGAGAATGTTATTAATACTGATTGTAAATTTTATCAATGTTAGTTGTAACTTAATCTAGAAATTGTGAAAAGAAAAGCAATATTGTATTTTTTTGCAATAGCCCTTGGAGCCCAGAACTTATATGGAGTAGAGAAGAGTGTGCAGGATGATGAAAATTCGATGGTGATAGGAACCTCTTTCTATATTGCCAAAGGAGAAGATGTTAATGTCTCCGGAAACCTGGAGATCAGTGATGAAGTGATTTTTCAAAATGCCGGGAGGTTATTTTTTTGCAGTTCCTTTGATAGTCATGTTATGCTGCCATCAGGTAGTCTTGCTTCGAGTAATTTTATTTTTAACGGATCTAACGACTATGACTTATCCATATCAGGCGATAAGTTAATGATCGGGAAGCTGACTATAAATATGCAGGGAGCTACCGTTTCTCTTACCGGAAATCTGGTAATTCAGGATAGTTTGAATTTAATATCCGGTATTGTTAAAGTTAACGATGCGAGCCAATTGCTGGTTGATAATTCAACTCCCGATGCTGTCAAATTCAATAACTCACCAATTAACCAAGGATATATTGAGGGATTTCTCACTCGTAATATTTTAGCAGGGAAGAGCTATATTTTCCCTTTAGGCGATGCCAGTGGTTATCATCCTTTCATTATTGATAAGGCAGATAAAGATGACAACTTAAGTGTTGCTTTCGATTCATCAGTGCCAGATGAATGTAATTCGATCAATCCAACTCCAGTCAGAATGATTGAAAGTTTAATTGGATGGAGGGTTGAATCAGAATCAGTAGATAGGAATCAGTTCTTTGTCGGTCTTTCTATATTTAATTCGTCGCTTGCCAATAAGATTTCTCAGTTGGAGATCTATTATTTGTCAGATCAGGATCTTAAGGGTTCGATAACTGCCAGTAATAAAGGCATGCTGAAGAGTGCCAGTGAGGCTGATTTTATCATGAGTTTGGAGATGAAATCCTATGGATTATATGCTTTCAACCAAACGTTTGGTAAGGACCTGATTAACTTTATTTATGTTGGAGGTGATAATCAAACAAAATTTGAGGTACCCAACTCTGGAGACTTCTCCAATATTCGTCTAAATGTTTATAATCGGTTAGGTGGTCTTGTTTTTAAAGGAGACCATTATGGTAGTGAGTTTGATGCCCGTGATTATCCGGACGGTACCTATTTTTACGAACTAACCTTGGAAAAAGACGACAAGAGATCCTTTATTCGAAACTTCATCGAGATTAAACATGAAAAATAGATACAATAAAATATTATTTATACTATTCATATTTCAATTGAGTTTGCCTGGATTTGCTCAGGATGCTTTGATGCATACCCAAAGTATCATGAAACAGGAGTTTATGAATCCGGCGTACAGCTCGTTTAAAGATTTTACATCAATTAATCTGATGAGTCGTCATCAATGGTACAATAAAATGGATGGAACTCCGGAAACGTTTGCCGCACATGTGTATGTACCGGTGAGCTTATCTGGTTTTGGAGTAGGTTTTACTGCGGTTACGGAGTCTGTGGGATTGCGGGAAAAGGTTTCATTTTCAGGGAGTCTTTCTCATAACCTGCGGGTTAATTCATCTAATTATCTTGCGTTTGGTTATGGATTTGGATTTCAGAATGTTTCGTACGATATGAATAGACTTAAAACATATTCTGATATCATTCCGGGTGATCTGGAATTGAATTCAACAAATTTGAGCGCAACCTTAGGCATTTTCTATTTTGCTCCAGTCTATTTTGTTGGATTAAGTTCGAATACCCTCGTTAATAAGAATAATTACTCAGACAGTTGGTTACTTCCAGGGTTCGATTTTACCACCGGATTCATGTACCGAATCAACGAGTCAGTCATATTTCGGCCTGATATGGTTTTAAAATATTATCCGGTTAATGTATATGAAATGGAAAGTGGCAACCTTCAAAAGTCGTCAGTTGACCCCATAATTGATATTGCCGCAAATTTTCTATTGGCAGAAAAGATATGGTTAGGTACCAGTCACCGGCTTGGGCAAGCACAAACTTTTTCGGCTGATGTGATCGTTCGGCAAACTTTTAAATTCGGTTATACATTTGAATTAGGAATAGGGAAAGGAGCTAATCAGTTTAGCACTCATGGATTCCGGCTTAATTGGAATATTATACCGAAGCGCGCTATGCAGGGATTTGACCGTTCGGAACGGCATAATATTACAGGAATGTTGAGTTCATATTTATACCGATAGAATTATGAAAAACTTAAGTTTTGCCAGAAAACGGATGAGACTTATAATGATTGGTTTTGTCCTTTTTACCTTACCGATTTTATCCTATTCGGAAGAATCGCTGGTGAAAAAGTATTATCAGAAAAAAGATTTCGGACAGATTGTTGAGATTATTACTGCCAGAAAAAACAGTAAACTTACGGGGCCCGATGATTATCGAATTTGTGGTCAGGTTTCGCTGATGTTTGGCCTTTATAAAGAAGCTTCAAACTATTATCAGCGGGTAATAGCGAGCAGCAAGAAAGGGTATAACGATCAGGATCTGATTAATTACGCCTTTGCACTTATTAAATTGGGGAAAAGCGATCAGATTTTATCTAATCCTTGTTTTAAAATAGGGCCAAAATCATCACTTTGGTTAAAGCACATGAAGAATATAGCCTCAATGAAAAATTATTATTCGGACAAGAAGGATACGCTGGTGTCAATCAGTAATTTAGAAGTTGATTTTCTTCCGCAATATGGTGTTGATTATTTTGAAAACCGGATTTTTTATTCCTATTCCAGATTTCCTGGTGAAACAAATGGTGCATTGTCTGAAAGCGCACTGATAAATGGTCGTAATGCTGAATTGGCAGGAATAAAAAGTGCAATGATTGGCACAAATGGAAATGCAGTTTCATCTGAAGTGATGAAAAAAAGTATTAAAGGCTCGGCCCGAATTGCAACACTTAATGTAATTGACGATAATGACAGCTACTTTGCAACTATTGTTGGTCGAAAAGGTGAACCGGAAAGAATCGTTGTCAACAGTAGCACGTTCCCTTCATTTCCCCATAACTCCGAAAAATATGCCTGCGCAATGCCGTTCTATGATAAAACGACACAACGTCTTTATTTTTGTTCCGATATGCCTGGAAGTGTAGGTGGGTGGGATCTTTATTACTGCGAATTGATAAATGAAAAATGGGGATTTCCTGTAAATCTTGGAGTTAAGGTTAACACGCCTTTTGATGATTTGTTCCCTTCTGTTGTCGATGACTTGCTTATTTTTTCATCTGAAGCTCGTGAGGGATTGGGTGGATTTGATAATTATGCCTATTCATTAACCGATAACACTGTTCAGAATTTATGGTTCCTGAATACTACTGGTGACGATTTGAGTCTGCGTATAATTCAGACCAATCCATTGGAAGCAGTTGGCGTTAATGCCCAAGTAGCCAATTACTTTTTGTCTGATTACGATTTGAAGTTTCTTTTAAATCCAAGAGAGAAAGAGCCTGGCATTAAACCTGATGTTTTGCCTGCGATTGTTGAAAGTCCAAAAGAAAAGATTAATGAGGTAGCTCCTGCTACACCGAAAGAGAAAGATGTTTCTGCAACCAAAGAAATAATACCCGTTATTGAGAAAGCAACAACAGCGAAACCTCCAATGATTGTTAAAAATGTATTGCCACAGGAGGTTGTAACACCCGAAATACCGCCCGTTACAGATTCAAAGCCTGATGACGTTTTTTTAGGAGATCTTTATTATGATTTAAATG
>Ga0074195_1004826_pt1 | contig 10747 bp, 10 predicted proteins | sample EPASupsiteHSE623_FD_64525 | JGI IMG/M metagenome (GOLD analysis project Ga0074195, IMG submission 64525) | Bioremediated contaminated groundwater from EPA Superfund site, New Mexico - Sample HSE6-23 | ecosystem: Environmental > Aquatic > Deep subsurface > Groundwater > Contaminated ... | reverse complement strand
GGGTGGTGGGGGGGGGGTGTTGGTGGTTTGGGAAAGGGGTGGGTAAGGAAAAAAAGAGGAAATAAGAATGTGATAAAGGAAAATTATAGTTCAGAAGGTTCAATATGTGCTCTTTCAGGATAAAACCTCCTCTAAGATCCTGATTGTGCTTATACAGCCATATTTCATGTCAATCATCAATTCGCAGCTCTCTAAAGGTTATGCAATAACTACAGATGGCAGATTTGAGTATGTAGCTCTCTTGACTCAGACCAATATTCAGATTACTCCAACCTGCGGCTTAATAATCGCTATAAGCACGAAACATTAAAAATAAAAGGATTGGCCACTGGCCATCTCCTTTCAAACTGGCTCGCAGCAAGCATCCGATTAAGGACTTTGGGTCTGAGTCGTGTTGCCTCTCCCTTTCTCATGCAGAGCAGCATCCCGAAGAGCCACATCCAGGCCAGGTATCTCCTCTGCTCCCGCGGGAACTGTGATCGACGAATTGAGGAAATCATCTCCAGCAGGCTCAAAGCGCCCTCCCAGGTGCTGTGCGAGAAATGCCTCGGTCACAGCGTAGAATGACAGGCGGTTTTCAGGCCTGGCAAAGCCGTGACCTTCATCGGGATAGAGCACATAGGTTACAGGGAGGTTCTTCGCCTGCATGGCCTGGACTATTCTGTCTGATTCATTCTGCCTGGCTCGCGGATCGTTGGCTCCTTGGGCGATTAAAAGCGGCTTTTGAATCCTGTCCACATAATTGATCGGAGAACGCTCCGACAGCAGCTTTCGGCCTTTTTCCGTCCTGACATCGCCCACGCGCACGGCCATCAGGTCGATCACCGACTGCCAGTAGGGCGGGAAGGACTCAATCCAGTCGGTCAGATTCGACATTCCGCAAATATCCACCCCGCACGCGAACGTCTCCGGAGTGAGGGTCATTCCCACAAGGGCTGCATAACCGCTGTAGCTTCCTCCCATAAACGCCACTCGTTCCGGATCGGCTATTCGCTTTGAGACCGCCCAGTTCACGGCATCGATGAGGTCGTCTTGCATCTTCCGCCCCCATTCCATGTTGCCTGCGTTGGTGAAGTTCTTGCCAAAGCCAGTTGAGCCCCGGAAGTTGACGCTCAGGACTGCATAGCCCCTGTTGGCCAGCCACTGATGATCTGCGCTGTAGCCCCAGTCGTCGCGTAACCATGGGCCCCCGTGGATGAAGAGGACCATTGGCAGGGGCTTATCAGGTATGCCGTCATCGTTGGAGTCGCTGTTCAAAGGCAAGGTGTAGTAGCTGACCATATCCAGGCCGTCACGGGATTTCATGACTGCAGGGTTCATCTTGGCCAGAGGGCGACCTTCAAGCCCACTAAATCCTGTGAACAGGAATCTGGCCTCACCATTCTTGCGGTCGTAGTAGTAATAGCGCTTCGGAACGTTATCCACAGTATACTCCACTATCCAGGCATTATCATCAAGTGTCCGGCTCATAACATGGAAGTCGCCGTCGGCAGCCTTCTCCAAATACTCCAGGTCATGGGCAATTGCCGGATCGATGACCTTCCAATGAACCCGCTCATAATTGAAGGCTGTTGCTTGCACATTCCTCTCTGTCGGATGTACGAGGATCTGCGGCACATATAAGCCTACGATCTCGTAGGTCCAGATCCAGTTCAGGTCTGACTGTGCATCTTCAGCCAGCAACGTCTTCTCTCCCGTCTTCAGGTTAAGAGCGTAGAGAGCAGCAGTGTCGCGGTCCCGGCTGTCGGCCATGTACACGACCTCTCCAGTCTTATCGAATCCGAGTATGTTCGTGGTTCTCTCGTCCTCCATCCCTATCTTCATGAAGGATGTCCAGCTGCCGTTCCCTGCAGGCTTGAAGATCGCTTTCCCGCCGTCGGGGGTCATATTGACTGCAAAGCGGACATTGTAGTCGTTGTCTACATAGAATCCTAGGAATCCGTTATTCTCCTGGATCAGGGTCATGTTGCCAGTTTTTATATTCACGCGGTATACGTCATGAAGGCTGGCATTGCGGTTGTTGACTGCAGCGACGATCTCGTCCGGATACTTATGGCTTATGGCCCCAACCTCTGCTGTAATGCCCTCAAAGGGCGTGAGATTCCTGGTCATGCGGCTGCTTAAGTTGACGCTATAAATCTGCCACTGCTCATTGCCGCCCTGGTCCTGTAAGTAGATAATATGGTCGTTGGTATAGGTCCATCCATAGAGTCGGATGCCGCGCTCTATGTCGTTCGTGACCGGCCTAGCTGCTTCGAGATTGTCGACAGGCCCTACCCATACGTTGAGCACGCCGTTTATAGGGGCAAGATAGCTAATCCGGGAACCGTCCGGGCTTAGCTGGACCCTTGCTTTATCCGGATTCCCAAACAGTACTTCTCGAGGGATAATCGTTTCATCTCCTTCTATCTGCGCGTAAATGTGGTTCGATTCTCCGGCGCATCCGGCTATTGGAAAAGAAACTAACAATATAATTCCGATAAAATATTTTTTCATCGTTTATCCTCTCATAATTAATTTTGCATTCCGCGGTCCTTCCCTGTGTTGCAGCAAATATGGAATGCGCACAAGGATGCCAAAGCCATCAAAAAAATGACAAGCATTGCTGCTATTATTCTCGATGACTTACCCATTTTCATGAGAATTCTCCTCATTCTCATCCCCTCGTTCTATTCGTCTGTCTTTTTTAGGCAAACGAAGATGATATCCATAGCGGCCCCTCTTCTCAGACTGCATAGGCTTGCCGCTCGTACCTCCTGTATTTGGACATTATTCGACGCATTGATTACACACCGATTGCTGGCTTACGGCATTCAACGATCATAAATCTTGCGGCTGTTATGCAAGAATAGAGGCTAAAATATTCTCATCGGTAGCGTTATTTCTGTAGACTAGGGCAAATAGAAAATCAATATTATTGTGTAGGATAAAAATCTTGAAGGAGAACTATATTCTCTGCCCAAGTCACTGATGTTTTCCTGAATATCGTCCCCCGAATACTTGCCTACCCAAATACTGTCCTTCACTTCCGCCTCGTTTCAATCAACATAAGGCCTAGCCGACCTTTCTGGCTCTTTGTGGGTGGCTTTTTTGCCGGCAAAAGGGCGAAAGCTACAAATAACATGGACTCAAGGCGGCTTTTGGGGAGGTGGACTTTGTGAATAAAAATGAGAGCAAAGGTAGGCTTCTTCAATTTTGCGCTATATTTATTTTATGCATATTAGCATTTTCTTTTTATGTATCAGCGCAAGATGAAGACTGCGATGATAGAAATCCCTGTACCCGTGACACACGCGACCAGGATAATGGTTGCGTACATACACCAATAAGTTGCGATGACGGCGACCTCTGCACAGATGACTCCTGCAGTGAAATGGGTTGCATTCATTCTTCGATAAACTGCGACGATGGCAGTCCTTGCACTGCTGACTCCTGTAGTGGATCAGGTTGCGTGCATTCACCAGTAAGCTGTGACGACGGCAATCCCTGCACAGACGGTTCCTGTGATGGAACTGGCTGTGTACATTCGCTGGTAAATTGCGACGACGGCAATTCCTGCACTACCGATTCCTGCGGCGAAACTGGATGCATCAGTACTCCAAAGAACTGTGACGACGGCAATCTCTGCACCACAGACTCTTGTGACGGATCAGATTGCGTGCATTTCGCGGTGAGCTGTGACGACGGCGATCCCTGTACCAGAGATTACTGCAATGAAACTGGTTGCGAACATGTTAAGATAAATTGTAACGACGGAAACCCTTGCACTACTGATTTCTGTGACGGGGCAGGTTGTACACACATCCCCAAGAATTGTGATAATGGGGAGCCTAATGGGGCCGATGCATGCGATGGGACAGAATGCGTAAACAAGCTGACAGGCTATGGTGAAATCAGTCTTTATGCCAACGATATCGGCAATACCAACGATACTGGCGATACCAATGATACTAGTGATACCAATGAAACCAGCGACTTCGACGATACCCGCGACTCCAATAATACCAGCGATATCAGCGATACTGGCGATGCTATTGGAGCCGCATTAGCATATGCAGAGGTAAGCTGTGACGATGGCAATCCATGTACTAATGATACCTACGATGGGATGGAATGCGTACATACGCCCGTAAGCTGTGATGATGGCAGTTTGTGTACTGAGGATGCCTGTAATAGCAGCACAGGCTGCACCCACATCCCGAAGGTCTGCGATGACGGAAAAACCTGTACTACCGATTCTTGCGATCCGGTTAAAGGATGCATTAATACTTCAAAAGACTGCAACGACAAGAATCCCTGTACAGTCGATTCATGCGATGGAAAGGGCCATTGTACCCATGTACTGAAAAATTGCCATGACGGCAACGCCTGTACAATTGACTTGTGCAACGGCAAAGGACACTGCATTCATGTACCTATAATCTGCGATGACGGTAATCCTTGTACTAGAGATTACTGCGACTCAACCTGGGGCTGTGTCCACGCTCCCATAATCTGCGATGGAGGAAAGACGTGCATTAACGGCGTTTGCCAGTATCCTCCAAGTCCCTACGCCGCATCCCCGGGGTCCTACGTGATCCCTGCTGGCGCAAGCTTGCCACTGCCCTGGGGCTCTGAAGTTACAGCCACTGGCTCATTGAAGGTGGAGAACGGAGTTATAGCTGCTTATGAGCCATCTATGAGGTTCATAAGACAGCTAGGCTACCAAGACCAGGCATCGTCCGCTAGTCTGAACCCCGTGCCGACATTAGAGAGGGCGGAGATGATAGGACTCACCTGGCAGGGCAGTCCATTGACGATGACTCTGACCAAACCCGACGGGAGCATCCTCTATTCAGACGGGACCAATCCAGACGTAGTTCGCGTGAAAGGTTCTAACTATGAGTACTACTTCCTCAAGAGCCCGGCTGTTGGCAGCTGGAATATCGGGGTACAACCTTCGAATCAGATGGTTAGCGGCGAGAGATTCACGCTGATCACAGGGCCTGTGAGCGGCGCCATCACCACAAACCCGTCTTGAACCGGAAGGTGACACTGGTGATCACAAAACTAAGCGGATCGCTCGTTTAGCCAGGGCGCCTCTGGCCTTTATTTTATTCTTTCTTTGAAGTTATGGAACTTCGGGCAACTATTATAATGCCTGGATGGTCAAATAATGCCCGGATGGTCAAGGAGACACGATGAACCCAATTGGGCCTTCGACCTGTACACAATGCGGCGCACATGCCAATATGTGAAGACTTGCTGCGAAAGATACGAGGAGATCTTAGCCCTCGAATATGAAAATCCAGCCATATTTGGCGCAGTCCATTACATAACAGTTCTGTGCTATAATCTTCAGCATCCGGATAGCTTTACGGCAGAAGCGATAGCATGGATGCAATCATCTCTTCGTGCGATCATAGAAGAAGGGTTATCTCCAATGGAACTTCGTAAGCGATCGGGGAAAAAGTTCAAAGGTAACGTGAAAGTGCTGCGCCAAACAACACAGACAGAAACGCCTCGAAAAACCCGTTGGTCCACGACTGTTATGGATATTCGCACTGACGAACCAGAAATATATATAGAAGACGTTAAAGCTTGGGCAAAGTCCATACTAAATGGTCCCATTTAGAAGCCCATTTAAACTTTGCTCATAAGCTTAGGCTGGCCTCGGCCCTGGCAGCCGAGAGCCTTCAAGACGATTTTATTGTCCTATCAGAAAATTAAAAATTTATATCCAGAGTTCTCCTTCATCTATATCATCTTCATTGGAATCGAATATGGCTGCTGCCGCACCAGAGTTGCCGCTTAAAACCAGCGGTGAGCTGCTGTTGCCCTTGCTCTGTGCAGGTGCTGCCTGTGGCTTTGCTGGGTCTATCCTCATGGCTCTATCAAAGATATCTGCAGCATCCTCATATCTGCCCAGAGCTGAAAGCGCCTGTGCTTTCATTGTTAGAGAGTCGACGTCATTCGGATCAATTCTCAGGGCTCTATCCAGAGCCTGGATTGAATCCTCCGGTCTTCCCATCTTCAATAGAAGAATGCCTTTGCTTCTCCATGCCTGTCCATATGATGGGTCCGTTTGAGTGGCTTTGTCGAAACAATTCAAGGCTTCATTGTAATCTTCCAGATCGGAGTAAACAACGCCCTTGCCCCTCCATGCCTCTGCATTTGTCGTGTTCGTTGTCGTGTTCAGTGCCAGAGCTTTGTCGAACGCCTGGAGGGATTCGTTGTATCTGCTGGCGCTGCCATTGGCATCGCTTGAAGCAATCGTAATTAAGACAAAGCCTTTGCTATTCCAGGCTTCGGGGTTGTCGGGATTTTTCTCGATGGCGCTATCCAGTACGGAGACGGCCTCTTCATTCCTGCCCATGCTTATTAAAACCGAGCTCTTGTTCTTCCAGGCATTTATGTCTCCTGGATCTGCCTCGATCTTTTTCTCGTAGATCTCCAGGGCTCTCTCGAAGCTCTTATTGGACTCTTCAAAAGACCCTCTCCATTTCAGCTTGTAGCCTTCTTTGATCCAGTAGTACGGATCATCCTCCTGTGCCATTGCTGAGATGTACAGCATGGCAAAGGCTGCCAGGAGAATAAATAGCCCCACTCTCCTACCCATTTTCGGATTCTTATTTGATTTCCTGGCTTTCGCTATTCCTGTATCCTTCTTCATCAAATCACCTTGCTGCCAGTCACGCCACTTCACCATTGCTTTGATGTGGCTAAAAGCAGATCTCTTAGATGTAATCTGACTTACCAACTTTTTTATCCAATTTTTCTTACCAGACTACCTTTCCCGACACCCTTTGCCGCAAATCTTAGCGGCATTCGACGTAGAACGACATTAAACGAATATAAATATTACGGGTGTCCAAACAATAAACAGCAATATTTGAATAATTGCGCATAAATTATGACATAATGTTAACTGAATATCTCTTTATTTGGGAATCATTTGTGTTAATGACGTCTCTTAAGACATTCGTTAATTAACTTAAAGATATATTTGGGGATTCAATATATCTGTGTGTAGAGTGTATTCTGAATCCCCTCCTTCAGAATTATTTTTAAAACACGAATTTTTCCATATCATTTGCTCTTCTATAGCGATGTATAACATCTCTCCTTAATTAATAGAATGATATCCAATCCTAATTAAAATAATCTGAATAATTAAAATATGATCAGAGTACAAACTGGTTTAATTAAACATGGAGGTAAATAGCATGAGGAATTTTGTATTCTTGCTATTGGCTGCAGTGGTTCTCGCTGGCATAACCTCGGCGGGTGCAGACTGTAAGTATGGCCAATCGGATAAGAAGGTCTTAAATGAGATGTGGAGCTTTGGCAAGTACTACGACGATAAGTACTCGGATAAATATTACGATAAGGACTGCCAGGAATGTAAGGATAAGCAGTACAAGGACGAGAAATATTGGGACGATCAGTATAAGGACAAGCAATACAAGGATGAGAAATACAGAGACAAACAATACAAGGACGAGAAATATCAGGATAAAGAATGCAAGGATAAGCAGTACAAGGACGAGAAATATAGAGATGAGCAATACAAGGACGAATACAAGGACGACAAGCAATACCAGGATAAGCAGATGGAGAAAAGCTACACCTTTGAGCGCTGCGATGGGTGTAACGAAGAGCACTACTGGGATGGCCGCTGCGATAAGTGCGGCGAGAAGGCCTACTGCCAGGAATACTGCCCCTTCTGCGGAGCCAAATCCGACAAAGAAGAATCCAAGGACGGATACTGCAATGAATGCGGTAAAAAGAGCTATGCCTACGAGCGCTGTGATAAGTGCAAGTATGATCACTACTATGATGGATACTGCGACCGCTGTAGCATGAAGTGCACTTATGATAAGGGCTATGGCGATTACTGCGATATGTATTGTAAAGAAGATGACTCCAAGAGATACAAAGAGCAGCCGAAAAAGGACTACTACGATTCCGCAAAAGATGAATACGATAATGGTGATGAAGTCTCCGATTATTCATCTACCGGCCTGCTAATTGTAGTCCCAGCATGAGGATACTAAACAAGCCTGGAACTCTTGGTCCTAAATAAAACCTGCTTTATGCAGTATTGAAACGCATTGCCGTTTCAAAACGCCAGCTTCGAAAGATGCTGGCGGATATCTTTTATTAAAAATTCTAAGAACTCAGATTTACCTTAACCTTATGCTCAGCTTTTAATGGCCTTTGCGATAAGCCCTGCAGCCTCCTCCGGCATCAGCTCCTCAGGCCTCTTATCCAGCAAAGCTGCATCCATCATCGCCAGATTATCTTCGGAGAAGCCCATGTACGCCAGGGCTGATTTGACCTTCTTGCGGCGGAAACCAAAAAGCCTCTCTGCAAATTTAATGAACATACCTGCATCCACATCGTGATCTCTGGGACGAAGCCTGACGATTGAAGACTCAACTTCTGGTATAGGACGAAAAGCCGATCTTGGAACTCTTTCCAGGATCTCCGTATGGCAGAGATACCCTGCGATCAACCCTAGCCTGCCATACTCCTTTGTACCAGGTCTTGCCACCATCCGCCTGGCGAACTCGCTCTGGTACATCAAAACAGCCAGATCGAACGGCCGGGCCAGCAGGCGGTAAGTAATTTTTGATGATATCTGGTAGGGAAGATTGGAGACTATCTTATTGTACTCGGGAAGCTCAACCTTCAGGGCATCGCCTTTTATTACTACCACGTTATGAAAAAGGCCGTGCAGGTCGGCTGCGAGAACTGGATCGACCTCTACTGCAAAGACCCGGCCTGCCTTTGCAGCTAAGGCTTTTGTGAGGTTTCCGGGCCCTGGCCCTATCTCCAGGACATAGTCATCAGGCGCAAGCTCTGCGTAGCGGGCGATGCGCTCAATGATGCTCGCATCTACGAGAAAGTGCTGTCCCTTCTTTCTCATTTCCTGCGCGGCTCGGCGGTAAAGACCCTGTACTTGATCCTCTCATCCATCAGCTCGTCCTCGACGCGCTTGGCTATGAGCTTCTCCGGGTTGTGAAGGCCCTTGACGCGCTCTGTAAGATCTTTGAAGTCCTTGAAGGGCCCTCTCTTCCGCTCGTTCAGCACCGCCCACATCAGCTTCTTCCCAATTCCAGGCAGAAGCTCCAGGGCGTGCATTCTTGTGGTCAGAGGGCCGGCGTTGTTGAAGAACCTTATGAATCTGGTCTCATTATCGAGGACGATTCTCTGGATCTCAAAGGGCAGCTCGATCTTGGAGTTATTGGACAGCTCGGAGTATTCGATCCTACGGTTGACATGGTCTATCACATCCCGCTCTCCGGTGCCGATATAGACCCGAGCGCCAACATTAGGTGTAACGCCCTCCTTTGGAGTCATCTCCATCAAGACGAAGTTGGCTTCGCCTACTCCCTGCACCAGTGGCTGTTTCTGGAAGCTCTTGGATTCGGGAGCACGTCCATAGGGGAGGTAATCCAGAACTCTAGCTACTTCTTCCTTCTTCGGAGGTCTCCCCTCTGGCATTGACCCCTTACCCCCTGAAAACTATCTCTAAAATCCCGTTTAGCTCTTCTTCGCTTAAAGTGAATCTCTCTTTAGCGTATATGGCCCGAAGCTCGTCCTTGGTAATGGGCCTGATATCTGCGATCTTTACAGCTATCTCCTGCGTCATCTTCTCCAGCTTCATAAGCTCCTCTACCATGCGCCTGCTCTCTTCGGCAGTGCCGTGGGCGAAGAGCTCCGCGTGCCGAATCGCTCGCCGGAGTTCGTAGCCGAGCTCCTCTTCATCAGCTCTTTTCAGCTTGATCTCGTCGAGGGCCTCCTTGACCTCTGCCAAGGTCATGAGGTCCTCTTTCAAAACTGATTTGACGATCATCTATTTCTGGGCCATCAGGTGTTCGGGTAACGTGATCACAGTTTTGGTGGCATTGCCGTCAGTAATCTTCAGGACAAAAGCTCTGCCCCTCTTTCCTACAACCTCCCCCGTCTTGCCGTGGAACCTGGGGTGAGGCATGCCCTTATGAATGCTTGGGTCTATGAGCACGTGCACCTTTGAGCCGGGCTCGAACTCCTGGATTGCCCTGACAACGGGCGAGATTCCCCTAGCCCTAACCGTTTTGCTCAGCTTGTCTCTTGTCTTCTTCTTCATTCCGTGATGATGAGCCATCTGATTCTCCACCTACATCTATTACATCCAACTCGATAACGACTGCGTCAACTCTGAGGGCATCTGTGAGGCTGGGCCTGGTCCTGCCGCCGTCTCCAGAGATCAGCTCTTTTATGTAGAGGCCGCTATCTCCTCTGATGGTGATCCTTGCAGTCTTGCCAGTAAACTCAACCAGATCCGCGCTATATACATTTCTAACCCTGAGCTTATCTGCTCTTCGGTGAGAGACGCGAGTTGGCGTTCGCTGATCGACAGTGCCAACCAATTCTTTCAGGACTGATTTAAGCTTTTCTTCTGGTATCTCCGCGCCGAACCTCACCAGCGCGGAATAAGTCTTCTCGAACGCTGCCTCTTTGAGGTACTCAACGGTTGCAGCGTCAGCTGGCGCGAGACCCTGTACCTCCACCTTCCCTTCCGCCCTGCGGTTTATCTCTTCCTGGAGCCATCCTAGGTCGATGCTTCTCACTTTAGGATTAACGGCCTCTACCACGAAAGGCCTGCCTGTTCCAAGCATCCGGGCATCGATGTCCTCCCTGCCCGCGCCGTGGAAGACCGTATCCTCAGCCGATGCAGCCTCGACTACTGCAGGCCTGATCAGCTCGTCCACCGACTCCT
>Ga0074195_1004825_pt1 | contig 10749 bp, 8 predicted proteins | sample EPASupsiteHSE623_FD_64525 | JGI IMG/M metagenome (GOLD analysis project Ga0074195, IMG submission 64525) | Bioremediated contaminated groundwater from EPA Superfund site, New Mexico - Sample HSE6-23 | ecosystem: Environmental > Aquatic > Deep subsurface > Groundwater > Contaminated ... | reverse complement strand
AAAGGTGTTTGTTGGCTCAGAATAAAAAAACTGCTCACAGGCAACGAGCCTGCTCGCATTTTTTTGAGCCGAATCCATTTCGCCCTTTTACGTCTCGGTTCTCGCAAGCAACTGAAACTTTCAGGTAAAGAGAGTTTCTGAACGCGAAAAGGGGGCCGGACTTTTGGAAGTCCGGCCCCCCTTCAATTCCACGCTGCGATCAATATCTGCCCGAACTGCCCAGCACCTTCTCGTTTTTGGACATATACATCCTGACCAGTTCCTCGCGCGCGGGGCCGAGGTATTTGCGCGGGTCGAATTCCGCCGGCTTCTCGGCGAACACCTTGCGGATGACGGCGGTCATCACCAGCCGTCCGTCGGAGTCTATGTTGATTTTGCAGACGGCGCTCTTGGCCGCGCGGCGCAGCTGCTCCTCGGGTATGCCGACGGCGTTGTCCATCTTGCCGCCGTATTTGTTTATCATCGTGATGTATTCCTGCAGCACGCTCGACGCGCCGTGAAGGACTATCGGGAAACCGGGAATGCGCTTTTCCACCTCTTCCAATATGTCGAAGCGCAGCGGCGGCACCTGCTCGCCGGGCTTCACTTTGAACTTGTACGCGCCGTGGCTGGTGCCGATGGAGATGGCGAGGCTGTCCACGCCGGTTTTCTTGACGAAATCCTCCACGTCATCGGGGTCGGTGTAGTGCGACACCGCCGAGGACACATGGTCCTCTATTCCCGCCAGCACGCCCAGTTCGCCTTCCACGGTGACATCGTGCTGATGCGCGTATTCCACCACCTTGCGGGTGACTTCGACGTTCTTTTCGTATGAAAGGCTGGAGCCGTCTATCATCACCGACGAGAAACCGCTGTCTATGCAGGATTTGCACAACTCAAACGAATCGCCGTGGTCAAGGTGCAGCGCGGCGGGAACGGGCTTGCCCAGCTCTTTCATCATCTCCACCGCGCCGCGTCCCATCCAGCGCAGCAACGTGGCGTTGGCGTAGTCGCGCGCGCCTTTTGACACCTGCAATATCACGGGCGAGCGGCTTTTCACGCAGGCGGTGATGATGGCCTGTATCTGCTCCATGTTGTTGAAATTATAGGCGGGAACGGCGTAGCCGTCCGCCATGGCTTTCCTGAACATCTCACGGGTGTTTACAAACCCGAGCTCTTTATAGGAAACCGTATCACTCATTATACTCCTCCGTGGAAATTAAAACGGCAATAATATGTTACAAAGGAAAACGGCGCAGTTGCAAAAAACATCCGGAAATTTTTCCGGGCCTTCCAAAACGAAAATGCTATAATTGCAATACACTCTTCCGTGAAAAGGCGAGACAAAATGCTGCTAAACCCAACGACTATCTGCCTTGCGGCTGCATTGGGATGCATGCTTAGTTTACCGGTCGAAGCGGAAACTTTCACGCCGAAATCATATATAAAGGCCGTCTTCGCCGTTTCTCCCGTCATTGGCAGCGCGGAGCAATCATTCGAGCAGGCAGGAAGCGTCTATCGCTCGGCCATAATGGATGCCGTCGCGCCGTCGTTTTCGCTGTCCCTGTCCAATTCGCTCTACGATGACCAGAACACGGCGCTGAGACTCAGAAAAGGCGACACCGGTTCCAGCCTCTCCGCCTCATGGAATCTTTACGACTCGGCCGCTAGTCCTGTCGTCAAAGTGCGCAAAGCAAGACTGGATTATGAATACGCGCAACTCACTCTGTTGATAGCCAAACAGAGCGAAGCCGTCAGCGCGCTCAACCGTTTTTACGCGCTCTATTCCGCGAAAAAACGCATCGAAATAGCCAGAATGAACCTCGCCTCGCGCGCGCGGCAGTATAAAGACACCTCGGAGCAGTATCAATCCGGCACCAGAAGCAAAACCGAGCAGACCCAAAGCGAGGGCGACAAGCTGCAAAGCGAGCTTTCACTCGCCCAGGCCGAGTCCGCCGCGCGAAAAGCGCTTCTGGCTTTCAACGAGATGCTTAACACGGAACCTGATGAGGAGCAGGAGGCTCTTGTCAGCACGCAGTCGGTCAATATCGCGCTGCCGCTGCCCCGGGACGATATGCAAAAGGCTTTGGACGGCAATTTTTCGCTGCGGCGGCAGAAAGTGTCCCTGGAAAAAACGCGGCTCAACACCCGCTCGAACATTATGTCCGACTATCCCAGATTCCGGCTGGACGCGTCGTACAACAAATCGAATCTGGGACTGTTCAGAATCCCCGGCGGGTCATGGGACGGAAATCCGAGTTACGGCCTGGGCATGTCGCTTAATTTCCCGTTCGGGTTCCTGGGCGCGCAGAACTATCTGGACGTAAAGGCCCAAAGCAACATCCTCAAATCCGCCGAACTGGGTCTGGTAGACGCGCTGCGCTCGCTCAAAACCTCAGTGTTGACGGCGCAGGAGGATATAGCGCTGCAGGTGAAATCGCTCAAGCTGCTGGAATTCCAGATAAAAGCCCAGAAAGGGACCACCGACATGCTGCTGGAGGAATACTCGCAGGGCAATGCCAGGTTTCTGGAACTCGACACCGCGCAGACCAAGCTGCTCGATTCCAGCGGCAATCAGATAACCGCCGTCAACGATATGGACATCGCGCTGGCCAATTACAGGACGCTGCTGGGCGAAAAAATCTGGGAATAGCGGGAGACTTCGGATGAAAAAAATGCTCAAAATCGCTGTCTGGCTCGCGCTGGTTCTGGTGGCCGCCGCCGGAGGGGTATGGGGCTACAGGCGTTATAAAAAGATGATGATACGCCAGGATATAGGCGAATTCCTGCGCCAGTCCTCCAAAGGCGACCTGAAGCTGGATTTGCAGGAGTCGGGCGAGCTGGTTTCGCGCGACACGGTTGACGTTTTCCCTCCGAACAAAGGCTTTGTGGTGGAGATTTTCAAGCGTGAAGGCGAGTATGTCGAGAAGGGCGACAAGCTGATGATGTTCAAGGGCGGCGAACGCATGGAATCCGATCAGTACGTCCCGGTGCCGATAACCGCGCCGCGCGCGGGCCTGCTCACCCGCTGCGTCAGCAAATACGGACAGAGCGACGAGGAAGTCCGCGCCGGAAAGCGCATAAACAGCGCGTCCGACTGCGTCGCGCGCGTGGTGGACATGAAAACGCTGGCCGTCAACCTGAAAATAAACGAGATAGACATCTACAAAATCAAGCCCGACATGCCGGTGAACATAACCTTCAACTCCATCCCCGGCGAAAAATTCACCGGCAAGGTGGACCTGATGGCCCCCATGGCGGAGAGCAAGAGCGGCTATTACGGCGGCGCCGGCTCGAAAGTGTTCCGCGTCGTGATAAACATAGACAAGCCCGTCAAGCAGATGCGCGTGGGCATGAGCGCGGTCGTCACCGCCAACATCCAGGCCAAGAAAAACGCGCTCAAGGCCCCCATCGAGACGCTTTTTCAGGAAGGCCTCAATTACTACGTCTACCGCCAGACGGAGGGCTATGCGGCGGAAAAAACGCAGGTATTTCCCGGCATGCGCTCGGACACCGAAGTGGAGCTGGCCGGCAACATAAAGCCAGGCGACAAACTTTTCACCGCCGTGCCGGAGACTCTCAAGTGACCATAAGCTGCCGCGGCCTGACCAAGGTCTACGAGGGCGGCAAGTCGGGCTGGCCGGCTTTGCGCGGCATATCGTTCGACATAGGCCCCGGCGAGTTCGCGGCGGTGACCGGCCCGTCGGGCTGCGGCAAATCCACGCTGCTTAACATCATCGGCCTGCTCGATGAGCCCAGCGGCGGCGGTTACTTCCTGCACGGCAGGGACGTGGTGAAAATGTCGGATTTGGAGCGCTCCGACGCGCGCCGCGACGGGATAGGCTTTGTTTTTCAGGCGTTTCATCTGCTCAACCGGCTGACGGCGCTGGACAACGTCTGCCTGCCTATGATGTACGCGGGCGCGCCGGACAAGGCAATTAAATCCCGCGCGCATGAGCTGCTGCACAAAGTCGGCCTCAAGGGAAAGGAGAGAAAGACGCCGCTTGAGCTTTCCGGCGGGGAGCGCCAGCGCGTGGCCATAGCGCGCGCCCTGGCCAATTCGCCTAAAATCATCCTCGCCGACGAGCCGACCGGCAATCTTGATTCCTCCTCCAGCCGGGAAGTGATGAACATGCTGCTGGTGCTCAACAAGGAAGGCATCACTGTAGTCATGGTGACGCATGACAGGGAACTGGCCGCTCTGGCGGGCCGCAACATCAGGATGATGGACGGGGTAATAGAATCGTGAAATCTCTCGTCATAGCCGCAAGAACCGGATTTTCGGAGATACGGGCGCATAAAACGCGCTCGATATTGAGCTTTCTGGCCATCGCGGTGGGCGCGGTGGTTTTTATCAACGCTTTTTCCGCGATATGCGCCACCTACGAACGGCTCAAAAAGCAGAAAGACGTTTCCGGCATAGCGCGGCTTAAAATTTCGCAGAATAACAGCCGCCTGTTTTCGTCGCCGGATGCCGAGTACACCCCGCCGCCCGCGTTCACCTACGAAGATGTTCTGCTGCTGAAAAGAAAAATGCCCGGGCTTTACATGGTTTCGCCGGAAGCGCGGGATTGGCACGACGTGCTTGAATACAACGGCAGGCGCGTGAACACGAACCTGCTGGGCGTCGCTCCGGATTGGATAAAGCGCGATTTCGTCTACACCTTGCGCGGTCGTTTTCTGAACTGGCACGACCTGGAAAACAAGCTGCGCGTTTGCGTGCTGATAAAAAAAGCCCCCCCGCCGCCCGGCAACAGTTTTGAAAAAAGCATGTTCAAAAAGTGGAATTCCGCCGCGGCTTTCGACACCTTGGTCTCGCATAACGACCTGCTCGGCAAGCCGGTCAAGATTGAAGGGGTCAACTTCACCGTGATAGGCATTCTCGAAGAATTGCCCGCGTCCAAACGCGAAGTCATGGTGGGCTATTCCAATTCCAAGGACGTCCAGATACTCGCCCCCGTGACCACGCTCACGCACTTCGGGTTTATCAGCGCGAGAAATTCCCTCGACGTAAGCATAGACACCGGCAGCGAGCAGACCTTCGAGGAATCGCTCAAGCTGATAAAAAACTTCCTGAAAATACGCTTCGGCGACGAGGACAGCTTCATCATCGAAAACCAGATGGAGCTTATCAGGGAGCGCACCGAAAAAAGCGTCAAAAATTCGCTGATGACGATTTCTCTCGGAATGCTGGCCTTCATCGCCGGCGGCATCGGCATAATGAACGTGACTCTCGCGACGGTGTTCGCCCGCACGAAAGAAATAGGCGTGCGCCGCGCCATAGGCGCCAACCGGGGCGACATCATGCTGCAGTTCATAGTGGAAGCGGTGCTGCTGGGCTTGATAGGCGGCGTGCTGGGTTCGGGGATAGGGTACGTCTGGAACGGGCCGGTCCGCGTGATTTTCGGCATGGGCGGCGGCACTATCAAGCCGTGGATACCGCTTGTCTCCGTCCTCATCGCGGCGTTCACCTCATTCGCCTTCGCCATTTACCCGGCATGGGTGGCGGCCAATCTGAAACCGGCTGACGCGCTGCGGGCGGAGTAGCGGGAAACCGTGAAACTCTTCATTTTACTTTCACTCTCCGTCCCAGCGGCCTGCGGCGCGGCGGCGGCAGAGCAGCCTGTTTCCACCGCCGGAGCCGCCATCTACGAGGGACGGATAAGCCCGTACGCGGGCGGCGCCGCGCTGGTGGTGAACGGCGCGGTTTTGAAACTGGACGCGAAATCCGGCGGCTGGAAATTTGCCGAGTCCCTGCCCGATATCGAATCGCCGGGTCCTGCCGCCGGCGAAGGCTGGAAGTCGCCAAAATCGGGCCTTTATTACGCCTTCAGCGGCGTGCGGAAAACTCTCGCAAATCTCCTTATTTCACCTGACCCGTTCTTTGCCGGAAGCAAGCATCCTCAGGAAAGCGCGGCTACTATCGGCCTGTCGAAATTCGACTCGCCGGAGCCGCAGGGCAAAAACTACATTCTGGCCGGCGCCAGCGGCGAGCCGCCCGACGCCTGCGACCCGCAGCAGGTGGACGCCTGCGCGCTCCCGCCGCACGCCGACGATTACGGTTCCTGCGGCTACGGCAGTTGGATGGGCTGGACGCGCAGTTGGAAAGGCGTTCCCGCTTATCAATTCATCGCGAATGTTTCCGCCGGAAAAATAATCATTTATCCCGGCGAGACTGTCGGCATAGCTCCCGGCGCGGTGGTGCGAGATTTCCTCTGCCATAACGGTGAACTCCCCCTCTTCGCCACGGGAAACAAAAAGGGCGACGGTTATGCCGCCGGCGGCAGCGGCGTAATCGCCATAACGCGCGGCGGCGGACAATCTTATCTTTCCGCGGCAACCGGCCTCGCGGATAACCATGTACTGGATATCGAGGAACATAACGGCAATCTGTGGCTGGCAACCATGACGGGCGTGCAGCGCCGCGCCGCTTCGGGCGGCTGGACGCGCTGGAAATTCGCATCGGCCAAAGCCGTCTCAAATGCCAAGCTGCTTGCCGGACGCGGCTCAGGCTGGACGCCTCAGTCTCTGGCGAAAGGAGAGGTTTTCAGGATAACCGCCTCGCTGCCCGGCTGGTATTGCGCCAGAACAAAAACCCCGATAACAGGCTGGGTGGGCAAAGCGGCGGTTTTGCGGGAATATCGTGACGTGAAAAAACGCGCGGGACATTCGGTGAATCCGTCCCTGGTACAGCAGCAGCCCGTCCCCGATTCCCCCGCCGGCGGCGAACTTTTCGACGGTCCGCAATGCCCGGACTGGCGGGTTAAAGCGGACTGGCCCTTCAAAAACGAAGGCGACTGGCTTGAAACAACGGCCAACTCCGCCCTGCTTCCCATGCCGGACGCGATACCGGCGCTGACGTCCAGATAAATTTTCTATTTCGGAAAGAAATCTTTCGGCAGGAGCGGGGCAAGCAACTGGTCCGCTGTGGGCGAGAGGCTGGACTGACTGCCGCCCTCCATCAGCTCCAGCCGCTTCACCGCGTCGCGGAAACCGGGCGATGCGGATTTGAAATTTCTGTAGATTCGGGCCGCCATGTCGAAACGGCCAGCCTTCTCGCAGGCGATGGCGAACACGTAATGCACGAGAGGAGCGGCTTTCACGTCGAATTTATCCGCCAGTTGCTTGTAATACTCCCAGGAAGCGTCGAAATAAAGCGTACTGGGGTCGCCCCAGCGGTCCCGCAGCGAGTAAAGGAACATGTAGAAGTAATACTCCTTCAGCCAGTTCTGGCGCGGTTCGTTGATAAGAAACTCCGTCACCTTCTCCTTGCGTCCCTGCCGGACCAGCGCCTCCAGCACGCGCAGCTTGTATTCGACGGGAACGGCGGCCACATCCACGGTATCGAGCCTGCCGGTGGCTTCCCGTGATTTCAAAAGCAAATCCCAGTGGGCGGGTTCCCATTTATAGCTGGGCAGGCGGTCCAGCACCGCTTCGAGAAAGGGGTAATTTTTTTTGTCAAGATAAGCCTGCGCCAGGGTGAGATACACCGAAGCCGAGGCGGCCGGGTCCTGCGGCCAAATGCCCTCGTCAACCTTGCGGTTGGAGAGGAGCAGTTCGTCGGTCACAAGATGGGCTGTCACGAAAACGGCGGATTCCTCGTCCAGCCACAGGCCGAAGGGTATCATGTTGAGCAGTTGCAGCGCGTCCATGGACGCCTCGAACGTGCCCGCTTTGATGTAGGTTTCCGCCGCGAGCAACAGAAATTCCCGCCTGTTCTCAGGCGCGAACTCGCCGCTGAAGCTTTTAATGGTCTCAAAATCGCGCGAGACGGCCACCTTGCGCATGAGACGCGCGGCGAACTGCGGAGCCTCGGCCTCGTGATTGGGTTTGTAATCGAAATACGCCATCACGGCATCGCGCGGCGGCTTCTCCGCCGCGGAACTGTAAAAAGAATCCTTCACATCCTTGCGCTCGCTTTTTATGTTCGCATATCTGGCAAACATGCCTTTGCCGACATAAAAAGCGGCCGCCAGCAGGAGCAACAGCACGATGGAAAGCGCGATGCGGTTGCGCACCGCGGTTTTGTGTTCGGCTTCGGCGGCCAGTTGCTGCTCAAGGAGTTTTTTGGCTTCGGCGGTTTCTATCGCGCCCAACGCTTCGCGCAGGCTTTCCCTGGCGGTTTTGCCGTCGCCCGCGGAAACGGCTTTGCGGGCCTTTTCGACGCCGGAAAGATAAGCGGCTATCCGCGCTATGCGGTTCCTGGCGTCCGCGGCGATATTCTGGCCCCTGTTTTTGGCGGGCGCGTCCTGCAAGGCGTCGGTTAAGGCTTTTGAAGCCTCCTCCAGCCGCCCCGCCTGGAAAAGGGCGAGTCCGATATAATAGTTCCAGCGCTCCGCCTCGGGCGCGAAACCCAGCATGCGCAGCGCGTCCTCGTGACGCCCGGCATCCAGCAGCGCGGAGCCGAGCCAGTTGCCGTATTCGATGTTTCCGGGGGAGGAACTGAGGGCCAGTTGGAAACTGTTCAGCGCGAGGGGCATATTCCCCTCGTAAAGCGCCGCTTTCCCGGCGGAGAAACTTTTTTCCGCCGCCGCCAGACGCGCCGCGGAGGCCGCGGCGAAAGCGGCGTATTCCTTCTCGTATTTGCCGTAGAGCTCGGGCGCGAGGCCGCGCGCGGCGGCCAGCTCTTTTTCCGCCACTGAACTGTTTCCCTGCAAATAATGCGCAAGAGCGAGGCTGTAATACGCCCACGCCGAGTTTTTCTGGTTTTTGCTGGCGGCGGTTTTTTCGAAGTCCTTTTCCGCGCCGGGGTAATCGCCCGCGCGCAGATAAGCCCAGCCGCGGTTTATGAACGGCTCATCGGCTGAGGGGTTGAGCTCGGCGGCGCGGTCCAGGTCCGCCAGCGCGCGCGCGAACAGGCCCAGCTTCACGGCGGCGATGCCGCGCATCGTGTGAAAAGCATACAGGCTGCGGGCGCCGTCATTCTCCTTCCAGGCGGAAATGGCGGAAGAGCACGCGCTTATCCGCGCCTCTGGCGCGGAGGGCTTCAGGCAGTCCTCCGTGGGACCGCACCAGCCCCGCGCGCCTATCGCCAAAGCGCAGATAAACGCCGTCAAAAGCTTCTTCGCAACAGCCATATTATCCCTCAAAATATTGTACCACATATGCGGCCTGAGCGCCCGCCGCTGACCGGCTTTGCGCACACCAGCGAAACGCCCCGTCCGGCGATTGCCGGACGGGGCGCGTCAGCGTCGGAGGAAACTGCGTTATTTATTCCAGACCGCCGTGGTCCAGTCCATGAACTGTCCCCATTGTCCGGCTTTGGCGAACGACAGGTCGGAGTATTTGCCCTCGAAGGCGTTGGCGAAGCCGGCGGGCACGGGTTTGAGCTCCATCGTCATGTTGATGGCGATGCCGTGCGTCCTGGAGTAATCGTCGCCGTGCGCGTCGGTGTGGACGCCGATTTGGCTGGCCACCAGGTCTTTGTCTATGAAGCTCATCAGCCGGGCCGTCTCGTCATGCACCGCCTGGCTTTTGGACTTGGAGTCCACGCGCAGCGCAAAATCGCCCAGGTCCACATAAGGAGCCAGTTTTTTATTCGGGTCCTTGTCTGGAATTATGGCGAAGCGGATGACGGAGCCTATGGCGTATTTGACCGCCTCTTCCTCGTTGTTGTCCTTCACGGCCCGCGCCCAGGAATCAAGTTTGGCGGGCAGCGCGGCCAGCTTGTCGGCGCGGATGGAGGACAGCGTGCCGCCCTTGTCCTTGAGCGGGCAGACGATTCCGAACATCGTGCATGTCTCGTAGGCTTCGCCGTAAAGCCTGGACATCTCTTTGCCAAAGTCCTCATTGCCCGCGGTGGTGTTCTCGGCCAGCCAGCCGAGCACCTTCTGGTATTCAAAGCAAATGCCGGACATTACTTCTTCGGAGCCGATGATGAGGTCGGCGCTGTCTTTGAGGGTATAGGCGACTTCGGCCATCTGGGTCAGGCAGGCGTTGGCCGCGAAGACGTCCACATGCCCTCCGATTTTGAATATCTCGCCCATCTGCTCGTTGCGGATATAATTTTTGGTGTCATCGTCGAAGGAAATGCCTTTGTTGGAGGAGGACCCGTCTTTATCGGATTTGGGGTCCAGCCAGCCGATGCCGTGGTTCCAGATTATGAACACATACTTCCTGGCCGGGAAAGCGGTCCTGGCCCAGCGCAGGAAATCGCCGGCTTCCTTATAATCGCCCATGTCGGCCTGCCGGGTTTCATAGACGGTCTCGCCATCCTTGTTTATGAGCATTCTTTTGACGGCCTTATCCGACAACGTGCCCGCTTCGACCACCACATTCATCTTGTCCGTGGTGCCGACCTGCTTCATGGCGTCCAGATGGTGGGAGACTATCTTTTCGAGGTTGTTCTTGCCGTTAAGGAATATCACCACCGTCATATCCTTGACCGGCAACGGCTGCGGGTTGACGGTAAACGTCTTCCTCTCGGCCTCCCTGGGTTGCGCGACATCGGACAGCGCCACGCGGCCCTGTTTGATGTCGTCGAGCGACAATCGGTTCAGCTTGAAACTGTCGCCGGCGCGCGCCGACAGCGCGCTTGAAACAACAACAGCGGCGCACAACACCGCCATTTTGATAGGATTTTTCAGCATGAATCAATTATAACATATGCCCTCCGCCTCCGCAAAAGGAGTCCCCGAACCACCGTTTTAGCATTTTCTAATTGAATAATGAGCCTGAAATCTCTCGTCGTGGTTCCGTCGGGATATTTTTTGCCATGCCTCCCGTTTTGATTGATTTTACTGTGTCTATCCCTGCCGATTCGCGCAGAAT
>Ga0074195_1004823_pt1 | contig 10754 bp, 15 predicted proteins | sample EPASupsiteHSE623_FD_64525 | JGI IMG/M metagenome (GOLD analysis project Ga0074195, IMG submission 64525) | Bioremediated contaminated groundwater from EPA Superfund site, New Mexico - Sample HSE6-23 | ecosystem: Environmental > Aquatic > Deep subsurface > Groundwater > Contaminated ... | reverse complement strand
AAATTTTAATGAAAATTAATCCTTTATCTAAGCTTATTCAACTTACTGCTAGAATAATAATTCACAATCTGAGGAAACAGAATTATTATTCAAGGTTAAAGAGTTAATTTAGACGCAAAGTCATGTAAAACAAAACATATTTAAACCAATTATGCGTCTATAAAATTATAATGTTTAAAAGGAGGTTGATGTAAATGGCTAAAGAAAGTTCAAGAACACTTCACTTTTTAGCTTGGTTTACTGGAGTAGTAGTTTCATTGGCTGTAGGCTTCGGCCTTATTAATGGAACTTTAGTATTACCTGGTTGGCTAGGTGGAACAAGTTTAGTAGGACTTTGGATAACAATGATTGTAGGGTGGATCGTTGTTGTAACAACTTTGATAAGTGCAGTTCTAGTTGCAATTCGAAGTTAAATAAATTTATTTTTATTTTTTTATCCTTATTTTTTTAAACCCTGGTTTTCTGTATTATTTATGATAGACAACATATCAGAGATATATTTTGAAACCTATGGTTGCACTGCAAATCAAAATTCCACAGAGATAATGAAGGGACTAGTTAAACAAGCAGGAATAAATTTAACTTCTAATTCAGACTTCGCAGATTTGATTATAATTAACTCTTGTATTGTTAAAGAAGCAACTCAGAATAAAATTCAAAGAAGATTACAAGACTTGCTAAATTCAGACAAAAAAATAATTCTTGCTGGATGTCTTCCAAGTGTAGACAAAAATCTTTTTCAAGAGCATCTAGGAAGAAATTTATTTTTATTAGGAACTTTTAATGTAAAAAACTTAATTGACTTAATTCAAGACATTAAAAATAATTCTTATGAATTAGAAAAATATTTGAAACAAAGAAATGAAATAAAATCAAATCTCCCAAAAATATCTGAAAACAAATTAATTGGAATAAATCAAATTTCAGAAGGTTGCTTAGGAGAGTGTGCTTATTGCATTGTAAGATTAGCAAAAGGAAAACTCTTTTCATATCCTAAAGAAAAAATTATAGAATCTGTTCAAAATGATATTAATGCAGGATGCAAAGAAATATGGATTACTTCACAAGATAATGCCGCTTACGGAACTGACGAAGGCAAGTTCTGTCTACCAGGATTATTAAATTCTATTTTAGAAATTCCAGGAAGATTCTATGTTAGAATAGGAATGATGTCTCCAAATAATGTCTTAAAAATTCTTCCAGAATTAATTGAAACCTATAAGAATCCTAAGATGTTTAAATTTTTGCATATTCCTATTCAATCGAGTTCAGATAAAATTTTAAAAGACATGAACAGAAAATACAATTCAAAGGACATTTTAAAAATTGTTTCAGAATTTAAAAAACAAATACCTGAGATTACTATTGCAACAGATATTATTATAGGTTATCCAGGAGAAACAGATGAAGACTGGAATCAAACCTTAAAAGTAATAAAAGAAATTCAACCAGAGATTCTAAACAGAAGTAATTTCTCACCCCATAAAAAAACTCCTGCAGGAAGATTGCCTCAATTAAACCCAGATATAATTAATTCTAGAGCTAATGAACTAATGAAACTGCATTTAGATATTTGCAATAAAAACCAAGAAAAATATCTAAACCAAACTCTGCCTGTTTTAATTGACTCAAAAGGATTTGAAAACACCTGGCTTGGAAGAACAGAAAATTACAAACTTGTTGCTGTTCAATCAAGAGACAAACTTTTAGGTAAAAAAGTAAATGTTAAGATAAATAAACTAACACCTCATTATTTAATTGGTGAAGAATCAGAATAGCGAATAATTTCTTTGTATTCAATATCATAATATAACTCAATATTGTTAATTTTTCTGATTATCTGTAATCCATCTGGAATTTCCCAATAACATTTTCTTTGAGTGGGATCAAGATAAAAATCTTTTCCTCTAAATTTTGTTTTAACAATAGCATGTGTAGCATTATCAGTTAAATCCTTATCTACTATTAATACTTCTGCAGAATATCCTTTTCTTCTTAATTCTCTTGCTAATCTTCCAGATTTATTAGAACAATCATTTATTCCAAATTCATATTGTTCATAGCAAAGTTTGTAAAATTCATCTATACAGGGAATTCTTTTGTCAAAACAAACACATCCACTAACTAATCCAGATAATAACAAACAAGACATTAGTTTTTTCATCTTATACCTTAAATCCATACCTTTAAAAAAATTAATGTCTTTTATAATCTATGAGAACAATTCCAAATTTAAAATTAAAAAATAGAATATTTCTTGCTCCTATGGAAGAAATTAATGATATCTCATTTCGTTTGCTATGCAAAAAAGCAGGAGCACTAACTTATACTGGTATGATTCATCCTCTAACACAACAAAAAATAGATCTGAAAGACAAACCAGTTCTTCAACTCTTTTGTACAGATTCAGAAGGAGTTGAGAATTTTATAAAAAAACATGATAAAGAAGTTTCTGCTTGGGATTTTAATCTAGGTTGTCCAGCAAAAACAGCAAAAAAACACGGATTTGGAGTTTTCCTTCATTCAAATCTAAACACAATAAAAGATATTTTAAAAACAATGAGACAATCAACAAAAAAACCTTTATTTGTTAAGATTAGAAAATCAGACTCTGCTTTTGAAATACTTGAAATAGCAGAAAAATATTGTGATGCAATCTGTATTCATCCAAGAACACAAAAACAAGGTTATTCAGGAGAACCAGATATAAAATTTGCAGAAGAGCTAAGAAACAAAACCAAGCTTCCAATAATTTATTCTGGAGATGTCAATGAAAACAACTACTCCTCTTTGCTTAAAAAATTTGATTATCTCATGATTGGAAGAAAAGCAATAGGAAATCCAAATATATTTGCAACTCTATCCAGCAAAAAACTCAAAAAACAAATAACCTTTGCAGATTATTTTAAATTAGCTAATAAATATAAATTGCCTTTTGAACAAATCAAGTCACAAGCAATGAATTTTACAAAAGGAAAACCTAACTCCAAAAAAATCCGCCTAGAAATTTTCAAGGTAAAAAATGTTGAAGGGTTGAAAGATTTGAAGATTTGAAATTATAAGAATTTGTTGGTAATGAGTAGAGAATTCGTGCTGGGTTTATCTTAGTGGCAATTAATAAAATATTTTAACTATCTGTTATTATCACAACCTAGCGGAGTTCTTATACAATAACAATTTTCGCATTCCACTCTGTTTGAATGCTCTTAAGAAGATATTATTATCCTGTAAATACTCTCCCAAGTTATATTAATAGTTTTTGTAAGCGAGATAAACTTCATAGTTGTTCTTTTAAATTGTTATCAAACAAAGAATTTATATATTCTGATTCATTAATTTAATCATGGTAAAAAGAGGAAAGAAAAGTATACCTTGGGGTTATTGGATTGTATGGGCTTTAGGAATTATAGCTCTTATTTTATTGGGTTATGGAATAGTTAAAAATCTGTTGGCTTAAAATGAAAAAGTCTGATGGTCTCTCGATAATCTCTCATTTAGTTAATTTTGCAATTGTTATTTATTTTACTACATTTCTATTAAGTAAAAATATGCTTACACTAACTGATTCTTCTATTAACTTCTTTGGGTTATTTGTTTCTTTAGTTGCAAACATTTATGCTATCTTTGAGAGATATAAAGGAGAATAATTTATATACTCCAAAATATTTTAGATAATATAAAGATAAAAGGAGGTTAAAAAGAAAAAAGAGTTTTATGGCAAAAAGAAAAGTTAGAAGAAGTGTTAGCAGACCAATGAAAAGTCATGCAGGAGTTCATAAAGGACACGGGTTATTAGCAATATTAACTTCAATGTTTTTTATTCTGTTTTTAATAACAGTATGGCCTTCAGCAGGAGACTTTGTATATAGCATCCATTGGGGATGGTGGCTTGCTTTGACAATCATCTTCGGCATTTCAGCTAAAATGAGATGTTGTAGAAGAATGTAAATATTTATTTTTTTTATTTTTTATTATTTATAACCGAGTTCTTTATTCATTATCTGTCTTATAATTGCAACAAAGTTCTTTGCTCGTTCTAAAGAAGTTTTTGCTTTAGATTCTTTTATTTCTCCAGTTGTTTCATATTGAAATTCCGCTCTCTTTAATTTTTCAAATTCATAAACATCTAAAAGGTTTTGAGAAGCAGATAAAGCCTTTAATTTTTCTTCTTCATATTCTTCTAAAAAGTGTTTTTCTAGATTATGTCTAGCAAGAACAATTAATGCCTCATTTATTATCTGATGAACTATTTCATGGCTTGATTTATATCCTTTTTTGTATATGTATGCACTATCAATATAAAACATAGAATAATAACTACTAACCACAACCCATAAAGAAGAAGTCTTATTTTTAAATAATTCTTCTGCTACTTTTAAACTTTCAATTGAATTATTCAAATAAGTTTGAAATATTAACTCTTGAAAATTAGACTTTTTAATCAAACTATCTCTAAGATACCTTCTAAAGTTCTCTTCAGCTATTTTTAATCTTTTTTCATCCATTTTGATACAAGATTATAATAATTCTCTATCCCAAATAAGATAATATTACTTTTAATTATTTCTTTAGCAATATTATCTTCTTTTTTATTTAACATAGAATTAAATTCATTAATTGTAAATTGTTGAACATCTATTTTTTGAGGGAGTAATCTTATATTAGATACAATTTCTTTGGTTTTTTCATGATTATCTGATATAATACAAATATCAATATCTGATTTATTTGTTGATTCTCCTTTAACAATTGAACCAAATATCAATACTATTAAAAAGGGATAATTTGTTCTCTCTATGTCCTCTTGGATTAATTTTATTTTAGGATTATTAGATAAAAATTCATAAGTTCTTTTTTCCTCTACTTCAAATATCTTCATATTTGGACTTATCTTTATTTCAATAAGATTAAGACTACCTTTTTTATCCTTGCTAATTAATTCAGGATATAGCCTTCCCACTGCTTGAAAAGTATTCTTATAATCATTTTTCAGCTTATTAGCTATCTCTAGTATTGTCCATGTTCTTTTATTTTCAATTAATAGCTTTAGAATTTTCTCGTTTAAACTATAACCTGCCTTCAGAAAAGGATTTTTATCATTCTCACTCTTGTTATTTACCATAATATTAGGGTATACATTACCATATTTAAATATTGTGGTTTGCAGGTAAGATAAACTTCATTGGAGTTCTTAGGAGATAATAACTGTTTTAGAGAAGGTTAGTAATGTATGAAGAATTCTTGCGTGGTTTAGCTTATCTAGTATATGCAACTCACATCAACCTAGCAGAGTTCTTATATGATACCAAATGTTTTTTAGAAAAAGAGGTGATGATTACTAGGTTTATTCTTGTTTCTTAAACTTTCCAATTATCCAGCCTATGAGAGAGCCGAATTAAAAGAGGTGATAATTAAAAAAGGAAAAAGAAGAGTTCAACCATAAATAAAATTAGTAAAATTACAACTATCCAAATCCACCATTTTAATTTATATTTTTCTTGAATATTTTGAGTTTCTTCATTTTTGGATGATTTTAATTTGCCAATTACAAATCCTATTATAGAAGAGATAATGAACCCCATAATTATAAAATAAGCCAAGTTAAGGATTATTGGGGGTTCTATTCCTCCCATAGATAAATATAATCGTACTGGAAAAAATAAAACTAATCCGAAAACTCCTCCAATTATTCCTCCCTTTAACCAAGCTTTCATTTTCGAACCACCTTTTCTTTAATCTTCCAGGTAATTCCCCCAATTATAGATCCCAGAAGGAAATAAACAATTGCACTAGAAAAAACTAACATAAAATCTGAATTAAGAAAACCCTGGCTACTAACAAAAAATTTTTTTGAAATTGGATCTAAAATCAGAATCTCTCCAATCCAAGATGCTCTCTTAAATAACAAGTCTTTGATAAATTCAAAAATAACAAAAACAATAGAAGTTATAATTCCCCCCCAGAACCAGCTAGGCCAATCTCTCCAACTCATTTTACTTCACAACTTTCATTTCATTCCAAGCTATTTCAAACATCAGCTCTTTACGAAACAAATAAATTTAGTTAGATTTGTGCAGGAAGTGTAGCAGATGTTCATTTTACTATCTTCATTTCATTCCAAGCTATTTCAAACATCTGCTCTAAAGCCGATGCAAAGAATTCAGTATTAATCCAAACACCTGTATCATAATTTGGATGGAACTTTTCATCATCCAAAAGCATAAACATTATTTGGTTTGAATCAATAATTATAAATCTTGCTTTTATTTTATCAAGAGCTCTAACCTCTGCAATCTTTGCAAAGTCTTTAGCAACAGATAAATTACTTTTATCAATTGGAGCAGCGATTCTTATTTTTACTCCTCTTTTTTTACATTTTTCTAAACTAGGCAATAATGCTTCAAGTTTTCTATTTAATCCACCAGCTGTTGTAACAATTGTAATTGTTTTTTCAGCATCTCTTATCATCATATCTAAATGATTATACAAATTTTGTCTTCCTTTAAGACTTCCAGATAAATCAGATGGCTCAACAAACTTTACTCCTTGAGTAAATAATACATGCAACTCTTCTAAAACTTCATCTTCTTTTAATGATTCTAATCTCTTTGTTTTTTCTTGAGCTTGTTTCATTAAGTTTTTCTTTACTCTTTCAACAACTTCTTCTGGTTTTAATGCAATAAACTTAATTGGCTTTCCAAGTTTCATCATTATGAAACCTTTTTTCTCTAAACTTTCAAGAATATCATAAGTTCTAGAACGAGGAACATCAGAAATATTACTTAATTCTCCTGCTGTAGAAGTTCCACGAGATAATAAAGCAGCCCATACTTTTACTTCATATAAGTTCAAATCAAATATCTTTCTTAGCCTACTTAAAAATTCATCTTTAACAATCATAGTTTTATCACCATTTTTTTCTTTTTAAAGTTTGTTATGATAAAAGAGTAAATTTTCTAACCTACTAATTGGTAGTCAATAGTCAACTCCTCTCTTATTCTTAACTTTTAAGATAATATTGTTTTTAAATCTTTCCTTGCTAGTTGTAACAAATTACCTTTTTTTAATTTATAATACATTAAACAAAATTTTTACAACTTTCTCTTTTATTTTTGTATCTCCTTCAAATTTGTATGCCTTATTTCCTTCTTCAAGTTCTATTGCAGATATTTTTTTTGCATTTACTCTTTCTTTTATAAACTCAAACATTTTATTTTTATTCAGCAACTCCAATAATTTTTTATCTAATTTTACAACTAACTCAATATAATTGTCTTTCATAAGTCCAGCTTTTTTTCTTTCACTCTGAACAAATCTAGAAATCTCTCTTGCAAATCCCTCTGCTTCTAAATCAGGAGTTATTTTTGTATTTAATTCAACTTTTAATTCTTTAGAATTTTTAAATTCTAAATTTTTTACATTTAACTGAGATTTTATTATTTCATTCATTTCTGAAGATATTTTTTCTTCTGATTTTATTACTGCTTTTGAAAGAGGCCATTTTAACCCAATCTGTACTTTATCTCTTTCAAACAAACCACTCTCAATTATCTTTAAAACTAATTCAAATTCTTTTTCCAGCTTTGAATCTATTTTTTTATTGTCTGCTTTTGGAAAAATAGAAAGATGAATTGATTCTTGTTTTTCTTTTAGCTTCTGCCATATCTCTTCTGTCATAAATGGAACTATAGGAGCATATAATTTTAACAATCCTAGATAAATTTCTCTTAAAACAGAATATGCTTCATCACTTCTATCTCTAATCATCTTTACATATGTTCTAGAAAAATCTTTTACTAAAAATTCTTCTAACTCTTGCACAACTTCTGGAAATTTATAAGAATTATAATCATCAGTTGTTTTTTGAACAAGAGAGTTATACTTTGAAAGAATCCATTTATCTTCTATTTGAATTTTTTGCTTTGCAGGATTTATTGAACTAATCAAATTATTCAAATTAGATAATATCACAAATGTTTTTCTTATCTCTCCAAATTCTTTTTCATCAAAATTAAAATCCTCTCCTTTTGAGGTCTTTGCAAAATAATATCTTAGATAATCTCTTCCATGTTTTTCAAACACCTCTTGAGGAGTTATTATATTTCCTTCTGATTTAGACATTTTTTTCTTTCCTAAATCGAGTATCATTCCATGTTCAACAATACTTTCAAAAGGTTTTTTACTGAATTTTATCTCTGATAAAATAAACTGAGAATTCCACCAACCTCTAACTTGATCCTTGCCTTCTATATTCAAATCAGCAGGCCAGTATTTTTCAAAATAATCTTTACCCTTCATTTTTAATGCTGCCCAGCTTGATACTCCAGAATCAAACCAAACATCTAATACTCCAGAAACTCTTTTCATTTTCTTACCACAAGAGCAATTAATCTTAATCTCATCTATTTCTGGTTTATGAACTTCTTTTACTTTTTGTTTTGATAATTTTTCTAGCTCTTTTTTGCTTCCAACAACTATTCTTTTATTACACCCCTCACAAACCCATATTGGAAGAGGAGTTCCCCAATATCTCTCTCTTGAAACAGGCCAATCAGAAAGTCCATCTAACCAAGCTTTCATTCTTAATTTCATCCAGCTAGGAGTCCAATTAACATTTTCATTTTCTTTTAGAATATTTTGTTGTATTTTTGAAATTTTCAAAAACCATTGTGGTTGAGAAACCATTAACAAAGGAGATTTACATCTCCAACAAAGAGGATAATCATGTTCATATTGTTTTTTATAAACTAAAAATTTTCCTTTTTCTAAATCTTCTATAATCTCTGCATCAACTACTCTTGCTTTTTTACCAGCATATTTTCCTGTTTCTTCTGTTAATAATCCATTTACTCCAACAGGAGAGGGCATATCTAATCCAGCTTCTTTTCCAACTTCATAATCTTCTTTTCCATGTCCAGGAGCAGTATGAACTAAACCTGTTCCATCTTCTAAATTAACATATCTTCCAGATAAAACAACTCTATAAGAATTTTTGACTTTTAATTTTAAATTCTTTGAAAGAGGATTTTCATAATTCCATCCTTCCATTTCTTTTCCTTTAAATTCTTTTTTAGGAGTATATCCTCTTTCTATTTCAGCCATTATCTTAGGAACTAGCTCTTTAGCAATAATCCATTTTTCTCCATCACTCATTTCTATCTCAGAATAAATAAAATCAGGATGAACCATAACTCCTGTATTTGCAGGAAGTGTCCAAGGAGTTGTTGTCCAGATTATTAAAAAAGTATTTTTTTTGTCTTTTAATGGAAATTTAACAAATACAGAAGTATCTTTTTGCTTTTCATATTCAATCTCATTAAATGCAACAGCTGTTTCACATCTAGGGCAAATATGAACAGGATATTTTCCTAAATAAAGAAGTCCTTTTTCTTCTGCAACTTTAAATGTATCCCATATTGTCTCAATATATTCATCTGATAAAGTTAAATAAGGTTCTTTAAAATCAAACCAAGCACCTAAATTAATAAACTCTAAGTTCATTACATCAATGTATTTTGTAGCAAATTGTTTACATTTATCTATGAATTTCTTTACTCCATACACTTCAATATCTTTTTTAGATTTTGAGCCTATTTCTTTTTCAATTTTAAACTCTATTGGAACACCATGAGTATCATAACCTGCTCTATCAAAAACATCAAATCCTTGTAATCTACGAGAACGCATTGCAATGTCTTTTAGAATCTTGTTTAGCGCAGTTCCCATGTGTATGCTTCCAGTAGCATATGGTGGACCATCCATTAAATAGAATTTTTTGCCATCTGAATTTTGTTTCTTTGATTTTTCATAAATCTTTTTGTTTTTCCAGAATTCTAATATCTTTTTTTCTGAATTATCTGTTTCAGCCATGTTTATTATTCTCCATTTTAGTTTTTATATTTATCTAAGACTCTTTTTTTAGCATCAAACATTCCATCATAAACTTTATCAAAAAATATTTTTTGTTGAAAATTAGAGTGGAAAGTAAATCTGAAATAGTCATAAGCTTCTCTAAACTTTTCTAAATTCATTACTCTAATTTTTTCTTCATCACTTAAATCTAAAAACTCTCTTAAAACTCTAATTACAGATTCAATATAAACCTCTCCATTTCTTTTTTCAATTTCACCTTTCCATTTACTTTGTAGTTCTAGAATTGCTTCTGTTCTTTCATTCTGTCCTTGTTTCCATGTTTTTTGTTGTGTTAAATTTGTCTCTAAGTCCATAAAATGTCCTGCCAAATCTTTTAGAAGAGTTTGGCTTTTAGATAATAATAGCTATAATAGAAATAATTCCAATTCCAGTGCTTCCTGAAATCATATTTATAGCCATGATTAAGTTAAGAATAAGGGGTTTTTAAGATTTTTGATGGTTTACAAGTTAATAAATTTAAATCATCACATAAAATAGTCTCGATAAACTCGCGTTTTTTTATTAACAATTAATCTCCAATCTACGAAGAAAGGAGTAGTAATTTATTATTCTTATGATTAATCTCTTCTAAAATTCTTACCCTTACCCCATAACTATTAGCCCACTTTGCATACCCCTCCCAACCAGTTAAACAATTATTAAAATCTTCTTTAGAAATATCGCCTTCATTAAATGATAAAACCTTTTTCTTTATCATTTTTATAAGCTCGCCCGCTGAAAGAAAACTGCGTTACTTTAGTGGTGAGTGAATTTCAGCTAACCCTCTGGCGAGCTTTGTGGGTATTAGTAAAGTATTAATTCTATAAAAACTAAATAAAAAA
>Ga0074195_1004822_pt1 | contig 10758 bp, 8 predicted proteins | sample EPASupsiteHSE623_FD_64525 | JGI IMG/M metagenome (GOLD analysis project Ga0074195, IMG submission 64525) | Bioremediated contaminated groundwater from EPA Superfund site, New Mexico - Sample HSE6-23 | ecosystem: Environmental > Aquatic > Deep subsurface > Groundwater > Contaminated ... | reverse complement strand
CTACGAGGAGCTGACGAGGCTGCCCAGTAGCGTTATGTCTGTGATTACCCACTTCGATAGGGGAAACCATATCAATGAGCCAGTCAGGGCATTGAACCGGCTTCTCCAGAAGCCGAAAACTAATGGTCTTGTCGCCCTGGTCAATCTCCAACTTTATCCTGCCTACCTGATGATGTACTCGGCGGGCATATCGGCCTTAGAATCGGGCAACTTTACTCACCTTAATGCCATTCTCACGAAGCCCATCTACACAAGCCATAGGGGAAGCGAGGCCGCCCTCATGGTTCTCAACTGGCTTCACATATTCCCACAGAACGCTGACAAGTTGATTGACATTCCAAACGCAAAAAATCTGAAGATGCCAGTGAGCGACTACATGCTCATTCGTGTACAAGAGCAATTAAAGCCATTAATCCCGGACACCAAGCGCTTGGAGGACCTGTTCGATATCTTCGAGTACCTATGTGGCCTCACTTATGTTGATCTAGATCAGGAAAAGGACAAGGAGAGGGTGTGGGGCCCTTGTGGGAGGTTTGTGTACAAATACTATGATTGGCGCAGTGGAGAACCGAACCCAATGAAGTCCTTCTTCGATGATGGTCTGAGTCAGGGAGACAACTGGCCGTTGCTCAAGGCGGGTTTCTTTAATGGTTCTGCAGAACGGTTCCGCGAATGCAGGGTGCTGTACGAGGAGTTCTTAAAGAAGGTGGCTCACCAGCTAAGGTTCTAATGTGTTTGGTTAATCGATGCCACTTGTTTCAAACACTTGCTATCAGAAATGGCGGCCACGTGGGGGCTATTTTCTTCCCTTTCCCCCGTAGCTGCGCTGCAACGCCTTGAACAACTTCCCGTGGTTGGGCACATGGAGGTGTAGGAGTTCGTGGACAACGACATCCCGTCTGAAGTCCTCTGGCTGTGAAAGCAGCTCGGCGCTGAAGGTCAGACGACCCTTCGATGAACAGGAAGCCCACTTGCTCTTCATGGGCCGTATATGTACCTCCCTCGGGTTGAGGCTAATCTCGGCAGCAATACTGGCGACCTCCTCCTTGAATTCTTGATTCGAAATCATTAGGTATTTTCCCTCAGCACATTGAGTATCTTGTTAACAATACCTACTAAATCTCTCACACCAGACTTCGCCAGAATCTTGTAAAGTTCAGCCCTGACCTCACGCTCGTACCTCTCACTCTCTTTCCAATGAGGGTACTTCTGGAAGACCTCCTCCATGCGATTGGCCTTTTCAGTCGCCTCGGGCACGCCCTCTCGGTCCATCAGCCAGTACACTGAGAAGGCGTCCACGCTCATTCCCTTGGACTTCTGCTCGGCCCTAGCGAGGTTTATCTCCCGGACCAGCTGCTTGAGCGCTTCCAAGGCCTCCTGGGTGTCAATCTGCCGCTGCTGGTACTTGGCAATGATCTCCTCTGCCCTCTGGCCGATGGAGAGAAGGAATGGGGCTCCTTTGCCTTCGGCCTCGACCAGCTTGTCCACGCTCCTGGAGATGTTGAACACCTTGGTGTTATCGGACTGCTTGCTGTCCTCGATCTTCTTCAGGGTGTCCTCGTTTATCTCGTAGATCTCCAGAGGGGGGATTACGCTCCCGCTCCTGGTGTGCTCCTGGACCAGCTGCGCAGTCTTCCTGAGGAAATCCCTCTCCACCGAGATACCGGGCTCGTAGGTCTCGCGCAGCAGGCTATACATCCTACCCAGAGTCTCAAAGTCATTTATGTAGTCCCTCAGGAAGGCATCTGGGGACAAAATCTCGTACAGGGATTCGAGATCCTTGAAGAACTCGTAGAACTCGTGCCTCTTTTCCTCATCGATGAAGTGCTCTATGATGGCGTCCACAGCCTTGTCGCTTTTCAGCCCCTTGATGATCGACAGATACTCGGACCTGGCTTTACCCATGTCCAAGGCGAAGTCGTCCTTTAGGCGGTCCAGGTGCTCCATCACGTTTGTCATGTCCGAGGAATCGAACGCCAGCGCCTTCTCCAAATTCTCGAAGATGCCCACGAAGTCCAGCACAAAGCCGGACGGCTTCTTTCTACCTTCTAAGTCTTCGTACGGCCTGTTCACGCGAGCTATGGTCTGCAGGAGCACATGATCCCTCATCGGCTTGTCCAGATAAAGGCAGTACAGGATCGGCGCGTCGAAGCCGGTGAGTAGTTTCTCCGTCACAATCAGCAACTTCGGCAGCTCGTCCCTCTTGGTAAACGCCTTCCTAACCTTTTTCTCCGAATCCTTTGAGAGATGATACTTCGCCATCTCCGGCGGGTCGTTGAAGCCGGAGCTGTAGACGACCTCGGAGTACTCCGAAGGAATTATACCTTGCCGGTCCAGCTCTTCCTTGTACATGGCGCAAGCCTCGCGGTCCACGGCCACCAGGAACGCCTTGTAGCCCATCGGCTCGACGTATTCCTTGAAGTGCAGGGCCACGAACTCGGCCACCTTGGCCACGCGCTCGCGGTTCTTGAGCATGTTCTTCAGCGTCACCGCCCTCTCCAGGACCTTGTTCAGCTCCTCGATGTCGCTCATACCCTCAGCTTCAACGAGGTTGAGGAACTCGCTCTCCAGTGTGGCGCGGTCTACCCGAAGCTCGTTCGGCGCAAGGGTGTAGCGCAGCGGGACTGTGGTCCCATCCTCGATGGACTCGGCGATGCCGTACTTGTCCAGGTACCCATACGGAAGATCGTCCCCGCCGAAGGTCTTGAAAGTACCTCGGCCGTACTGTATCTTATCGATCGGCGTCCCGGTGAAGCCGATATAAGTGGCATTCGGGAGAGCGCCCATGAGGTAGTTGCCCAGCGACCCGCCGGTGGTCCGGTGGGCCTCATCCACCAGGACGTAGATGTTGTCCCTGGTGTTAGCGTCCTTCTCAACGCCCTCAAACTTGTGGATCATGGAGACGATTAGCCCGCGATGATCATTCCTCAGCAGGCTCTGCAACTCCGCCTTGCTCCCGGCGACCACGACATTGGACACGCCGATGGACGAGAGGTTGCCGAACAGCTGGGACTCCAGCTCGTTGCGGTCCACGAGCATGATGACGGTTGGGTCTCTCAGTCTGAGGTCCTTAAGGATTTTCTCGGCGGCAACGATCATAGTATAGGTCTTTCCGGATCCTTGGGTGTGCCAGATGAGGCCGCGGCTCTTGTTATTATCCTCCGCACGCTGCAAAATCTTCTCGACCGCCCGCACCTGATGTGGACGGAGGACCACCTTCTTGAGCTCGTCATCCTTCCTTGTGAACAGGATGAAGTCGGTGATGAGCTTGACGACCCTGGACGGCTCAAAGAACGTCTTCACCAGAGACTCGTAGTTTCCCTTAATCTCTTCCTTCCAGTTGAACAGGCCCTTGCGGGATGAGCTCCATGTAGAGCTGTAGAAGAATTGGGCGATGTGCGTCAGCGCGTAGAGCTGAAGAACGGCCATGAGTTCCGGGGCTTCCACATGGTATCTCTTGACCTGATCTAAGGCCATGGCGATGCCGTCGCGCTTGTGGGCGGCCTTGGCCTCGACGAAGAGGACTGGGACGCCGTTGATCAGGAAGACGACATCCGGTCTTATCGTCTCTTTGCCGTTAGTGTAGGAGTACTCGTCCGTTACCTGGAAGACATTATTGCTGATGTTGTCGGAGTCGATGAAACGAGCGTTCCTTTCCCTCTTCTCCGAGGGCACGAACACGGTCTTGAGACCCCTGAGGTACTCCCAGGCGGTAAGATTGCCCTCGATGGTGGCGGGAATCAGCTCTATGCGGCGTAGTAGGTCCTGAGCCATCGCCTGGTCCATGAAACCGGGGTTCAGCTCCTGCACCTTGCTCAGGAATGTCTCCTTGAACACGATGCCAGTCTCCCCGCCTCTGAGGCGGAGGGCATCTTCCGGGGAGACGTACTGCCAGCCGACCTCCTGGGCGTACTTGAGCATAGGGTTCTGGACCGATCCACGTTCCCCACCTAGAGCCATATTAGGCCTCCAAATCATGAACCCGTACTTTTCCTAATATAAGGCTATCAAGAAGAGAACTGAATAAATCTTCTAATGAGGATAGATACTGCTGCTCAATAGCGATACGATTTTCGATGCTCTCTAGAATGATGACGATCTGGTTTTGAACATCAATAGAGGGCTTGGGCAATAGAATGGTCCGAAGAGTCTGAGTATTGATGTTGAACTTACCATCTGCAGCATTGGATGCTCTTCCACTTAGTTGTGCAATTCCTTGTTCTGTTTGAGAGAAAAAGTGGACATATGTTGGGTTAAACTCACTTTTATCTACTTTGACTCTTATCAAATATGATGCGAATGATGCTTTCTCAAACTGCTTCTCATAAACCATTGTCTTGCCTATGTTTTCCCTCGTGGCGTTAGTCCTAACGAAAAGTAAATCCCCATCTTCCAGATACTTATTGCGCTCAACTAACATAGGGTCCAATGAGGAAAGATCAACTGAATGTAGGGAGCCCCTTACTATGTTCGGTATTCTCAACACAGGAACCCCATTCAGCCCCGGATTGCATTTTTTCGACGTTCCATAATCCATCTTAGAATAGTTACCTAAGGCAACAATTGACCAATCATCTCGAACCCCTCCCACCTCTGTTTCTCTCATTGAGATGGTATTGATTAGTTTAAATGGAACTGGACCGTAGCTGAAGAGAGTGCTAAGCATCGATATTTTTATCTCCTTTAATGCATCAATGGCCGCCTTAACTTTCTCCCTTAGAACCCATGCTTTGTATAGAGCGGATGCAATCATTTTTTGCTCCGGAAGTGGTGGGATGTAGTATTTTATCTGCTCCAGATCACTCCTGGGAATTCCCTTTATTGTGGTGCCCCGAGTACGGTTTTCAAAATATGATTGAATACGTGGATGCATGGTTTGAAATGCGATAAATTCTGGACTGTACATTTCCTTATCAATAATAACTCCAGTCAAATCTTGACTGATTGCCATATCTATTTTATTAATCGCTATTTTTCCGACGCCAACCCGTGTTCCGAAAATTAAATTTCCTTTTGGTATGAGATGGGTCGAGCTCTCATCAAGTCCTTTCTTGGTGATTGTTTTTTCTCCACTAGAAAGGTAAAAAGAATTCATACATTTACTTGTCGTCCAATGAATATCTCCTCCCCAATATTCTGGATGCTTTGTTGAAGGTGTTCCTCCCCCAATGAACGAGGAGGCGATTTTGCTGAGAGGATCCACCTCCCAATTACTTGGGAACTCGGCGTCCATTGCTTTAACCTCCTTTGAGGTGCAGCTCCCATTCATGGCTCAAACCCCAATCCCCGAAGAACATCCTTAAGTTGTTTATCAGCTTCTAATCTCTCCTCCTCCACTTCTTTTAAGAGTATAATGGCTTCCTCTAACGGCAAGGATTCCTTTTTGCCATTCTGAGAGATATATCTTGATGGGCTGAGGTTATAGTCGTTTGAAACAAGATCATCTTTGTGTACGATTTTACTTATTCCTTCTTCCTCTTTCCATTGCAGGTATATACAATGAATATTCTGGTTCGCATCATCAGTTAGAAAATTATAGGGGCCATGCTTCACATACATTTTTGAGGCGTTTATGAGCAATACTTCGCCGTTCTTTCTCTTGGCCTTATTAATTATCACAATAATACCTGGGGCAGGGGTATTGTAGAACAGATTCTTGGGTAAAAGTATAACAGCTTCGATGAAGTCGTTGTCAACAAATTGCTTTCGTATGTCCCGCTCCCTATTGGAACCTTTGTTACCTGATCCTCTCGATACTGCTCCAGTATCTAAAACAACAGCCATTCTTCCTTGTTTCTGCAAAGAGGAGAACATGTGCTGAATCCAGCCCCAGTCCGCACTGGAGGAAGTAAGATTGCCAAAAGGAAATCGACCATATGAATCATTCTCGTAAATTTTTTCTGATATGTCTTGATTCCACATTGGATTGGCAGTCACGATGTCGAACTTCATCAGCGAACCGTCGTCGTTTTGGAAGGCAGGATGAACCATAGTGTCGCCCAACCTGAACTCCGCCTCCATGTCGTGGAGGAAGGCGTTCATCTTGGCCATAGCGAAGGTGGTGTGATTGATCTCCTGTCCAAAGAACTTGAGCGGCGCGACCTTGGGGTCATCATCGAACTTCTCTCGGAATCGTAGGTGGCACTTGATAAGCAGACCGCCCGAACCACAGGTAGGGTCGTATACGGTCTCTCCGGGCTTGGGGTCGAGGATCATGGCCATTAGGACCGCGACCTCCCTTGGGGTGTAAAACTCCCCGGCCGAGGAGCCGGAGCCCTCGGCGAACTTCCTCAGCAGATATTCGTACGCGCGACCCAGGATGTCGGGCTCAACGTCCTTGAGGCCGAGGCGGTAGCGCTTGTCTCCCAGCACATTGACCAGGGCCTTCAGCTTGTCGTCGCTGACAATGCGCTGCCCGGAGGCAGTGGCGTTGAAGTCCACGATGTCGATGACCCCCTGTAGCTTGGGGTTCTCCTTGGCGATGAGACGTACGGCCGTCGTCAGATACTCGCCGAGGCCAACGGACTTCTTGGCAATCTCATCCCACCTGGCCTCCGGGGGCATGTAGAATCGCACGAGGGAGTGGTCGGCTTTTAGGATGGCCTCCACCGCATCCCTGCCACCATAGTCCTTCTTTAGCTTGGCGACTTCGTCGTCATATACATCAGATAGGCGTTTCAGGAAGATGAGCGGGAGGATGTACTCTTTGTACTTGGGCGCGTCAACATCGCCGCGGATCTTGCAGGCGGCGTCCCACAACCAGTTCTCCAATGCCCCGATGTCCAACTTCCCATTGCGTGTGAAACCATTGAGATCAAATTGAGTCAAACCATCCCACCTTATGGCTTCAAGAATGAGGTTATGAGTAAAAAGCGATTTGTGAGCATCTACAATATTGGCGAATTGTGGATATCAAAAATTTTAACCATATTTATTTATATATAAGGGGCTGGAACTGTAAGGTTCTCCTCTTTCAGAGGACTGCTGGTTGTCAGAAGGTGCAACAGTAAACATTAATTTCTGATATTGGTTCCTTGCGCCTGGGACGGTTGTTGAACGAATTAACGATCATGCTTGATACGTGCGCCTATAACGCCCTGACTGAAGATCCAGATGTCCTCAAGCTAGTAAAGGGGGCCGTTCAGAAAGGGTATGAGTTCTACATCACCCATGTACAGGTAGACGAGATTGTAGAGATCTCTGACAAGAACAAGGAGAAGCGGAAAAAGGCTGTCTTATTTCTGGCCTATGGTAGACCACATATTCTATTGACCGAAACAGGGGTATGGGGGCACTCTAGGTGGGACTTCTTCAAGTTTGGTGACGAAGATTCTGTGTACCATAAACTACTCAACGGAAATAAGAGCAATATCAAAGATGCCCTGATCGGGGAGACTGCCATCAAAAATGAATGCACGCTCATCACAGACGATCTCGACCTGATTGGTCGTATGGTGGCAATCGGAGGAAGGGTGAAGCGATATGCTGACTTCAAGCATGACGTTCTTGGATGAGAGCTAGAAAAACTATTCATGCAACAGTAGACTCTCTAATTGCATAATCTCTCAATAAATAAAAAAGCAATAGAGCTATGCCATTTGGGAGGGACTAATCGCCGTTTAATCCCAATCGGAAAAAACCGAAATGCCCAAATTGTGGACATGTTTTCCACGATGGGCCGCTATATTGTTCTTTTTATGGAGCACTCCTACCCCCAGACAACCATTGAACGTTGGTAGAATTAAAGATAGTGGACACGAAGAATATTTCTGGGAAATAAATGAGAAATTAAACCAAAAAAGGGAAGCCCTAATTCGTAAGACTAACGGAATATCTGATGGTGGGAAAGTACTTTCCATAAAAAGGTTGCTTCCTTAAGCCATAACTAACGCAAGATGGGTTCAGTTTTTGTGGGTACTGCCTCCTCTTCTGATTGAATTATTTAGATCTTGAAGCGGCTTCCAATATCGCAAGCCATCACTCTAGCATTATGAAAGGTGATCAGATACGACTCTGCGAAAAAGGTGGCTTTAGTAGACGGACATTCATCTTAAAAATTTAGATAATGGAAATCAAAAGAATTGTGTATGGTGTGAAGTATTCCGAGGGTGTTTGACCGAATATTGTTCAAATGGTGATCGCGTACTCAGAAAAGCCACTGGTTGCCCACATAAAAAGAAATGGAAAAGGTAAGCTTCTCACTGGGTTAGTTTTGGTGCTGCCGAGAGCATATCCTGCATTTTTAACGCACAGTCGATTATGAAATCAAAACAATAGTTATAATCAGTTGGCGTTAATGATGGGGTATTAACAAACCTAGACGCCAAGATTTGTCCATCTCTTACACCATGGACATCCGGGATAAAAAGCCTAAATCTACAATATTTTTGATAGTCTATTCCACATCCTATCATATTCAGAATATCGTCTAGTTCACAAACGCCTTTTTTCAGCTTCTCTAACCCCTCATCGAGTTTTCGATTTCCACTTTTTAGGTCTAATGCAAAGTAGTACTGTGTTACCTTCTTTGGAAGTTGAGGTCTATTATGAGACTCCGTGTTGAAGAACATTTTAAGATGATAGAACGCGAGACCCAGATTATCAGCACATATTTTTACATCTCCCGTCTTGAAATGATTCGCTGCGACTTCAAGGGCTTTCTTAACATCTTCATTCCAAACAAGACTCGTCATCGAAATGTCTGAAAATTCGATTCCGAAGAATTCTGGAGTGCTTTCATCGAAAAATTGCTTAGTATCCACTCTCATTGAAACGATAGCATCCGATGTTATTCCTATGCCATGATGCTTAATAACAACTCTTGATTTATTCAATCTAGCCATCGAGTCTCTAAAACCTAACTTAGGGCCAGTAGGATTGTTATCCTCATTGTTTATGACATCCCAATACTCCAGGAATGCACGATCTCTAATTTTATCTTTCATTCTCTCAGTTAAACATAGATTTTGCAAAGCCAAATCAAGAAATAGCTCGACTGAATCTTGGAAATGGAGTATAGCTGCATTTGAGTAAGGTTGAGGTTTGTATGATTCTTCAAGTCCCTTACTAAAGACATATTTTATGAAAATAAGTCTCTGCATATCTGATTGTTCCATAATCTCATCATCTGTGATGCAATGTTGGTTAAAATAAAAATGGTTGACAAAAAGGGAAGAATACATCTACTTGATACCTAATATACATTAAGGCTACTATTAGCCTATGAGGGATAATGTGGGATGTACTAAATATCCGATCATGGACGACGCTTTCTACCTTCGAATGCTTGGTGCCTGCGCGGACGACGAGGAACGCGGCCTGATCACTATCTTCGACCTCACCGGCATGCACGTCTCAAGCATGTGCGAGCTCGGTCCGGACAACCTCATACGACAGGGCGGGAAGACCTACATCCGGTGGGTCCGGCCGAAGACCAACAAGACCCTTCAGGCACTAGTCCCTAATGACCGGATCCAGACCATCGAAAAGTTCCTGAAAATGCGTCGAAAATCCAGGCAGTTTTACCACTTTTTAGTGAAGAAAATTGGTCTCAAGGCCAAGTACGAGGACGTGAGCCCCATGACCTTCCGCCACAACCGCTGCTTGCGAGGCCTCACGGTCGAAGGCTACTCGATCTATGAGATCCCGCAGGTCATGGGCTGTACCCTTGATGTCGCAGTCCGCAACTACGCCAAGCTCCGCGAGGATCAACTAGCCCGGGAGCAGCGAGAGGGCCAAAGGCCTCGGAAGAAGGGCAGGATAGGCTTCCTAGGTAGGCATTAGTTGGGGTCCATTTTGGAGTAGCCAGTATAATGCCGGTGGGCCCCAGGAACGCTCCCTCCTCAGGGGTTGGGGGTCACCCCTCCCCGACCCCTCAAAGGGCTAGGGTCAGGGGCCTAGGCCTCTTCTCTTGACATCTGGTTTACACTTCTGGAAGTGTAATTGGGGTTGCCTTGGGGTCGGAGGCCTCGGGGTCGTAGGCTTGATTTACCGGTAAAAGTCAAAAATGCCGTTGCGTTTTTTCGATGTAGCCAGCAAAAACGCAAAACGCAAACAGGGGGTGCCCTTAGGCTTAAGAGATATAGAAGAGAGAACATAATTCACTATTAGTAGCGCGGGCCGAGGTCGTTGCGTTTTTCCTATTCCTCCAAGGCCTCGGGGATCTCGAACGAAGCATGGATCTCCGGAGGATCGAAGCCCCTCGATCGACCTTTTCCCCTACCTGCCCTCGAGGCGAGGTCCGGAGCGATCCGGAGGCCTCTGCCCCTGAATAAGCAGCTTGACATGAGGTGGTGAGGACGGTAGGATGTCGAACGGTGGATCCATGACTACGAACTCATTACGCTGATAGAAAAGAGAACGGGGAATGGATTTGAGAAAGCAGTTAGAGCTGATCAGGGTTCATTGCACTCCTTCGAGCTCACCACAGTAGGGGCGTAGTTACCCCAGACCTCCATGATGGCTTCGATCATGTTGTCCTCTATCTCCTTGACGATCTCCTTCCTGACGCTCTGCGGCACCCACTCGGGGACCTTCACCTTGACCAGCAGAATGTCGCTCATGATCTCTTACCTCCAATTACTGCATCCAGCATGTGAGGGCTTATGGCGGGTTGGCTCCTGGTTCGGCCCTTTGGTTGCCTCCGATATGTGGTTCCTGACCGCTTTGTTTTTCGTCTCAACTTCTTTCCTCCAGTTGGTATAATCGGTTAGCCTGGCCGAGGGGCCGATGGAGCTCCGGAGGGGTAGGTTAGGGAAG
>Ga0074195_1004819_pt1 | contig 10762 bp, 11 predicted proteins | sample EPASupsiteHSE623_FD_64525 | JGI IMG/M metagenome (GOLD analysis project Ga0074195, IMG submission 64525) | Bioremediated contaminated groundwater from EPA Superfund site, New Mexico - Sample HSE6-23 | ecosystem: Environmental > Aquatic > Deep subsurface > Groundwater > Contaminated ... | reverse complement strand
GCAAAGTAGAACATCCAGCTCATCTTGAAGAACAAGCCCTTGGGGGCCTACGGATACCTCGCCCAGATCAACGAGGACGAACCGATCACCCGGGCAACGGTCACGGTCTACGAGGTCAGGATTGTGGCGCCCGGGGAAGTCTTCGCCACGGACATCCGGACAAAGCTTTGGCGAGGATGCGTTCAGCGGGTCGAGGGCATTACCGATGAGCAAATCACCCTGGCCTGCAGCTCGAAAGTTTACGATCTCAGAAACTCCCTTGGTCTTGGAAAGCTCACAAAAAAACTCTACCCGAAGGCGGACCCGAACGACATCGGTAAATACCGAAACAAGATCTTCGGGGCGGCCGAGAAGGTCCCGGCCCGGTGTATCTACACTGGGGCGATAGACCTTCTGCTGGCCAAAATCACGGCGAGCGACCTCACCTTTCAGGTATCCGGAGTCGCAAGGATTCCCTTTTCTTCCGGGGTGGTGACGCTTCAGATCGATGATGAGGTCCTTGAGGCGACTTATACCGCAGCGACGAAGACCTTCACCGTGGCCTCTTTGGCCAAGCGAGGCATCGACGGGACTACGGCGGCGCCTCACGGCAAAAAATCCCCGGTCTTCGAGGTCCTCTCGGGCTACGTCTACGAGCTGGCCGATCACCCGGTGCACTCCATTGGGGACGTGTTCGTCGAGGACCTCCGGCAGGTCGACGAGGGGACCCTCACGATCAAGCGGTACACGGGGCAGGCAGGGAGCCAGCATCCAAGCTATCCTAACCGGGCCGTCATCGAATTCGACGTCAATCCGTCGATCAAGCAGCAGACCCAGGTCCTCGAGGATGCGGCGCTCGCTACGGCCCAGGGGTCCCATAGCCACGCGGTGAGTGGAGGCAGCCAGGTCGACCAGGCTCCGGATTCCGTTACACCCGACAAGGGCGGATCATCCGGTCCGATAGTGACTGGATCGCAAAATCTCAAGGTGGCCGGGTCGACCACACCATGCATTCTCGGGGTGTCGCCTCCGTATCATTCGGGAACGGCCTCGGTCAGTGTGACGTTCAAAAAACCCGCAGGCATCACTACCGAGCATATTGCGAGTGCCGATCTGGTCATGTGCGGGTGCGTCTCGACAAGTGAACGTTTTTCGATCTCGAACAACATCTGGGACGGCCCGATATCTCTTCCCTTTTCGGCCGGAAAAGAAGTTTCCATACCGATCCCGGTGAGTGGTTTCCCGTGGAATCCAACGATCACGTTTTCCGTTTCGGACTCCACACCGCCCGCATTCTCGGGGCCGCGGAACGCCTATATTTACGGGCAGGTCAAGGTCCGGTTCAAATATGGTCCCATCGCCGGTGCGAGCCCGGCATCCGGAGTCGCCACAACGACTACGGCCTCCGCGATCCTGTCCGGTCAGACGACGGCCGATATGGTGATCGGGACCGAGGTGACTGCGGACGTCGAGGGCTACGAGGACCCTACCGGGGATTACGGCGGCGCCGGGGCACTCATCGAGCGGCCGGACCATGTTTTCAAGTTTTTGCTGTGCGGGCTTATGGGGGGGAGCCTCGCGGATATCGGATCTTCCTTCGCCGATTCAGGGGCAATCTATGCCTGGGCCGGATATTCGTTTGCGTTCCTCATGCATGACGTCGCCACGTCGACGCCTGAACTCTTCGCGGCCCTCGCCAGGCAGTGCCGTTCCATTTTCTACGAGTGGGGCGGACAATATGAGCTGTCGCTCCTTCCCGATGCGGCTCCGGCGCCTTCTTTTACGATCGAGCCGGCTGATATCCTGGAGCTGGTGAGCTACGGCTTTACGGATTCTTCCGAGATAAAAAATCACCTCTACGCCTACTACCGCAGGGATTACCGGGGCCAGACCGGGCGGGCCAACCAGGAGGCCACGGTGATCAATCCGGACGCCACGGCCAAGGGCTACATGGACATGCTCGAAGGCTCGGCGGCGGCGGCGGACCTCGATGAGGACCTGCTCCTCGCGGCCGTGAACACCTCGGCCATGGCCCAATCCATCCTGGATTTCTGGCTTTTTTATAAGCAAAATCCGCGTAAGACGATCTCGGCAACGCTTCGATGGCGGGCTATCCAGACGGGTCCCGGGCAGTATTTTACTTATACCGATCCCATTTTCGGATCGATCGTTTTCGAGCTTTTGGAGTTCCAGCCAAACCAGGAAACCGGGACGATCAAGATCAAGGGACTCGAGTTCCCATCCTCCATTGCGCCTCTTCGGGCTCGGCTGATAGCGATCAGCGCCCTGAGTGCTTCACTCACTATCGTTCCTCCCGGCTTTGGCGGGACAATCGCCGAACATTCCTCCTTTACGGCCTCCCTGGGGATCATCTCGGCCAATGCCGGCTTCGACGTGGATGCAAACGCCAACCTCACGCCGACCAAATCAAACTCTACGGTCACCGGCTGGTGGGAACTGAACGGCGGCGGGGACCTGGAGCCGCGTTCAGCCCTTTCCGGCAGCGATCCTTTCTTCGAGACGGATGGCGGGGGGGACCTGGAGATAGTTGCCGGGCAAAACCAGGTGATTGTCCCGGATGCGGACGGAGAAGGAAGTCTCGGGACGGCGTCTCTTCCATGGGGGAATCTTGGCGCCGACTCGCTCTCCCTTTCCTCTCGGCATAGACAAAAAGCCTGTGCTGCTACAACTCCGGCAGACTCTACCGCGCAAGCCACACTGTGGTCGAAGGTCTTTGCGCTCGGGGACTATTACGGGATTTCCGTCCATCTGCTCGGGACATCAGCCGATCGCTCCTACGTCTTTTCGGCGTACTGGAGGGGATACTTCTATGCCTACGGAGAGCCGAGCGATTACAGCATGGGGGGCAACCACACGAAGGTGGGTGCGGATTGCACCACCGGGAGTAGCCTGAAGGCCGAATTTGTTTCGGATACGGAGACCATGACGTGGAGCCTGGTCGTTACCGGGATCAATCTGGCGGTCATGGATTGGACGGCCATTGTCGAGGAAGAGAGGCTTTAAATGGCAACAAAAGCGATCGTCCCGCGGTCGACCGGAGAGGGCGGGTTGGGGACAGACTCAAAATTGTGGGGGGCGCTGTATGCCCGAGTACAATATCTCGCGCCCGGCATCAAAAGAGAAATAGCGACTATTCAAACGACGGACGGAACCATAACGGCAATCTGGACGCTGGCGCTCAGCGAGGGCGACGCTTATGCGATCCTGGTCAAGGTGACCGGGGTCTCGATCGGGACGGCAATAGTCGGCAGCTACGGCAAGCGGGCGACGGTCCGCCGACTTACCGGAGCCGGTGCGACATTCGTGAAGGCCGGAACGGCTAATGTGGTTTCCTTTGGAAACGACATGGAAAACAAAAACGGACTGGACGCCACGATAGCTGTATCCGGGAATAATGTGCAGGTCACCGTCAAGGGGATCGCGGCGACAACGATGAATTGGACGGCCGTGGTCGAAACCATCAAGGCGGCATAGGGAGGGGAATCGCATGGGATCGATGAGCGATTACGCAGAGAATAAAATCCTGGAACACTTGGTCGGAAAGACGAGCTGGACGAAACCGACCGCATACCTTGCGCTTTCTACCGCTGACCCTGGAGATTCGGGGTCAGGGCTGACAGAGCCCTCCGGTTTCGCCTACGCCAGGAAGGCGACGGCCGGAAGTGACTGGGAGGCGGCAACGGGTGGAAGCATCACGAACGCAACGGAGCTGGATTTCCCGGCGGCAAGCGGGGGGAGCTGGGGAACGATAACGCATCTTGCCTTGATGGATAATTCAACGGGCGGGAACATGCTGGCAAGCACGGCTCTCAATTCACCGCAGCCGATCCCAAACGGGAATCAAGCGAAGTTCGGCCCGGGGACGATCATCCTGACTTTGGACTAAGGAGGCATCAATGGCCACATATACAGCGGGTTCCGACCTTTTACCCTTCAGGCGTGTGAAGCTTCTGGCGGGCTCTACCGAGAGCCCCTACGAGGTCGTATATGCTGGTGCTGGAGAGCTTTGCATAGGTGTCACCGGCCCAAACGCCGTCGTCTATGGCGAAATGGTCGAAGTCGTTCCGATCGGGCAAGTTGAGGCATTCTTTGTCGAAGCCACGGTGGTCATAGCCTACGGCGAGGCTCTCTATGGCGACATTGATGGGCTCGTCACGAACCTCCCTCAGGGCGTTGCCCAGCTTGTCGCGGTGGGAACCAACACCGAAGAGGACCCGGCCGTACCGGCTACGTTCCGCCATTCCGATGAATTCTATTCGGACGTTTCTCCGAATCCCCGAGTTGAAATTACAAAAACTGAAATCGCCGGGTATTCGGACGCTACGACGAAAGAGTTTTCTCTCAACGCGGCGACAGGGAAAGCTTTGGCTGGGGCAGGCGCCGTCAAGCTGGGCGCGAATGGTATCGATATTGAAACATCGACCAGCTATGAAGCCGCCAGAGCAATTGATTTCAAAACGGCCTTGGGCGCCCTTGTGGCATCCATCTTTGCTCAGCAACCGCTCAATGCGGACAACAACGTTCTGAGCCTTCAAGCCAGTGTGTGCGATTTTATTTGTCAGGCACTTTTGGGCGCAACAGTATCGCCTGGTGGTTTGGCAGTCACCCTTATCGGTGCCGGGGTAGTTGGGGATGATTATCCGCCGTCTCTAGCCGTGTCCTCGGATGATAGTGGGGCGAGCCGCCAGAATCTCTTGACGGCATTCGGCATTCATCGGGCCGATTATTCGGACTCGGATGGGACCGTGAGTGAGTTCCGAAAATCCATCAGTCTCGCGGATGATGCATATCTCGACCTGCCTGCCGGTTTGGGCGGAGGATTCGGTGTGGCAATGATTGGGGATGCGCAGGAATATGCGCAGTTCGTTTTCAGCTCGGCGGGGGCTGTCACGTTGATCGCTCAGAGTGCTAACTCGGCTGCTTCGGATACGGACGGGAAGCTCTGCGTTTTTGGCAGTTCCGGCGTTGTGCGAGTTAAAAATAGGCTTGGAAGCGAATTGGTGGCCCTCATCGGGGCCACATTCAAATAGTAATCAACATCTGGAGCGGGCCTCTTGGACCTGCAATAGGGAGGATAAATTATCATGTCCGTTCAGGCTTTCAACCCAAACTTGGGAGTTTCGTGGATTGGACTTTCCACCGATCCCAAGCCATCCGATGCTCCGGCTGGGGCTCGATTCTTCGCGGTGAAACCGGATCTCAGTGTCGAGGAATATATATTTGGCCCCGGAGGCTGGTCTATCCTGCCCGGTAAGGCCGTTTCCCTGGTAGCAGGGGCAGCCTCGGTCGACGGCAGTTTGACGTTGGCCGCCTCCAATGTCGCTCAAAATCTTTGGGGCGGAACGAGCTCGGTGACTCCCGTGAACGGCTTCGAGCTGTGTTGTCCGGATGCCGATAATGATATCTGGTTTTCGGATTCGGGTCCGGCCGTGATCAACGGGGTCGGGAGTATGCCGCTCAGGGCAGGCGGAGGCTACTACCGCACTCCGACCGGCTATAAACCTCTCGGGCCGGTGAGTGTCATCAGTAGCGGGCCGGCCAAAATAACCGCCAGGAGGTGGTAAAATGAGACGTTTTGCAAGGTTTTGCCCGGCATCCATAGCAGTGCTGTTTCTGTTCTCCGTCGCCCACGGAGAATTGTCGAGCCCCGATTTGTGGACTCGAGGACCTAACAGTGAGGTAAGGAGTAAAGGCCCTGTAAGGATCGGGGTCACGAACCCCATCACGATTACCGACGAAGAGGCTGTCAGCAATTCATACGTTCTGACTTCGGACGCAGACGGCAAAGTCACGCTGAAGCCCCCTCCGGCCGGAACAATCGGGAGCGGGACCGCCGCCGGACAGCCCTATTACTGGAATGGCGTGGCCGCGGTAACGGCCGGCGGAACGGCCATTGTTGCTTCCTCCGAGCAGCTTTCAACGGCCCTGGCTGATGCGAATGTCGGGAAAATCAGCATACTCAAGGGCTCGTATAATATCTCATCCACTATCGACTTAGCCGCGCGCGGGGGGAGTATTGTCCTCGAGGGAGCGGGCCCAAACGTTACCATTTTGAACTGGACGGGCGGGGCAGAGCCCATGGTAAATGCATCGGGGCTTACGAGCGGACCCATCACCATAAGGGATTTGTCGCTCGTGGGGGCTGAACCCGCCGAAAAGATACCCGGGCAATATGGAATCTATTTCGACCATGCCGCCGATGTGCTGAATATAATCAATGTGGAGGTTTTGAGCCAGGGCGATGACGCTATCTTTGACACTGGAGAACATGCCACTGTCAATATTAAGGATTGTTCCATTCGTAGGAACTTCCATGGATATGCCATAAACATATCCCCAGCTCCTGGTGGTCACGTCGAAGACTTGAACATCACAGGGAACTCTCTTTACAACAATTACGGAGGGATCTACGTAGGAGATTCCTATAGAGCGGCTGTTACAGATAACGACATAGAAGCCGGAGCCCCAGCTTTGCCCCTGATGAATATTCAGGGTGGTAATGTAATACTACGTGGCAACAGCATAGGACTATATGCAGCCGCCACAGCTCCAGAAGCCGTTCTTGTGTCTGGTGACAACGTTTCCATATTCGGTGGGATTATTGTCATTGGAGCAGATACTCAGACGGCTGTTAGGGTATCCAGCACAGCAGATAAGTTCTCTGCTTATAGCGTAGGATTCTCTGCTCCTGGGGCTGGCGGTGGTGTTGGTGTGCAAATAGATAGCGGTGCAACCAACACCAGCATTATTAATTGCCGGTATTCCAATTCGTTTACTACCAATTATACTGATGCCGGAACGAATAGCATGATTTGGGACGCGAGTCACCTGGCGTCGACGTCAAGCATTATGCTGACAGGGAAAAATAGTTCCGATTCTGTTCGAATCGGCGATTTCACTGATACTAGTAAGTTTTACGGGCTCCAGATCCAAGGAGCCGATGACGGGATATCCGGGGGAGTACAGATATTTCCTCGGAGCAATGTCATCGACCTAGCTGCATACATGAAATATGGCAGCGCCGGAATAATGGGGTCTTCCGGAATCAAGTTTTACACCAATGGAAGTTCGACTTCTACAACACAATTGACATCAACAGGCTTAGGACTTGGAACACTTACTCCCAGCGCTAAATTACACGTTCTTGGAGATATCCTAAAATCCTCCGCTACAACCAACACAGGGGGTGGGGTCCGTCGCAGTCTTGCCGAGGGGACAGCGACATTGAGCGGAGCTTCCACGGTGATCACTCTAACACCCGTAGCGGGTGGGTCTCGCATACCTGCTGGAGCGCGTCTGGCTGCGGTCCAGCTCCGAGTTGATACGCTCGTCACCTCGGGGGATGGCGCAACGTCCTGGTCAGCTGCATTCTCGGGGGGTTCTGCAACGTCGCTGGCCACAGGGCAGGCGTTCACAAAAAACACAAAAATAGATGTGATGCTGGCGGGGACCGAGATCACGTCGGGACTCACTGATATTACCATCACGCCGAATTCCGGTACGTTCAGCGCCGGTGCTGTAAGGGCGATCGTTTATTATGACGACCTGGTGGCGTTGAGCAGTAATCCGTGATGGAGCCACCAGGTCATTTTTACAGACGAATCAGAGAGGGGGCTCCGCTGAACATAACGGAGCCCCCTCTCTGATTCGTCCATGCGGAGATTTTAAAATATTGAGGCCCTGGTGATTGTGATTTTGTGGCGATCTCTGCCTAAAAAAAGAAATTGGGTACTATGAGTTTAGTACCCAAGGAAATTTTGAAGTGCTGTAAGTGCTTGAATCCCTGGTCGGGACGACTGGATTCGAACCAGCGACCTCTGCGTCCCGAAGGTTAAGTGTTGTCTATAACTATTTGGTTTTGTTTGTTTTATTTGGTTTTGATTTTTGGGGACTAGTACCCAAAAAGTCCCCAATCTTCGTCATGGATTCGACGGCTGAGGTGGAGTGCTTGTCCGTTACGTGGAAGTAGAAGCGCTGTGTGGTGTCTGCTCGGGAGTGGCCCATTAGCTTTGAGACTACTCCGCCCGCAAAGCCTTGTTCGAGTAGAGTTGTTGCGAACCTGTGCCTTACATCATAGAGGCGTAGTCGCCTGGTGATGCCGGCGTCTTTTTTGGCCGTGGTCCAGGCGTGTTTGAGGGAGAGCGCCGGGCTGAGGCCGTAGTTGACGACATGGATCGCCGAAATGGGGGTAGCGAGGTTCTTTTTGGCGAGCAGAAGCTTGTCCGCTTCGATCCATGCCTCCATATACTCCTGTAGATGGGGGTGGAGGGAGACGTAGCGGATTGCGGGGCCGCCTTTTCTGGCCGAGACGATCCGAAGTTTGGAGCCGGAAAAATCGACGTCGGACCATTTCACCTTTGACGTTTCGATGCCGGGGCGGATCCCCGTGTACCAACCGAGGATGAGGGCTCGTTGAAGATGTTTTCTCGAGTGGCTGAGAATCGATTGGATCTCTTCCACCGTTGGTGGGGACGGGACGTCCTTTCCCTCCGGCGTTTCGATTCGGTAGTCTGAAAGTATGTTTTTGTTCACGAGTCGGGGCTTTTGTCTCGCTCCCCAGGAGAACGCCGCCTTCAGGAGGGAAATTTCCCGTTTGATCGTGGAAATGGATTTCCCGTCAACGAGACGTTGATTCACGAATTTGTGTATGTGTTCGGTCTTGAGGCCGTCTACCGGGATCTTTCCAAGCCTTGGGCCTATGGTCCGATCGATTCGATAAAAATCGCTGTCTCTGGTCGTTTGAGCCACGAGGTGTTGAATGTGGTAAGCGTTGAGGAGCCCGGCGACGGAAATGGACTCTTCTCCAGATTCCTCCCGCTTGAGGTCCTTCATGAAGGCGTCGTGACGATTGGCCTTCTCGAGCGCCAGGTCGCCGCGGCCGAAGTATTTTTTCCTCGCCTTTCCCGTCTCGTCATACCATTTGCAGATCACCCGGCCGTCCGGGAGGGTGTGAACGCTCATCGTCGCGATCCTTTTCCGAAAATCGGCCGGGTAAAAATCATGATTCCTCTCCCTCAAAGGAAAGGTTGGTTTCTACCCCTGCAGGATCGCCCTCCATCTTATTTTTGGCGCCCCTCTTTTTAATGTAATAGTAGACGTGCGCCATCCACTTTCGGCGCTCATCGGGGCCACATGGACTTTCCTCCATGCTTTTCTTGATCTCTTCATATGCTTCGCTCGCCGCAACGGCGTTGTGCAGGGCGACGAGGTTCGATTTGAGAGCGCCGACATACGCCTCGTTGCCGCTCCCAAGGATCTTGATCGCCATTTCGACGTATTTGCGAGTTTCCTCCGGCAAAGCCTCTTCAAAGGTGGCCTGGCCCCAATGGACTGAGGGCTCCATCATCACCATCTGGCTTTTCCCAGTGAGAAGCCAATCGATAGACACGCGTTCCTTCAGGGAAAAATCAATGAGTTCGGCATAAGGGATGCTGCCAGTTCTCTTCCTTTGGGCGAGTGCCGTTCGCTCGAAACCCAAGACTGCTGCAACATCCCCTTGAGTCTTTAAGGATTTCAATGACTTAATGCGATCAAGAATCTTTTCGAAGTCGATAGTCATTAATTATCACTTTTGGATTGACAATGTCATTAATCGTGACATATCATTCCCTCAACACTTCACTTGACGTCAACACTTCACTTTTGGAGGCGAGCATGACGGAAAATTCACCCCACGATCCATCCCGAGCCGAGCTCGAACCTATGGACGATATAACGGCGATACTGAGGGCGGCCAGGCGAGGGACTTACCGTTGCCCACCCGCACCCATTCACCTCGAAGTGGCTATCAGGACGGCAAACTTTTTTCGTGGAGAGTGCGACAGAGCGAACGTCAGTCATCATTCATTGGGCCTAGCGTACAAGATGCTCAATCTTCTCGTAGAGAAGGGCATGTGTTTCTCTCCAGGTTGTATTGAAGTTGCCGCCGATCACCAGCCTTCTTGCGGATCTCATCCATCCGGGGACGAAGAGCGCCCGTTAGAAAGGTGAGTATCATGCAGCCTTCGAAAACATCCATGTCGAGCTCCTGCGGGTCCAGGAAAAAGATGCATTCGACTCCCTTGCACCCTCTGTCGATCAAGGGGCAAAATTTCGGAATCTGTTTGTCTTCGGGAAAGATTGTCATGACGGATGCTCCATTTTCTAACGAAGGCCACACACAGCTTTAGGAGGTGACCATGAACCAGCCCTTGGAAAATCCGGTACAAAATCCAAAATTAGCCCCGATCGCAGTCGACTTGATGTGGATCGTTTGTAAGTCTCGGAGCCGTGACGACCTATCCTTTGAGACTATTTCCAGGGACTACGAAAAACTGTATGGAGCCCTCAATGCTCCGTACTCGAGCGGAGACGGTAAAGGGTATCCCGGATTCAACCAGGTGGAGCTCGAACTGATGCGTCTTCTCATAGAGACGGCGGGCAAACGTTGGGAAGCAAGTGACATCATTCGATGCTATCGGCGCTTTCGAGACGTCATCACGGGTTGTTGTACTTCTCCAATTTTGCAAAAAGCCCCTCCCCCTCCCGATGGGGAGCTTTAACGAGCTCGAGGATGGCCCGGTATTCGGCCACTATGGCTGCGGAGTCGTTGACCCAGGGGCCTTCGGGGCGTTTGTCCAAAAGTTTCAAAAGGATTCCCAGTGCAACGTCTTTGTCATCATCCATCGTTTATCTCCATTCACGCGGGGTGAACACTTCAAGTGACGTCAACACTTCACTTTTATGGACCTTACAATGACGCAGATTGATCCGTCAACCAGTT
>Ga0074195_1004818_pt1 | contig 10766 bp, 10 predicted proteins | sample EPASupsiteHSE623_FD_64525 | JGI IMG/M metagenome (GOLD analysis project Ga0074195, IMG submission 64525) | Bioremediated contaminated groundwater from EPA Superfund site, New Mexico - Sample HSE6-23 | ecosystem: Environmental > Aquatic > Deep subsurface > Groundwater > Contaminated ... | reverse complement strand
GGGGGTGTTGGGGGTGGGGAGGAGGGGGGTGTAGAGTGGGGGGAAGGCGGCGGCGAATTTTGTACCAAACAGGATTTTGACAACGCCTCTTTCGCTCACCGTGGTGAGACTCACGGGGATTGCGTTTGGGAATCTTTCGCTCGCGTGGTATCTGCTCAACGCGTGCGCATACCTCTGTATGCTTATCGTGTGGTATGCGTGCATGGCCGGATTGTTTCGTAGTAGGCGGGCCGGTCTGTGGGGGATGATACTTCTCGGAATGAACTATATTGTGACCGCTTTCGGCCCTACATTTCTCATGGATATTGGAGGGTGGCTCGCATTCGTTGTGGGGCTCTATATGGCCCTACGCTGCGTGGAGACGGGAAGAGTAAGCTATTTCTACTATGGTGCCGCCGTGGCCGGAATTGGCGGTTTATTCAAGGAATACGGCTTTCTGGGGGTTTTCCCGCTTGCCGGTGCCATTGTGTATACGCGATGGGGTGATTGGGGGCGTTTTTTGCGGGAGTCTGTGGCCGGTGCGCTTTTGACACTTGTGCCCGTTGTTGTGTGTTATGGATATGTGTATGCGGCCTATGGGTATTCGTATGTCGACTGGTATGGGCACAATGTTGCCACGTATGGAGCGTCGTACGGATCGAAATTGATTGAGTTTGTGAAGGTGTTTGGATCGCTCTACACCTTCGGATGGTTTTTGTTTTTGGGAGGACTCTATTCGCTGTATGTGATGAAAAAAGATGAAAACGCGCAAAGAATGTTTGTGATCATCGGATCGTTGTTCGTCGCTGCGAGTACGGTGTTTTTGTGGCCGGCAATCACACAGCGAATCTGTATCGCTCCGCTTCTTTTTGTGATTGTCGTGTCGTGCGCATGGGTTGCGCGGTATGAGCGATATGCGTCGTACGCGCTTCCGCTGCTTTTTGTGTATGGTGTCACCAATCTTCTCATGGACGCGTATATACTGCCGATGTTTAGTTTCGATCAACTTTTTTCTTTTATATGAAACTGCTTTTTGTTACCCAAACTATCGATCGAGAAAATGACGTGCTCGGGTTTGTGCACCGATGGCTCGAAGTGTTGTCGGGTTCGTTTGCGTCGATTGTCGCGGTAGGACTCGGTGTGGGACGACATGCGCTCCCGCATACTGTTCGCGTGGTGTCGCTCGGAAAGGAACAGGGTGGAACGACACGACAGTTTATGTGGCGATTTTTGAACATCGCGTGGCGTGAACGAAAAAATTACGATGCGGTGTTTGTGCACATGAACGAGGAGTATGTACTTCTTGCGGGACTCATGTGGCGACTTCTCGGGAAGAAAGTTTTTCTTTGGAGAAACCATCCGATGGGAACGTGGAAAACAAAAATTGCCGTCATGTTTGCGCACACTGTTTTTTGTACTTCGCCACATGCGTTTACTGCGCAATTTTCAAAAACGAAAATAATGCCGGCCGGGATCGATACCGAGATGTTTGCTACGGGCGACACGAAGAAACGAGTGCCATATTCTCTCGTGATGCTTGGCAGGATCGCTCCGATCAAAGGACAGAAGATTGTTGTCGACGCGCTTCTAGAACTTTCGCGCAAAGGGCACCATGTTCGTTCTGTGTTTGTTGGTGATGCGTTGCAGTGTGACGAGGCGTACGTGTCAGACGTAAAAATATCGGCGCTGACGCTTGGCGACATGGTTGAGTTTTTGCCTGCGGTGCCACATCATGAGGCTCCACGAATATTTCAAACGTACGAAATGTTTGTGAACGCTACGCCGTCCGGTTCGCTTGATAAAACGATTCTCGAGGCGATGGCGTCGGGATGTATCCCGATCGTGTGTAACGACTATTTTCGCGGGGTGGTCGATCGTGAGTGTATGTTTGTTTCGGGTGATGCGCGATCATGCGCGGAAGCGATCGGTCATGTTTCCGGGTGGTCAGAGGAGAAGCGTCAGACGGAAGCTGCAAAGAATCGCGGGTTTGTCATCGAGCATCATTCGCTCACACTTCTCGCGGACAAGTTGCGAAGAGAAATCGAGTCTAGTACGCTGCACCAATGACGATCGGGTATCTGATGCTCACAATGAATCCTCGTACGGGAGCCGGAGTGTTTGGCACGGCGCTTGTTGACGGGATACAAAAAGCCACCGGTGCGAACGTAAAGGTGATGACCTCGGAAGATATGCTTTCAACGAACAAACTCAAACTTTTGTGGCGTCTTCCGCGTATCAGACGAGAGCTTATACAGTGTGACATCGTCCACGCGCTTGACGGTTTTCCGTATGGAGTTATTGCGTGGGTCGCGTTGCTCGGGACCGGGAAACCGCTCGTGATTACGGCGATCGGTACCGGAGCGATCCAAAAGCTCTCGCATGTCGTGTATGGAAGTATACTTGCTGCTGCGTATCGGGCGGCTCGTTGCGTGACCGCACCAAGCACGTATATCGCATCGTTTCTTGAGCGGACTGTTTCCGGCGTGCATGTGGAGGTTGTCCCGCACGGCATAGATACTGCACGGTGGCAGACACCGGTTGTCGCTCGATTTCCCGAGTCATTGCAGGGCAAGAAATATATTGTGTCGGTTGGCGCAATCAAACGACGTAAAGGATACCATGTGTCACTTCGTGCGTTTGCACGCGTCGCGCGAGAGATGCCTGACCTTATGTATGTGATCGTGGGTAACCCGGCGCAGAGCCCCGGATATTTTCGCGAACTTGAGCTGATCATGGAGGAATGTGCGATCCGAGACAGAGTCGTTTTTCTTCATGGACTTTCGTTTGATGAACTTCGTGCGGTCTACAACGGTGCACGTCTTTTTGTGTTACTTTCGAACAACGACAACGGAGATGTTGAGGGTTTCGGACTCGCGTTTCTCGAAGCGGCGGCGATGGAGCTTCCCGTTATCGGGAGCGCAGGTACCGGTGCGGAGGATGCCATCTGGAACGGTCACAACGGTTTCGCGGTGACAGATCCGTCCGACGATAGCGACGTTGCGGAAAAGATGAAAGTGATTTTGGCCGACGAATCTGCGAATACGCGCATGTCCCGTGCGTCTCATGAGTTTGTGTCCGGAATGACCTGGAATAACCAGATCCAAAAATATAAGGCGCTCTATTCAAAAATAATGTCATGACATATTCGCTCGAACAACACAGGAAGGATTACTCAAAAGTGATTGCCGATGCGCGTAAGGATGGGACGGTTGAGTTTTTGTCATGGTTTGATACGAGCGACAGTCTCGAACAATCTTTGAAACGTGGCTTCTGGGATTTTTCGATTCACATGCTGACGCCGACTGTGTGCGCGCTTATCGATAACCCGGAAAAGAAAACGGCGCTCGAAATAGGATATGGGGGCGGTCGGATTTTGAACGCGGCGTCATGCTTTTTTCACCACGCGGTCGGTATCGATATTCACGATGAGATGGAGCACGTGAGGACGATGCTTGCGCACGAGGGAAGGCACAATTTTACGCTTCACAAAACCGATGGTACCCGTTTCAACGGCGTGGAGTCTGATGCGATCGATTTTGTGTATTCATTTATCGTGTTGCAGCACGTTCCCGATTTCGCCGTGTTTGAATCGTACATGCGCGAAACATACAGAGTATTGAAACCGGGAGGAGTCGCGCAGCTCTATTACGGTTCATGGAACAAACTGGGACCGAAACGAATGATTAAAAACATTTTGAAACCCTATGTGGAGATTGATGCCCCTCCGTCGGCTACGACCGCATTTTCGAGTCTTGTTCTCAAGGAACGTACGGTAAAAAAGCTTGCTGAGGAAATAGGATTCGCGGTGAGGGATACGGGAAGATCGTATCGCGGTGTGCCAAACGGTTTTCCGAACGTAAAATCCACGCAGCGTTACATAACACTTAAGAAATGCTAAATGCTGTCGTCAATCAAAAAGTTTAAAGTGAGTTATCCATATCCGCTTGAGTATCCACTCAAGGTTGTGATCAACCGTCTGGGCGTTGAAGGATTGCTCGGGTGGCTTTATCAGAGATACGCATACGGCGATATAGGGAAAGTTGTTGTAACTGAACGTATCGTGGAGTTTCCGCTCGCGCAACAATGGATCGGTAGAGAGTTTCCGATAATGCAGGGAAAATTTGCACTCGAAGTCGGTCATGTGGCGAGTCAGATGGCGCTTGAGCTCGCATCACTTGGATGCGCCGTGCAAGGGATTGATTTGCGGCCGTACCCGATTGCGCACAAAAATCTGAAGAACATTCAGGGCGATTTTCTTACGCATATGTTTGATACGAAGTTTGATCTCGTCTACTCGCTCAGCGTTATTGAACATTTTGGGTATAGCGGACGTTACGGAGGTCAAGACCAGATCGATAACACGCTCGATGAACAAGCGTTCAAAAAGATGGCTGAGCTCCTTCGTGCCGATGGACGTGCGATTGTATCGGTCCCTTTTGCTCGAGTTTATTGTGAAGGGGTTTGGTTCCGTGTATACACGAGACAAGAAATAGAGGCAAAACTGCAAAAAGAGTTTTCCATACTCGAGTCGCGGTATTTTGTTCGAAGGGATAATCAGTGGGTTCCGATTGTCAATATGTCCGATGACCCGGAGTCTCCACATGACGGTGTCGCAGTGTTTTTGCTTGCGCCTTTGGCATAGGTTGATTATTATCTCTATTCATGTTGTCAACCGGTATAACTAAAATGACACCACAGGAAGCGAAACGTGTCTATGAGGCGCTTGTTCGGGCACGAAAGTTTGATGAGAAGGTGGTTGAGATGTATTCGGAACAGGAGATGAAATGTCCCGTACACCTTTCGCTTGGTCAAGAGGGGGCACCGGCCGGTGTGTGTGCATTGCTTTCAAAAAATGACGTGATGTTCAGTACGCACCGCTGTCATGCGCATTCGGTGGCGAAAGGTGCGAGTTTCAAGGTGTTACTTGCGGAATTGTACGGAAAAAAGACCGGCTGTTCGGGAGGAAAGGGCGGTTCGATGCATTTTGTGGATCCCGAGTGCGGTCACATGGGGTCGTCTGCTATTGTCGGAGGAAGTTTGCCTCTGTCGCTTGGTGCGGCCCTTGCATTCAAACTGCGTCGTAAAAAAAATGTCGCAATAGCTTTCTTTGGTGACGGTGCGACGGAGCAGGGAACATTTCACGAAGGGCTGCATTTTGCGTCGCTCAAAAAACTTCCGATTGTGTTTGTGTGTGAAAATAACGGGCTTGCGACAATCATAAAAATAAACGAACGACAGGTAAACCCCGAGTTGTATACATATGCGGCGGCATACAAGATGCCGAGCGTGCGCGTGAACGGCAACAGACCGGAAGAAGTGGTCGCTGCCGCGCGCGAAGCTATCGCACGTGCGATGAAAGGGGATGGCCCTTCATTTATCGAAGTCATGTGCAATCGGTGGCATGAACATGTAGGCCCGCGCGACGATAGTCAGACTGGAGTACGGACCGTCGAGGAACTCGCAGCCATGAAGAAGGATTGTCCGGTGAAAAATTTCAGACAATATGCGGAAAAAGAAAAACTGTTGTCAGTTTTAATCATGGACAAAATAGACGCACGTGTCGACGCGGAGTTGGTCGACGCGGTCGCATATGCGCAAAAGTCACCATTTCCTAAAGCGTCTGAACTTTACCTTCATGTCTAAAACACACTCACAAGAATCTCGCGTGATGTCGTACGCTGATGCCGTTGCGGAGGCGCACGTACAGTCACTCCAGCGAAACAAAAATGCATTTATCATGGGTGTCGGAGTGGCTGATGCAACAGGGATTTTCGGGACGACAAAAGCTGCCGCGCAGAAGTTTGGAACGGAACGAGTTTTCAATACTCCGATGGCGGAGAATACATTGACCGGAGCGTGTGTCGGTGCTGCGTGCATGGGAATGCATCCGGTGATCGTGCACGCGCGAAATGATTTCTTGCTGCTTACACTCGACCAGATCGTGAACCACGCGGCAAAGTGGCGATATATGTCAGATGGAAAATTGAATATTCCGATGCTCGTGCGTGCGGTGATCGGACGTGGATGGGGACAGGCGGCACAACATTCACAAAGTTTGCAGGCGACGTTTATGCATTTTCCGGGGCTGCAGGTGATTATGCCGTCGAATGCGTATGACGCGAAGGGGTTGATTCTTGCGGCGATGGAAAGTGATACGCCGACGATCTGTCTTGAACACAGATGGTTGCACGGCATGAAAGGAGAGGTGCCGGCAGATCACTATGTTGTTCCCATCGGAAAAGGCAAAATTGTCCGAAAGGGAAAAGATGCCACGATTGTGGCGATTTCACATATGGTGGTTGAAGCAGTGAAGGCTGCGGAGACGCTTGCAAAGGAGGGCATCGAAGTGGAAATTGTTGATCCGCGAACATTACGTCCGCTCGACGAAAAAATGATACTTTCATCGGTTACGAAAACCGGACGATGTATTGTCGCGGATACTGCAGGAAGTGTGTGCGGCGCGAGCGCCGAGATATCGGCACTAGTTTCAGAGAAAGTTTTTTCTTCACTGAAGGCTCCTATCGTACGTGTGACGCCACAGGACACACCGACACCGTGTAGTTTTCCGCTCGAAATGGCGTATTATCCGAACGCTGAAACGATTGAAAATATCGCACGTACAATGGTCAAAGGAAAAGAAGTGCGTCATACGGTCGAGCACAAAAAGGGCACCATAGCCAAACCATTTTCCGGTGCATTCTAACTTTACTATCACGCGTATTCTGATAGACTCCATTTTATGAAAACAGTTGTGACAGGGGGAGCCGGATTTATTGGAAGCCATCTTGTTGATGGTTTGCGTGCGGCGGGCCATGATGTTGTCGTACTCGACAACTTTTCGACGGGACGAAAACGAAACCTTGCGCACGTTGAACATGATGCGCATGTGCAGATTGTTGAAATCGATATTGCAGATAGAGAAAAGATCGAGCCGTACTTCGAAGGAGTCGATTGGGTGTTTCATATTGCCGCGCTCGCTGATATTGTCCCGTCAATTCAAAACCCCGTAGGGTATCACGTTTCCAACGTCGACGGGACACTTGCGGTACTCGAGGCATCGAGGAAACACAACGTCAAACGACTTGTATATGCCGCCTCATCATCGTGCTATGGAATTCCCGATGTTGTGCCGACTCCGGAAACGGCAGAGATTCGACCGCAGTATCCATACGCACTTACGAAAAACATGGGTGAGCAGATGGTGATGCATTGGGGTAAGGTATATGGTCTTCCTGTCGTTGCGACACGATTTTTTAATGTATATGGTCCACGATCACGAACGTCGGGGACATATGGTGCGGTGTTTGGTGTGTTTCTCGCACAGAAATTGGCCGGCAAACCGTTTACGATAGTTGGTGACGGAAACCAAACACGAGATTTTATTTTTGTGACCGATGTGGTACGTGCACTTATCGCTGCGGCCGCGTCAGATGTAAAAAATGAAAGTTTTAATGTGGGATGTGATCGCCCCGTAAGCGTCAACCGCATCGCAGAACTTCTCGGGGGTCCCGTTGTGCATATTCCAAAGCGACCGGGAGAACCGGATGTAACACATGCGGATATTACGAAAATTAAGCAGATGCTCGGATGGAGTCCGGAGATTTCGATTGAAGAAGGCGTTGCGGTCTTGCTCAAGAATATTGATTATTGGAAGGAGGCTCCGGTCTGGACCGAAAACTCTATTGCCGAGGCTACAAAGGATTGGTTTACATACTTAGGTAAGTAATGGCGTATGGCAGACAAAAAAGAAAAAATCTCCGCAAAGATTGTTTCGCTTGATGACCTTGAGCGAGTTGTTCGTGATGCAAAGAAGGGAAAAAAGACCGTAGTTCATTGTCACGGTGTTTTCGATCTTTTGCACCCCGGCCACATGCTATATCTCGAGGCTGCCAAGAAAGAAGGGGATCTGCTTGTTGTGACAGTGACGCAAGATTCGTATGTCGGTAAGGGTCCCGGACGACCAGTGTTCAATCAGCAGTTGCGTGCTCAGTCGATAGCTGCGCTTCAGGTGGTTGACTATGTGTCGATCAATGAATGGCCTACCGCGATTGAAACGATAAAAAAAATAAAACCACACGTGTATTCAAAAGGTGCGGAATACCAGAACGCCGAAAATGATGTGACGGGAAATATTCAGCGGGAACAGGAAGCGGTGGAAGCAGCCGGTGGACGAATCCATTTTGCGAACGAAATGACGTTTAGCTCGTCGGAACTTTTGAACCGTCATTTTATGGTGTATCCGGATCAGGCCCAAGAGTTTCTGAAAACGTTTCGTACAAAATATTCGCCTGATGATGTGGTGAAAAAGCTTAAGAACCTCGAAAAACTTAAGGTACTTGTGATCGGTGAAACTATTATTGACGAGTATCACTATTGTCATCCGGTAGGTAAGTCGGCAAAGGAAAGTATTGTCGCGTCAAAATATTCGAGAGAGGAGTCGTTTGCCGGAGGCGTGCTTGCGTGCGCAAACCACGTTGCCGGGTTTGTGAATAAGGTTCACCTCGTCACGGTGCTTGGAGCGGAAAACTCGCGTGAGGATTTCATTGCGAAAAGTATGAAGCCTCATGTCACATCGAAGTTTATATATCGTGACGATGCCCCGACGATTGTGAAGCGGCGCTATGTGTGGGATCCATTTCTCGTGAAGTTGTTTGAGCTTATTTTTTTGAACGACACGCCTCTTCCCGAGAAGAGTGAAAAAGAACTCATTGCGCACATTAATGAGGTGGTGCCAAAATATGACGTTGTTATTGTTGCGGATTACGGGCATGGTATGTTTACAAAAAATGTTGTGGCCGCATTGTGCAAAAAGGCAAAGTTTTTGGCGGTGAACACTCAGACAAACAGCGCGAATACCGGGTACAACCTGATCACAAAGTGGCCACGTGCCGATTATGTGTGTATCGATGATCCCGAGGTGCGACTCGCGTTTCAGAATAAGTTTGGAGATTTGCGTCCGATGGTGAAGCAGCTGGCCACGAAGCTCAAGAGTAAAACGGCGACGATCACGCGTGGTCATAACGGATCGCTTGTGTACACAAAAAAAGACGGGTTTGTTGAAACGCCGATTTTTTCAAAGGAGATTGTCGATCGTGTGGGAGCGGGAGATGCGTTTCTCGCGATCACTGCTCCGTGTGTCGCAGCGGGACTTCCATCGGAGCTTATCGGATTCATCGGTAATACGGTCGGTGCGCTTGCAGTAAAAATTGTCGGAAACCGAAGTGCCGTCGAATCGGTACCGCTCATAAAGTTTATAACAGCGCTTCTTAAATAATATGGATTACACAAAACCTGTTTCGTATTTTCAAGAATTGTCGCGCTTCTGCGATGCGACTATCGTGACGCGCCGTGACGGAAGCGTGATGTCGCTACATGACGCGCTCGAAGATATGATCGGTTGTTATTCGGATGCAGAAAAAAATGGTCACACGGTGATGTTTGTAGGTAACGGAGGAAGTGCTTCGATCGCAAGTCATATGGCGATCGATTTTATGAAGAACGGCAACATGCGTACACTGTCGTTTAACGACGGATGTATGCTCACATGCCTTGGTAACGATCTCGGATTTGATCATGTGTTTGAAAAACCAATCGACATGCAGGCGCGTGAAAGCGATGTGCTTATTGCCGTATCAAGCTCCGGTAAGTCGCAAAATATCATTCTCGCTGCTCGTAAGGCCGTTGAAAAGAAGTGTAAGGTGTACACGTTCTCCGCGTTTAATGAAGACAACCCACTTCGAAAGGAAGGAGACGTAAACTTTTTTGTCCCGTGTATGCCCGGTGAGTACGGATTTGCGGAAATCGCGCATCTCGCCCTCATTCACTGCGCGCTTGAGGCGTATATCTCGCGAAAACAAACTATTAGTCAGTAATCAATATCATCCATGAAAGTCCCATTTTCTTATTTGTCACAGCAGTTTGCCAAGCCGGATGTGTATCTTAAGGATATAAAGAAGGTTGTGGTGCGGGGTGATTTTACGCTCGGAAAGGAAGTGACGGAGTTTGAAAAAAAGTTTGCCGCTAAGATAGGAACGAAATATGCGATCGGTGTCGGATCGGGGACGGACGCTCTTTTCCTCAGCATGAAGGCACTTGGTATCGGTGCGGGTGATGAGGTGATCACGATGACGAGTACGTTTATCGCGACGGTGGGTGCAATCGTGGCGACCGGAGCCCGCCCCGTGCTTATCGATTGCGATGACGAATACATCATGGATGTGTCGAAAATCGAAGCGGCTATTACATCAAAGACAAGAGCGATTCTCCCGGTTCATTACGCAGGTCATCCGGTCCGCATGAAGGAGGTGATGGAGATTGCAAAAAAGCACAAACTTTTTGTTGTTGAAGACGCATGCCAGGCGATTGGTGCGAAGGTGGGAGGAAAAATCGCCGGTTCAATCGGCGATGCCGGTGCTTTTAGTTTGCATCCGCTCAAAAATATTAACGTGTGGTCTGACGGTGGCGTCATCACGACAAACTCAGCGGAACTCAACGCAAAGCTTCGTTTGCTGCGAAATCACGGAATGAAGAACCGCGATGAGTATTCGATATTCGGATATAACTCCCGTCTTGATACCGTACAGGCGGCTGTTGGGTTGAGACTTTTTGCGACGCTTGATTCGATTTCAAAAAAGCGCCGTGACAATGCGGCACGATACGACAAACAGCTCGGTACGCTGAAAGAGTGGATCACCGTTCCGAAACGCCGCGCCGATGCTGTCTACGTGTATCATCTCTATATTCTTCAGGTGAAGCATCGCGACAAACTGCTCGCATATCTCAATAAA
>Ga0074195_1004817_pt1 | contig 10770 bp, 9 predicted proteins | sample EPASupsiteHSE623_FD_64525 | JGI IMG/M metagenome (GOLD analysis project Ga0074195, IMG submission 64525) | Bioremediated contaminated groundwater from EPA Superfund site, New Mexico - Sample HSE6-23 | ecosystem: Environmental > Aquatic > Deep subsurface > Groundwater > Contaminated ... | reverse complement strand
CATCTGGACATTTCTAATCCGTCGCTGGCTTGAAACATTGGTGGGCGATGACGGGATCGAACCGCCGACATCCTGCTTGTAAGGCAGGCGCTCTCCCGGCTGAGCTAATCGCCCTTGTTAGATTCTGGATGTTAGACATTGGATTTTCGAAATGTCTTCCACTATCCAATGTCCAGCATCTACTATCTGGTATGGTGACCCGTAAGGGAATCGAACCCTTGATACCGCCGTGAAAGGGCGGTGTCTTAACCGCTTGACCAACGGGCCAGAGAAAATGGTGACCCACGATGGACTCGAACCATCGACACCCTGATTAAAAGTCAGGTGCTCTACCAACTGAGCTAGTAGGTCATGACTAATGAGGTTTTTAGTATACAATATATCGACATTATTGTCAACTAGTGTTTACTAATTCCCCGCTGTACATGTCCAACCATTCGGGACTTGTTTAGTATAGCAGAACTCTTGCAGCCGGTCAATAGGGGAAATGGCACCGACAGCGTTGCCAACCCGATTTCATCATAGGAGGATTATACCATCAGCGCAGCACCAGTTCAGGCCGGAAAACCGTATGCAAATAGAACCAGGCCTGCAACAATCCCCATTGCAAGCCTGCTTATCATATCAAGGAAAACTAAAACATGTCGTGCAATATCATCGTTTGATCGCGACGGGGTCCTACCGAAACAATGCCAACTGCTATTCCGGTTACTTCACTCAGCCGTTCCACATACCGGCGGCAATTAGCCGGCAATTCGTCGTAAGAACGGATGCCGCTGATTGTTTCTTCCCAGCCTGGCATTTCTTCATAAACCGGCTCCACTTTTCCCAGCACCTTAAGACTGGCAGGAAACTCATTGATGACTTCACCTTTATATTTATAACCGGTGCAAATCTTCAAGGTTTTTAAACCGTCAAGAATATCAAGACGGGTAATTGCCATATATTCAATACTGCTTACAATACCGGCATAACGGACTACAGCCGCATCCAGCCAGCCGCAGCGGCGCGGTCGGCCGGTAACTGTGCCGAATTCGTGCCCACGTTCGCGAATAATATCGCCTGTTTCATCAAGCAGCTCCGTCGGGAAAGGACCTTCGCCCACACGAGTGCTGTAAGCTTTCACCACGCCAATGATTTTGCCGATCTGTTTAGGGCCAACACCGGCTCCGACGCAAGCTCCACCGGCAATCGGGTGGGAAGAGGTTACGTACGGATATGTGCCATGATCCAGGTCCAGCAACGTTGCCTGGGCACCTTCAAATAAAACTTTTTGGCCTGCTTTGATCGACTCATTCAGTACGGTAGCCGTATCGGTTACATATTGCCTCAACTCTTCGGCATATCCTAGATACTCGGCCTTCACTTGCTCGAAATCAAAACCTTCTGCTCCATAAACTTGCTTAAGAAGCCGATTCTTTGCTTCCAGGTTCCGTTTTAATTTATCGCTAAACTCTTCTTCATCTAAAAGATCCACCATCCGGATACCGACGCGGTCAATTTTATCGCCATAGCAAGGACCGATACCACGCTTGGTAGTACCGATTTTATGATCCCCACGGGCTAACTCTTCCAGTTCGTCCTGCAGCCGGTGGTACGGCATGATAACATGCGCCCGGTTGGATACTTTCAGTCCTGATGCATCAATGCCTTTGGCATGCATGCCTTTAATTTCTCTCAGCATAACCGCAGGGTCAACTACGACACCATTGCCGACAACACACGTTTTTCCTTGATATAAAATGCCTGAAGGCAATAATTGAAGCTTAAACTCATCACCGCCGACAACAACGGTATGACCGGCATTATTTCCACCTTGGTAGCGAACAACAACATCTGCCTTTTCCGCCAGAAAGTCAACAATCTTGCCTTTACCCTCGTCGCCCCATTGAGTACCAATAACAACTACTGATGATGACATATACACATCTTCCCTTCTCTATTGTTTGCCGATCCGCTCATGCGAATCGCATAAACATGTTATAATCCGAAACGGGCCATAATGGTATCTACATGCTGCAGCATATAAGCGGGATCAAAACAAGCTTCCAGTTCTTCATCCGTTAAATATTGACAAATGTCCGGATCCTTCTTCAGATTTGCCCGGAAGTCCTGACCCTCCAGCCAGCGGGCCATGGCATTACGTTGAACCCACCGGTAAGCATCTTCCCGGACAGCGCCTTTATCTACAAGCGCTAAAAGTACGCGCTGGCTGAAGATGAGCCCGCCGGTTTTATTCATATTGGCTTTCATCGCATCCGGATAGACCAGCAGCTTATCTACAACGTTGGTAAAAATGTGGAGCATATAATCCACTAATATTGTGCTGTCAGGCAGAATAACCCGTTCTACTGAAGAATGGCTGATATCCCGTTCGTGCCACAGTGCAACATCCTCAAGTGCAGCTAGTGCATTCCCCCGCACTACGCGGGCCAATCCGCTTACCCGCTCACAAGTAATGGGATTGCGTTTGTGAGGCATAGCAGAAGAACCTTTTTGATTGGGATGAAAATACTCTTCAGCTTCGCGAATATCCGTCCTTTGAAGGTTGCGAATTTCGGTGGCGAATTTATCTAACGAGCTGGCAATAATCGCTAAAGTTGACATAAACTCGGCATGACGATCCCGCTGAATAACCTGGGTAGCCAGTTTTGCGGCTTTGAGTCCCATTTTTTCACAAACATAAGCTTCTACTTTCGGATCAATATTGGCATATGTTCCTACCGCTCCGGACAGTTTTCCTACTGCTACCGCTTCGCGGGCACGCTTCATACGTTCAATATTGCGTTCTGTTTCATCCAGCCATAAAGCGAACTTCAGACCGAGCGTAATCGGTTCGGCATGTATGCCGTGGGTCCGGCCGATCATCGCCGTGTATTTGTGTTCAGCCGCACGGCGTTTCAACACATCGCGGAACTTCTTCAGGTCACGAATGATCAGATCGGCAGCCTGTTTCATCATATATCCCAGCGCCGTATCTTTCACATCACTGGAGGTAAGGCCCATATGAATATATTTGGCTTCATCACCAACATGTTCGGCAACAGCTGTTAAAAAAGCAATAATATCATGATGAATTTCGCTTTCAATTTCACGAATACGTTCAACAGAAAACTTCGCCTTTTCTTTGATGACAGGTACTGCTTCTGCCGGAATTTGCCCGAGCTCAGCCATAACTTCGCATGCATAGATTTCTATATCCAACATGGTCTGAAATTCATTTTCATCCGTCCAGATGCGGCCCATTTCCGGTTTGGTGTATCTTCTGATCACGAATCTCGCTCCTTATTTGCCGCTTTCGCGGGCCAGTATTTCCTTAGCTACGACAACACCGGCCACCGAAGCCTGTGCCAATCCGCGGGTTACCCCGGCACCATCACCGATTGCAAAAAAGTTGGGAATTTGGCTTTCCAGCTCATTGGTCAGCGTAATGCGAGAGGAATAAAACTTCACTTCCACGCCATAAAGCAACGTATGGCGGGAGTTCGCACCAGGTGCTACTTTATCAAGGGCTTCCAGCATTTCTTTAATTGCCATAAGATGACGATACGGCAGGACAAGACTTAAATCGCCGGGAGTGGCATCCTTCATTGTAGGTTCTACCAGTCCCCGTTTAATGCGTTCCGGAGTTGACCGGCGTCCGTCCAGAAGATCACCCAGGCGTTGAACAATAACACCGCCGCCGAGCAGGTTGGCAAGACGGGCAATATATTTTCCATACGCAATCGGCTCCTTAAACGGTTCGGTAAAGCTTTTGGAAACCAGCAGGGCAAAGTTGGTATTATTGCTCTTCTTATCAGCGTAGCTGTGGCCATTAACGGTAATTAATCCCGAATTATTTTCTGTAACGACGTAGCCGTACGGATTCATGCAGAAAGTGCGCACCCGGTCATCAAACGATTTTGTAAAGTAAACCAGCTTAGACTCATATACTACATCTGTAATGTGTTCCATTACGGCTGCCGGCAATTCGACCCGAACGCCGATATCAACCGGATTCGTCATCATTCCCAAGCCCAGTTTGGACGCCTGGTCAACAAACCACTCCGATCCTTCCCTGCCAGGGGCTGCCACCAAATACTTGCTTTTGATTATTTCCCCCTTGACTTCAACACCTACATACCGGCCATTTTCAACAATAATTTTTTCTACAGCCGTATTGGAGCGGATCTCAATTTTGTCATCAAGATACTCTCTCATGCGGGTTAAAATCTGCAGGTTTACATCCGTACCCAAGTGGCGGATGCGGGCAGGAATCAGATTCAAATCAGCGGAAGCGGATATGCGCTGGAGACGGCGGATTTCCTCTTTGTGTTCATCGCCGTACACTTTGCGTACATCACCGCCAAATTTGCCGTAGACACCGTCTACATACTCGATTTGCCGCAGCAGTTCAGCTTTATCCATATACTCATCTAAGATACCACCGTATTCAGTAGTTAAAGTAAGCTTGCCGTCACTGAAAGCACCTGCACCGCCCCAGCCGCAGACAATATCACACGGCTTACAGTTAACACATGGTGTTTTATAAGTTTCTTTCGGGCAGCTGCGGGAAGTAATATCCCGGCCTTTTTCCAATATAAGGACCTTTAGTCCTTTATCAGCCAATTCCAAGCCTGTGAAAATCCCGGCTGGTCCGGCACCTATAACAATTACATCATATTGATTCACGTAATTCACCTCGAATATTTATTCTGTCCGAAGGCCACAAAAATAACTCAAACCGGCCCTTTACGACCGCCATTTGAGTTGTTTGGAGAATGTACGCGTTTTTTCCCTTGCTTATCATAGCATTAAGGACAATAGAGTGTCAACACTTTTATCGAATATTATTTTGCTTTATGTGAATAATGTTCGGAAAAAGCACTGCTTTCCTATTTGACCCAGCTTGGACTTCACTATATCCACCCATTGTTCTTGTCTACGAAAACATACAACATGTGCAAATTTTTAGACAATTTTTGCGTTTTTCGGGCTGTTCTTGCCTATTTTTCCGCTTGGCACAACTATTGCATGTTTTATTCCAAAATCATCTTTTGAAGCGAGGTTATGTTAAATGGAACAAAAACCTGATCTTCTCGGCAGCTTTTTGACCGTAATGCCCTATCTCAATGAATTATTGACAAGCGATGTAGGCGTCAGCATAACCGACAAAGAAAAATATCTGTATTACAAAGCAGGCAAAGACCTGGATCTGAAGGTTACTCCCGGGATGCCGCTAAAACCGGGCAGTTCGGTTTACCGGGCAGTGCATGAAAAAAAGCGGGCCACCATTAGAGCTGATAAGTCCTTGTTCGGTATTCCTTATATTGCAGTGGCCATTCCCCTGCTTAATGCTGCAGGATCAGTTATCGGCGCAGTGAGCGTACAGGAGAGCATCTCCAGGCAGGAAACCTTAAAGGACATGTCTCAGCAGCTAAATGAAAGCGTTACTGTTTTAGCGGCCAGCGCTGAAAAAATTTCTGCTCAGTCACAAGAAATAACCGCTATCAGTCGTGAGCTTGCCGCGGCAACCTTCCAGTCCAAAGACCGCGTACGCGAATCCGATCAGGTCCTGAGTCTAATCAAGATGATTGCTTCCCAAACGAATCTGCTTGGCCTGAATGCAGCTATTGAAGCTGCCCGGGTAGGCGATCAAGGCCGCGGCTTCGGCGTCGTTGCCCAGGAAATACGCAAACTGGCAGGAACAAGCGCTGATTCGATCAAGCAAATTGAAGACATTATCAGAAGTATTCAGCAGGACAGCGACTATACCGCCGGGCAAATGCAGCTAATCGGTGATGCAATTGGTCAAATAACCGCTTCCATTATGCAGGTAACTGCCGCTATCCAGCAGACAAACTCAATGACCAGCCGCCTCGATCATCTGGCCCATGAATTAAACAGCTAATGATAAAATAAAGGGGGCGGCAAAACGCTTTTAGAAAATAGCGAATGCAGCCCCTTTTTTAGTGTAACAGTCCCTTATTGTTATCTGTCCAGATAATGACTTACGATAATATCCGCCTGCTTGGCCGCAGCTACATGTACCTGCGGTGCCAGCGGCGGGCAGTCGGCGCTAATTGCCGAAACCCAGTCACCAACAACATAAAAATTTTCTTTCCGGCGATGAATGCAAATCTCTTCACTTTTTCCCCAGCCGGCAAGGCCGGATACAGCGACCAATAATTCCGCTTTATTCAAATAGGTTTCAACAATCAGCTTCTTATATTCAGGCCGGTCAAAGGCTTCAACAACCACCTGGCAGTCGGCAAACAGCGCTGCCGCATTATCGGCATCCATCTTCTGCTGCAGTACTTCCACCACTACCTCGTCATTAATCAGCCTAAGGTTATCGCGCAGCGCCTCAACCTTAGGCAAGCCAATCTGATGGCTAAAGAAAAACTGCCTGTTTAAATTACTGCTTTCAATATAATCAAAGTCAACAATTTTTAGATTACGAAACCCGGTACGTACCAGCATTTGCGCACAGTTTGACCCCAGTCCGCCTGCTCCCGCTATACCGATTTTAACGGCAGCGATTTTTGCGATTGCTTCCGGCTGCAAGTAGCGCCGCAATCCCTGTTCAAAAACACTCATGCGAAATTGCCTTCCTTTCTCCACTGTGCTACCATAACTGCCAATCCTTATAAACAGGCTGATACCCCTGGCGCGAAAGCATCGCCGCCATTTCTGCCACATTGCGTCCGTCAGAGATTTCAAATTGGCTGACTGAATTATGCTCACTATGACCGCCTACCGCAGTACACGAGCCTGCCGACATCTTTGTAATTCCAAGCTTCAGCAGGTGATTGCGCAATGCAGCCGGTTCCCGTGTCGACAGCGTAATGCCGCTGGCAGGCATAAACAAACGATATGCTAAAACATATTGGACTAAGTTCTTATCGCTAACCTCAGCGTCCGGCAAAAAGCCGCCCTGATGAGGTCGCATGCGCGGCGGAGATATGCTGACTTCTACATCCAAATAGTTCTGCTGCAGATAAGCAGCATGCGCTCCCGTCAGAAAGGCTTCCCGGCGCCAGTCAGCAAGGCCTAACAGGGCACCGATATTGACGGTACGCACTCCTGCCCGGCACGCCCGCTCCGGAGCATCCAGCCGGTAGAAATAGTTACGTTTGGGCCCGGCAAGATGCAGCTGCTCATAGCGTTCCTGATCATATACCTCTTGATATATTGTCACCCCATCAACACCCGCTCCAGCCAGTTCTGTGTACTCCTCCTGTTCCATCGGATAAATTTCGATACTGATCGAGGTGAAATATTTTCTGAGAACCGCCACACAATCCTTAATATAGCTGACAGGCGAATGCTGCCTTGATTCACCTGTTAAAATAATAAGATGTTTGAGACCGGTCTGAGCAATGATTTGCGCTTCAGCTTCCACTTCTTCCAGCCTTAGTTTTTTCCGGTCAATTTTATTCCCGCTGTGAAAACCGCAATAAATACAATGATTAACACAATAATTTGCCAAATACAGCGGTGTATACAGCAAGATTGTCCGGCCAAAGCGTTTGATCGTCAGCCGGTGTGCCTTTTGCGCCATTTCTTCCAAATAAGCTTCAGCCTTGGGCGACAGCAGCGTCAGGTAGTCAAGCAACGTCATTTCTTCCTTATTGACAGCACTTGCAATCTGCCTGTCAGTAATCCTTGCAAAATAAGCTTGTATATCAAAATCCTTATACTGTTCAATAACGTGATGAATGCTCATGTTATCCTTCACTCTTCATGCTGTCACCGTACAAGAAACCGGTTAACGGCGAAGAGGCGCTGGCATAACGTTTTCTATCCTCCGGCTCCGCCAGATAAGCCCTCCGGCCGGCACTGACCGCTAAACCGAACGCCTGCGCCATTGCAACCGGATCGCCGGCTGTGGCAACTGCGGTATTGACCAGCACCGCAGCCGCTCCCATTTCCATTGCCTCGGCTGCCTCAGAGGGCCGTCCAATTCCGGCATCCACAATAATCGGTACGGAAATCTCTTCAATTAATACGCGGATTAACTCCTTCGTTTTCAGGCCGCGATTGCTGCCGATCGGGGCGCCCAGCGGCATAACCGCCGCCGCACCTGCTTGTGCCAGCTTTTTAGCTGCCATCAAATCAGGACTCATATATGGCAGAACGACAAACCCTTCTGCCGCCAGCACCTCTGTTGCTTTAATCGTCTCCATATTATCAGGCAATAAGTATTTTGCATCGGATATAACTTCGATTTTTATCCAGTTCCCGCAACCGGCAGCCCTGGCCAGACGAGCAATGCGTATCGCTTCCTCTGCCGTTCTCGCTCCTGAAGTATTCGGCATCAGAATGCATCCGTCCGGAATATGATTCACGATGTTTTCCCGGGGATTGTCCGGATCAAATCTCCTTACAGCTACGGTAATTACCTGGGCCCCGGCGGCACGGATCACCTCGGGAATAATTACATGAGAGGAAAACTTGCCGGTACCTAAAAACAGTCTGCTGGTAACTGATTGACCGCCAATAATAAGCTGATCTTTCATTTTTGTCAGCCTCCTCCTACAAACGAAATTATTTCCAGGATATCCTGCGGCTTAAGAACTACCGTCTCCCATTCATCACGCTTTAAGATTCTATTGTTGTATTCAACAACAATACAGGCTCCATCTAATCTTCTTTCCTTGATCAATGCCTCTACCGTCATTCCGTCAATAGCTTCCGCTTCCTTGCCGTTAACTGTCAGCTTCATACCTTTCCTCCTTTAACATGAAATAAAAAAAACGCACCTCCCCCAAAGGATAGGCACGTAGCATGCAAATCACCTCCCTCCGCGAGCATTATCTCGATCAGGTCATAAGGTCAGAGACTTACAGTCCCACTCTCAGCCCATAACATGGACTCCCTCGGTTGTAACACTATGCAATTACAGCTTCATTCTACTCTACCTTTATTTACCAGTCAAGTTATTTTCCGTTTAATAACGCATGGTAATTTTCATTTTCTGCAGCACTTTGCCGTTTTGGTCGACAAAGCTGATAGTTAGGCCACCCCGAATATCAGCAATCTGGCGGTCCAGCACGACATAATCAGCAGGGAAGGTGATATTTTTCGTCGTCATCTCGCCGGGACGGGGGACTTTTCGTATGAACTTGTACAGTCAGCTGATTGCCGCTCAGCACTGCTTTTTCGATACCGATATCATAACCGCCGCCGGCAGTCCCCAGATAAGCGGCAAGTACAAGCTTATTGCGATAATCAACCATTTGCAGCTTGTCAGCTAAAACATCGTTTTCTTTTATATCTGAGGCGGTAACGACCGCTTTAAATGCCATATCCTGCAAATACCGGTCATCATACCATTTCCAGGCAGCATACTTATTGGTTGAATAAAGTATTTTTTCTCCGGGAACAGGCGTTTCCGGCTGCGGCACCGGCTTAACAGGCCCCGTTACTTTATAGATCGTCCAGATGGCATCGCCGCCGCCAAAAGGCTTCACAAGGATCATGGTATATATTCTGCCGTCATGTTTAACTTCCATATCGATTTGTCCATGACGGGCCAGGCTTGTCCCGCTGTATTGGCGAATGATGGAAAACCCATCCTGGTCGGTAAAGCCATACGCCTTTCCTTCCTGGCGGGCAACTTCCAGCGGATTTAACCGCCAGCGGTCACGCCCGGCATCCACATCCTGCTGCCATTTGATTGCCTTGTTGTAATCAAGACCTTCCACACCGGGGCCGATATCAACGTTACCACCGCTTACCGGCGGGTTTTTCACTACTGTTTTTACTTGCTGAATCGATACAACTTGCCAGATCTTTGTGCTGCCCGCTCCACCAGGCTGCTTGAGCTGAGCAAGATAATACTTATTGCCATGTCCAACCAATACTTTAGCAATCCCTTGCGTCCTGTCCGCTGACAGCAGGGTAAACGTATCTTCTTTATCATTAAAACCATACTGTCCGGCAGCGTTTTTCAATACAAGCACCGGATCAAGCAGCCAGACTTTTTGGTTCGTTTCAACCTGTCGCTGTAAGCTGTTGAGCTCTTCAGCCGGAACCATCTCCACTTTTACCGGTTCATCGGCCGGCTCCACAACAGTAACTTGCTCCGTTTCACCGTTAGCCTTCACGACAACAGCTTCCTCTACAGCTTGAACTTCGCTCTCACCGCCGAGTAGTTTGTATGCAGGTACGGCAGCTTCTTCCGTCAATTCCGTCTGCGGCTTAGCAGCTGCTTCTTTTTGTTCTTTGCCGCTAATCCACCTGGCGGCGACTGCTTCTGTCGCGGTAAGCGGCAGCAGGACAGCAGCCATTAGGGAAACACCAGCCACGGCAGCAGTAACTTTTGTGTAGTTTTTCTTCATGATTTGCTCTCCTCTCATTTGACTGGTTAGTCACTTATTATAACGCTGCGTCCAGGAGAAAGTAACGTTATAAGGCGGTAATCCATACGAAATCGCCCTGAAAAAATTACCATTGAACTCAGTCAAATAGTGCTATAATAGAATGCATCGGTTATATGCCTCCAAACCATTCGAAAAGAGGGAATTAAAGTGAAACCATTAACTTATGTTCTGGTTTTGCTACTCGCATTCTTCTTCATCTGCTCTACAGGCTTCGCTGCATCACTCGACAGTAATGCCACTGCAGCCATCGCCCTATATATCGATACTTCGGGTTATTATGTTCCGGGAATGGACTTATTCAACAAGGCACTTAATGAAGTCATCCGCTTTAAGGTAAATGCGCTGCTGCTGGGAAGCGAGGTACAGTCAGGCAATGAAGTACTGCGCGATTTAAGCCGCTACC
>Ga0074195_1004816_pt1 | contig 10771 bp, 8 predicted proteins | sample EPASupsiteHSE623_FD_64525 | JGI IMG/M metagenome (GOLD analysis project Ga0074195, IMG submission 64525) | Bioremediated contaminated groundwater from EPA Superfund site, New Mexico - Sample HSE6-23 | ecosystem: Environmental > Aquatic > Deep subsurface > Groundwater > Contaminated ... | reverse complement strand
ATCCACGGCAGCCTAGAGGGCAGCGACGAAATCCACGGTCCCAAGCACCTGGCTTAGCAATTGCCGCTGGTTATTGCCCAGATCGCCATCATCGACATTATTTTTTCCCTCGATTCGGTAATTACCGCGGTCGGCCTGGCCGACCACCTCTGGGTGATGATCACCGCCATCGTCCTTGCCATCGGCGTAATGATGTTTGCCGCCAAACCGATCGGCGAGTTTGTCGAGGAGCATCCAACTGTCAAGATGCTGGCCCTGGCCTTTCTCGTCCTGGTGGGTGTGGCCCTGGTCGCTGAAGGAACTGGTCACGAGATGCCCAAGGGATATCTCTATTTTGCCATGGCTTTTTCTTTTATCGTCGAGATGCTCAATCTGCGCCTGCGCCGTAAGGCCGCCCCTGTGCATCTGCACCAAATCTATGACGAAATCAATCAGGGAAAGAACACCGCCGAAAACAACCAACGACAATAACGCCTCCTGAAGAGGGAACGCGCCTGCACGGCATCGGCTCGCCGCCATCTTTTGATTGCTTTATTCGATCAATGGAGCCTTTGGCAAAATGAAGCGATTGTTTGTTTTGACCCGATTATCCGGAAACGAACGAAATATTTCTTTTTGTCATATCGAGCGGTAGCGAGCAATCTCGCCCGTTGCGACACAAGATTGCTCCCGTTGGCCGAAATGACACCGCATGCGGACGTTCATTGTGCACGAAGCTCAATGGGATAGAGCAACGCGATACGACTGGTTGAGCTGGCTGGCGCCGGCCGCGGGCTTCAACCCCGTTGAGCTGACCGTGAAAGGGACGCTGTTTGGTTCGATTCCAAGACCAGTCTCCACATCAACACACCCTGCCCTGTAGCAGTTGCTTTTTGCGGTGCCGGCGGGCAGCGTTTCAACTGGCAGTGCGCACGCAGGATTCCCCCTGACAGGGATTGACCTCGATCAGAATATGGTCGAGATGCGGAATATGCCGGAGCAGGTGTTTATAGTGGCCCGGCTCTTTGGGATGATGGGTCACCAACGCCAACCCGACGGAATACGTGTCGGCTCCGACATGCCAGACGTGCAGGTCAGTGAGCCGGTTATCGGCGTCTTCTTCGATGGCCCGCCGGATGGATGCAACGGTCTGCGCATCAGCTCCACCATCTAGCAGAATCTTCCCCGTATCCCGCACCAGCCCGTAGGCCCAGCGACCGATCACCACCGACCCCACCAGTCCCATCGCCGGATCGAGCCAGATCCATCCCCAATATTTACCAACCGTGAGCGCAACGATCGCCAGCAACGATGTCAGGGCATCGGCCAGCACATGCAGATAGGCAGCGCGCAGATTGTGATCGTGATGATGATCATGCTCATGCTGTTCATGGACCTGCTCATCGTGATGATGGTGCTCATGGAGCAAAAATCCGCTGACCAGATTGACCACCAAACCGGCAATGGCGACGCCGATGGCCTCGTTGAAGTGGATGGCCTCGGGCCGCAGCATGCGCATACCCGATTCCAGCGCCATCACCAAAGCCACCACCGCCAAAGCCACCGCGCTGGCAAAGCCGCCCAGAACGCTCACTTTCCCGGTACCAAAGGTGAATTGCGGGTTGTCAGCTTGACTGCGGGCATAGCGATAGACAAAGAGAGCAATGCCAAAGGCGGCAACATGGGTTGCCATATGCCAGCCGTCCGCCAACAGAGCCATTGAGCCGAACACCATCCCTGCCACGATTTCGATGCCCATCATGGCGGCGGTCAGCAGCATAACCCGGATTGTATTTTTTTCAGCCCGACCAGTATCTGGTAAAAAATTGTGCGAATGTTGCCAGGTTTCGAGGGTGTGAATGTGCATTGTTCTTAGATCCTTAAAAAAATCGATTCAGTTGCGAACAGCAAACGGCTAGCAACGCAGTGCCTTTTCATGAAAAAACAGGTCATTCGTACTCATTCAGTATTCTATACATGATAAGGAACAATGAATCAAGTAAGGTGCTCCTAATATTTTTTAAATATCTCTAAAATGGACCTCTCTGCCCTGAGCAAGCGTGGAACAGCGCTTTAGCGGCCTCCGGTCACCACACTGAGCGGACGCGGGCAAAGAATATTCAAGAGACGATGACAGAGCACCAGCAGCGTCATAAGCAGCACCGGAATGCCCAGATACAGGATGAGCATGGTGTAGGCCCCATCGAGCGGCACATACTTGAAAGCCAGCAGACGGAGGATGCCCAGCAGGGGTTCATGGGCCGCGTACACAAAAAAACTGGCCCCGCCAAGGCTAACGAGCGCGTTGCACAAACTTTGACTGCGCAGGATCAGCTTGGTCGCATACAAGGTCGCCAGCACCCCGACAATCAATCCGGTACGATGGAGATAAACATTAAACCAGGCCTCATACCAGATCACGTCGGCAAACAGCAGCGGGATATAGAGCAAGAGAATGGCTGTTCCGAATCGGTCAAAAGCGAACAGGCTCTGGCCCTTGATGCCGCACAGGGCGCCTGCCGAGAAAAAGAGCACCCCCACGGCTCCCGGCATGTAGATTGGCCAGCTTTCGGTTACCCAGCATACATACAGCAACAGAAAAAAAGGGATGGGAACAAAGCGTACAATGACCGCGAGAACCGGAGCCAGTGCTACCAGCAGTATAAGATCGCGGATGAACCAGAAATGATAGGCAATCGGATAGCCTTTGAGACCAAACAGGGCGTTAAGGTAATCAAACGCTCCGTATTCCATGATTTTTTTGCCGGTCCCGGAGAAATAGGGCTGGATGGATGGGATGGCTTGAGCCACGGCGAAAAATAAGAGCGCCAGGATGTTCCAGAAGAGAAAGGGGATGAGCAGGCTGCGCAGGCGGGTAGCCACTTTTCTTACATAGGTCTTTTGCGACCAATGGAAGGTGGCAAAAAAAAGGTAGCCCGACATCAGAAAAAACAGCGGCACCGCTATCCGGGCCACCCCTTCCGAAAGCAAGATACGGATAAAATTGGTGAGGTCATTCAGTTGCGAGGAGCCGAGACTGCCGCCCTGGTAATAAATGACCGTGCCGTAAGCATGGATGTAAATAACGCCAATGATCGGGGGAAAACGAAGCAGTTTAAGCCGTAGCGACGATTCATTGTCTAACATGGTTATTGGATCGAAACGAAAAAAAGGGAGTGGGAAAAAATGAATGAGAGGTGAGGGGCTTGAATAGCCGCTGTGAAGCGGCAAAAAAGATCGTCGGGCAAAGGCGTAAACCGGAGGCGAATCAACCGGTGCCCTTGCTCATCCAAGGATCTCTCGAACCCCGTCCTCCCAATCAGCGCCTGCCGCCGCCATGGTAGCGGTAAGGCCCTCGGTAGCCGTGGGGCCCATAATAACCGCGGTAGCCATAGCCTAGAGAAAAACTCGGATACCAAAACGTCCAGCCGGGATAATAGTAAGCGGCGGGAGGTCTGTAGGACGGGTAAGAGTACGGCCTGTAGGAATAAGGGTAGTAGTAGGGGTCCTGATAATAAGCCACGCATCCACCGCAGACCAGCAGCACAATCACCGCGGCAAGAAAACGACGTTTCATGATGCACCTTCCTTGTTGTCCATCAATGGGTATGGAGCATTCTTACCACAAGCCGGCCCAAAATGAATCCTTTTCATCCGCTCCGGCCGCCCTGTCGAGAGGTGGCTCAACTTGATTGAACAAGATGCTCCAGGCTGACAACCATGCATCCTTCTCAAAAAGGACTGCTTGTACGATAAGGATTCCAGCCACACAAGTAAATTTATAACCACGCAAGAACGATTGCTGGCAAGGTACTGCATCCGCTCCACCACTCCTCTCCGAGGTGAGATTCGTCCATGCGGCCCAGGGGTAAGTGAGCGGACGTTTCCCTTGAAAAAATTCAATTTCTCGACTTAACAACAGGCTGTTGCCACCACAAAACGCTCTTCTGCCAAAAGACTTCAGAGCAGATGACCACGCCAAAAATCAAGGAGCAAAGCCATGCGCGAGGAAATTCAAGATGTGCTGCGGGAGATCGCCGGGGGAACCGGCAAGATCACGGTGCTGACCGGGGCCGGTATTTCGGCGGAAAGCGGCATCCCCACCTTTCGCGGCCCGGAGGGCTACTGGACCGTTGGCTCCACGGTCTACCAGCCCCAGGAGATGGCCACGTTTCACATGTTCTGCCAGATGCCCGACGAAGTCTGGAAATGGTATCTCTACCGTATGGGCGTCTGCGGCGCGGCCGAGCCCAACCCGGGCCATTTGGCCCTGGTCGAGATGGAGCGGCAATTCGGCGACCGCTTCACCCTGATCACCCAAAACGTCGACGGCCTCCACCTGCGCGCCGGCAACACCCTGCCCCGCACCTACCAGATCCACGGCAATGTTTTTTACATGCGCTGCTCCCTGGAATGCAGCGACGCGGTGTATCCCATTCCGGCAGCGGTCCGGCCCAAGACCAAGGAAGAACAGTTGAGCAACCGCGATCGGGAGCACCTGCGCTGCCCGCTGTGCGGCGCACGGTCCCGGCCGCACATCCTGCTGTTCGACGAGAGCTACAACGAACATCACTACCGCTTCCACAGTTCGATTCGGGCCGCCCAGCAGACCGCGCTGCTGATCGTCGTCGGCACGGCCGGCGCCACCAATTTGCCCAACCAGGTGGCCCGCGAGGTCTACCAGCATGATGGCGTGATCATCGACGTCAACATCGAGACCAATCCTTTTGCTCAACTGGCCGAAAAAAGCCTGCGTGGTTTCTTTATTCAGGAACCGAGCGCTTCGGCCCTGCCCGCCATGCTTGCGGCGATGACAACCACCTGATCCCCCAGTTTTGTATCCGGCTGTTGTCCTCATCAGTACAACGGCCGGTATCCTCCCCGAACAAGCACAAGTAAACAACCTGTGTTTCTTGCGCAGCCGCACGCGATAATCGGCTGAATACTCCTTGTTCTGCCGCAGGCACATCCATTGCTCAATCAAAAGTGGAATACTTTTTACGGATGCCCCTTGTTCGTTAGATCGGGCCATTCATGGTCCGTTTGGCCTCCATCTCGATGCACAGGTACGGCCTTGCCTCCAGGATGGCCGATCTGGTTCTCCGCCTTTTCGTTTCCCTTTTCCAGCTCTCTGCGCCATGACCTTTCCCTGGATATTTGACCGTGGTCAACTTTGCAATCAATTGAAATATTTTTAAAAGAAAAAACTACGGACAAGAAGGAGTTGACCTGCTCAAGAGTTCAGCTTATGGTGCGAGATTGACGCGCTCAACGGAGAGAATAGATGGATATCAAAGGATTGCGGAAAGAATATGCTAATCCGGTACTCAGCCGGGAGATGCTGGCCCCCGACCCGTTTGATCAGTTTGCATGCTGGTTCAGCGAGGCCTGCGCGGCCGAACTGCCCGAGCCCAATGCCATGACCTTGGCCACGGTCGGGTCCGATGGCCAACCGACCCTTCGTACCGTGCTGCTCAAACTCTTTGACCGCAGCGGGTTTGTCTTCTTTACCAACTACAGTAGCCGCAAAGCCCGGCAGATTGCAGAAAACCAGCATGTTGCCCTGCTTTTCCCCTGGATCAAGCTGGCGCGGCAGGTGGAAATCATCGGTATTGCCGAAAAAATCAGCGCCGCTGAATCAGCCCGGTATTTTGCCAGCCGGCCGCGCGACAGTCAATTGGGCGCCTGGATCTCCAAACAGAGTTCCGTACTCACCTCCCGGCAATTGCTGATGATGGAACTCGACAAGATTAAAAATAAATTTCTCCACGGAGAAATTCCCCTACCTGATTTTTGGGGCGGCTATCGGGTCCGGCCGACCAGCATCGAATTCTGGCAGGGCCAGACCAGCCGGCTTCACGATCGTTTCCTTTATACCCGCAAGGATGATGCCTGGGTCATCGAACGGCTGGCCCCTTAAGCGAATAAGAACGATCCGCCCTCTGCAATCCTGGAGCAAAGCGCAAACCGCTCTTATTTTTTGCAGGCGTCCAAGGCCTCAATCAATGAACAACTCCCTTTAATCCTCCCTCACACCGATCTGGCTATGCGTATCCCACTTTTTTGTTCGCTCCTGCTTGCCCTTGCGTTGACGGCTTTCGCCGAAGAACCTCAGAACACTACAGGAACTGCCGCGCCACCGCTCTTGTCTCAGCCGCAAAAACAAGCGGCTCCGGAAGCGGCCAAACAACCCGCCTGGCTCACGTTACCGGGACAAACCTCGCCAGCGCCGGCATCGTCCGCCACCCAACTGCTCACCAAGCCGCCGACCAAAAAAACGACCGACACGCCGGTGGCAGCCGAACCAGCACCACTGGTCAAAAAACCTTCGAAATCCGGTCAGCGCAACAAAAACAATGCGGTCGCGAAGCGGACCGGCTTGAAAAACAATGTTCCCCCTCTGCTCGCGGACGCGGTTGCTGAACCTGAAATCGCCAAACCACAGGCCTCGCCCTGGCTCGTGCTCTTTTCTTTCCAGCCCTCTCTGCGCCAGGTAACGGCCACGCCCCCCCTGCTCGCCGGCATCCGTTCGCAGCAACTGCCCCCCCCTGCCGAGGAGCCCGAACCGCAGATTACGATCGAATCGGTACTAACCAAACAACTGCGACAGCAAGAAGAAGGTGTTCAGCAAACAGGCGACACCTTGGATATGCTTGCGTCCCTGGTGGAGCTGCAGAAGAACATCAAACTTCAGATCGCAGCCACCTCAAAAAAATTGAAAACCAGCGCCTCTGAGGCCGAGAAAAAGACTCTCCAGGAGGAGCTGACTCAACTCGACAAGCAGCTTTCCGAAACTTCTGCCGATTTTGAACGGACCGCCACCGGGGTTGCTCCCGAAATCTTCTCCGAGCAGGAAAAAGTCACCTTCAGCTGGAAAGATGAACTGGCCATATTGCTGGAGCCGAGCATCAAGGAGTTAAAACAGCTTACCGCCCGGGTTCGGCAAAAAGCCGATCTCAAGGACACCATCAATGACTACAACAAGCAGTTGGCCACAGCGCGCCGGGCAGTGGCGCATCTCAACAAACTCATCGACGAGACGAAGAGCCCCAAGATAAAAACGCACCTCGGAGAACTCCTTCCCGCCTGGCAAAACGCGGAGAAACGGATCAGCAGCAAATTGGATCTGACCCAACGGGAACTGACCAAGCTCGAAAATAAAGACGTTTCCCTGTTCGAGAGCTCGAGCAACTCGATGCGTGAGTTTTTCCGCAATCGCGGCTTGTACATGCTGATCGCCTTTGTCACCTTTGTGGTCATCCTTCTCACTTTTCGCCTGCTCGCCCGCTTGCTCTTTTACATTCTTCCAGGCGCGCGGAAGGAACAACGGCCCATTCATGTCCGCATTCTCGACATCTTCTTCAAGGTTTTCTCCACCATTTCAGCAATATTTGGCCTCGTCTTCGTCCTTTACACCGCTGAAGACTGGTTTTTGCTGAGCGCCATGATTATTCTTTCCCTTGGTCTGGTCTGGACGGTCCGCCAGACTCTGCCCAAGATGTGGCAACAGGTGCGACTGGTGCTCAACATGGGCTCGATCCGCGAAGGTGAGCGGATTATTTATAATGGCGTGCCCTGGAAGGTGGAGGCGCTCAATGTTTTCTGCAAGCTCTACAACCCGGCCCTTGGCATGCATCTGCGCATCCCGATTGAAAACATGATTGGCCTGATTTCCCGTCCCTATCTCAACGACGAGCCCTGGTTTCCCTGCAAGAAAGGCGACTGGGTGGCGTTTGACGGCAAACCTTTTGCCAAGGTGGTCAGTCTCTCCCATGAGCAGGTGGAGGTAGTCGAGCTGGGGGGAAGGCGGACAGTGTACCAGACCGGCGATTTTCTGAGCAAGTCACCGGCCAACCTGTCGCGCAACTTCAGTCTCCGGGTGGTTTTCGGTCTTTCCTACAACCTGCAGGCCGAAATCACCACCACGGTTCTGACAACAATGAAAACCTTTCTCCAGAAAAAACTGGCGGAACATGGGTATGCCGAAGACTGCCTCAGCTTGTCGGTTGATTTTCTTCAGGCCGGGCCCTCGTCGCTTGATGTGGCGGTTTTGGCCGATTTCAAGGGCGACCAGGCCCCAGCCTACCGGCGGATCGAACGTGCCCTGGCTAAATGGTGCGTGGATTGCTGCAACGCCAATAATTGGGAGATCCCTTTCCCACAGATGACCGTGCATCTGCCCCCTGCCGGCAAGGCATAGGATGGTTTAAAACCTGAAATTCATGCAGACTGAGCATCTCCTGAGACAACTCGCCGATATAGTTGGGGCTACACATGTCTCAAGCAGCACTGTCGACCGGATCACCCATTCCTTTGACGCCACCCAGCGACAGTGTCTGCCCGATGTGGTGGTCCATCCGGGCAGCGTCGAGGAAATCAGCCGGATCGTCCGCCTGGCCAATGCAGAGCGCATTCCCGTTCTCCCCCGGGGAGCGGGCAGCGGCTTCACCGGCGGCAGTCTGCCGGTTCGCGGCGGCATTGTCCTGGTGCTGACCCGGATGAACCGGATCCTGGAAATCGACACCGACAACCTGATCGCCGTGGTCGAACCGGGGGTGATCACCGGACGCTTGCAAAAGGAAGTGGAACGGCTCGGCCTTTTCTACCCGCCGGACCCGGCTTCCAAGGACTTTTCCACCCTGGGCGGCAACATCGCCGAATGTGCTGGCGGGCCACGCTGCGTCAAATACGGGGTCACCCGGGATTATGTTCTGGGCTTGGAAGTGGTGACGCCCACCGGCGCCATCATCCACACCGGCGGCAGGACCATGAAAAATGTAGTCGGCTACGACCTGACCCGCCTGTTCGTCGGTTCGGAAGGTACCTTGGGCATCGTCACCCGGATCACCCTTCGTCTTCTGCCCAAACCCGAGGCCCGCAAGACCATGCTGGTTGCCTTCGAGTCCATCGATGGGGCGGCGCAGTCCGTTTCAGCGATCATCCGCGGCAAGATCATCCCCACTACCCTGGAATTCATGGACGGGTCAGCCATCGACTGTGTGCGCAAGGCCACCACGCTCGACCTGCCGCTGGCCTGCCGGGCGGTCCTGATCATTGAGGTGGATGGCGATCGGGCGCTGCTCGACGACCAGGCCGAAAAAATCCTTGCGATCATCCGCCCGCTAGGTGTCCTGGAAACCAGGGTGGCCGAGACCGCCGAGGAATCGGAAGCCATCTGGAAAATCCGCCGCAGCGTCAGCCCCAGCCTGCGGAACCTCAACCCCCACAAATTCAACGAGGACATCGTGGTGCCGCGCTCCCGGGTACCGGAGATGATCAGAGCTCTGGAGGGCATCGCCAGCCGCTATGGGGTGCCGATCGTCAACTTCGGCCATGCCGGTGACGGCAATATCCATGTCAATGTCATGGTCGATCTCCATCAACCGGGCATGGAGGACAAAGCGCACCAGGCCTTGCACGAGATCTTCCATACCACCGTCGACCTGGGCGGCTCGGTGAGCGGCGAACACGGCATCGGCACCGCCAAGGCTCCATACATCGGCATGGAACTGGACCAGGCGACCCTGGCGGCCATGCGGGCCATTAAACAAGCCCTGGACCCCAACAACATCATGAATCCGGGCAAGATTTTTCCGGAAGAGGGGCCGGCTGCCACGACCGGCACCACCGCCCCCTGAACCGTCATGGCTGAGCAGAAACCACTGGAACAGTACAGGAACGAATTGGCCCAATGCGTGCGCTGCGGCGCCTGCCAGGCCCACTGTCCGGTTTATCTGGAAACCGGCCATGAAGGCTCGGTGGCCCGTGGCAAAATCGTCCTGGCCGCAGCGGTGCTGGCGGGGGAAATTGGTCTCGACGAGCGGTTGCGCCAAGAGATCGGCCTCTGCCTGCTCTGCGGTTCCTGTGTAGCCAAATGCCCCAATCACGTGCCCACCGACGCCATCATCGGAGCGTTCAGGCGAAGAATCGCCGCAGAGCAGGGCCTTTCGCCGATCGGCAAGGGTGTGGCTGCTCTCACCGGCTCCAAACCGCTGTTGAAAACCCTGCTCAAAGGCGCGGAGCTGCTCTCACCTCTGCTCTTCAAAAAAATCCCGATGACCAGCGGCCTGCGGCTGCGGTTTGCTCCAGCGGTGTTGAAAGAACGCAGCCTGCCGCCCATCCCCGAGCACAACCTCTTTGCCCGGGTACCGGAATTTTTGCAAGGCGAGGCGACCAAGCCGATTGTCGGCGCCTTTGCCGGCTGCGCCCTGACCTACCTCTACCCCCAGGTAGGGGAAATCCTGGTTCGGCTGCCAAACAGCCTAGGCTTTTCTGTTTTCTTTCCCAAGACCCAGGGCTGCTGCGGCATACCGGCGCTCTCCTCGGGCAACGGCCCGCTGATCAACACCCTGGCCGACGCCAACATCGAGGCCTTCCGCACCCAGAACGTGGCGTCCATCCTGACCGCCTGCGCCTCCTGCCACGGCATGCTTGCCGGTCATTATGCGGAAAAAGCGGGCAACCCTTTTGGCGCTGCTCTCATCGACATCCATGTATTTCTTGCCGAACAGGGACTGGTTGAGCGCCTGGCCGCTCTGCCCAGATGGCGCCAGCGCATCAAAGTGACCTACCACGACCCCTGCCATCTGCGCACCGCTGGCATCACCCGGCAGCCACGCGATCTTTTGCGCGCCCTGCCTCAGGTCGATTTTATCGAGATGGAGGACGCGGGCCTCTGCTGCGGGCTCGGCGGCACCTTCACTGCCACCCACCCGGAATTGAGCCGGGCGATCGGTGACCGTAAGCTGACCGGACTTGCGGCCAGCGGAGCCGAAATGATCGCCAGCGGCTG
>Ga0074195_1004814_pt1 | contig 10772 bp, 24 predicted proteins | sample EPASupsiteHSE623_FD_64525 | JGI IMG/M metagenome (GOLD analysis project Ga0074195, IMG submission 64525) | Bioremediated contaminated groundwater from EPA Superfund site, New Mexico - Sample HSE6-23 | ecosystem: Environmental > Aquatic > Deep subsurface > Groundwater > Contaminated ... | reverse complement strand
TGAGAAGGAGTGCGGGACGATAGACGACAAAGGCTATCGACGCATTCTGATCCGATTTGAGAAAGACAGAACGTTCAAAATTCGCTGTCATCGGCTTGCATGGTTCATCGTTTATGGCGTTATGCCGACAGGAGAGATTGACCATATCAATCAAAACAAGCTTGATAACCGCATTGCCAACCTTCGTGACGTACCGAAAGAACTGAACCAACGCAACGGCACGCGAAAAGGCAACAACACGTCTGGCGTTCCTGGAGTTACGTGGCACAAGCAGCGCGGCAAGTGGTGCGCTCAAGCGTCTGTTCTCGGAATCCATTACCACGTTGGGTTGTTCGAAGACATTATTGAGGCAGATAAAGCTGTCCGCGACTTTAGAGCAAAGCACGGATTCACCGAAAACCACGGGAGGCCAGCCGCAAAAATAGGCAAGTCGAAATGAACACTTGCCCGCATTGCAACGGCCAACTCTACCGACACGGGAAATCCGAATCCGCCACGGAAGGCCAGCGGTATCGCTGCAAATTCTGCCGCAAGTCGATTACCGTAAGAAATGGGAAGATCGTCAATCCCCACGAAAAGCCATCACTGATAGTGAAGGACTGGAGGCACCAGCCAAATGAACAGCAGTCCGGAATACCGGCGGCGCGTCCGCGTTGACGCAAATGTTAGGCACGCAACCAAAGGAGAAAGAGATGGCAACTGAATTGGCAAGAGGTAAAGCGGCGCAAGCATGGTGCAAAGAAACAACGTCACACAAGGAGATGGACGTGGACTTGGCCGAGGCGTTCGCTGAAATACTTGACGAAATTTGGTCTAAGCCGTGGCTCGGGAATGCCACTACAGCCGAGATGCTGGACGAGTTACGGACGCGGGCAGAGATGGGCGGGTACGCAAACTACCGCACTGTTGATGCCTAACGTTAGCTTAAGGGGCGCGGAGCCGGCTTCATCGGCGGAGCGTCACTCTCGAATCGAAAGTTAGAACACAGCGGAGATGAACGTGGGAATTTTCGACAAGACAACAAAGATGGTGGAGATCGAAGTTCATTCGGACTTCGCCGGCCGGCTAACGCGGGCGCGCAAGGCAAGCGGGAAGACGCAGGCCGAACTAGCCAAGGCGCTAGGCCGCAGCAGGACAGCCGTGACGAATTGGGAGCTTGGCAAGGCGCTCCCGGAGCTTCCGGTTTTCGTGGAGTGGTGCAAGGTATGCGGGACGACCCCCAATGATATTCTTGGGTTCTAACGTAAAAGTGGCTTGACGAAAAGCGAAACGTAACCTTTACTGGATGATGCGGAGAAGAAAATGGAAAAGAACGAAGACGGCCAAAAAGGTTTTGTTTGTTCTCGGTGCGATAAATATCACGACTTTTCGATGTACGTGTTCGCGCACTGGAACCAAGAACTAGAGCATAAATGCGATTGTGGAGCACGGCATTCAATTCAGCGTGGAATAGCGATTGCACTGGATAAACGCCGCGATGATGGGAAAGCGGAGGAATCATGAAACTAAGCAATTTCATTGAAGGTTTGAAGACGCTGCAACCGTATTACAACGGAGGCGACGGATACCACATTGGCGCGGAACATGACCAGTTTTACGCCTACCAGACAGACAAACCGCTGACGCCTGAAGACGCGCAAAAGATGCGTGATCTTGGTTGGTTCCAGCCGGAGCAAAAAGACAAAGAAAAGTACGATCCAGAAAACGGATGGAGCGCATTTACTTGACAATCATGGCCAATAAACTAATCCCCGTTCTCTGCCCGACTTGTGGAATCGAGTATTCCGCCAAGCCATCATTCATGAGCGGTCGCGCATCACGCGGAAAGCGTTGCCCCGGCGGACATTGGCACACGCTGAACTCGATTGCTTGCTACAAGCTGAAACTTGAAAACGCAAAACTCAAGCCAGCGAAAGCGAAGAAGGCGAAACCGGTAACACTGAAATCGCTTGGCTTTGGGGGCAGGCAGGAAATGTACCAGCTTTTTACGGTGATGCTTCTAGCTGGGTTTGATCAGGCGATGGCGATGATTCCACAAAGCACACCATGGCGCGGAGTGCTTGAATCTGCGTTTGGTAACGTGCCGAATTTAGTCCGAGAAGGGCTTAATGCGGTTGGTTGATGGATGGGTTAGGCGGCTCGTGATTCGGAGAAAGGGGCGACCGATGTGTAGCTGCATTGAATGCGTTGGCGACCAGCCGGAGCCAACGACTGAAGAACTGGCTGTATATGAGGCTGAACTTAGAGCGGATATGGAAGCCTACAAAACACCACCATGCCAACGATGCGGCGCAATGACGCCAGAAGAGGCTGAAACAAAATGCTGCGTCGGTGGGGGTGATGACGATCATTGCCATGGCAGCGAACTGTGGCCAGACTGATGACGCCGAACGTGGAGTTCAGCGGGCTACGCGGCCTTATTGCGTAGCTCCGATGGAACGACGGGTTAGGCAACTGTAACTACGGAGAAAACGAATATGAAAGCAACCTACATTGAAGTAAGCGCAGGCGTTCGCTACTGGGAAGACGCCACTATCAACGGAACCACCGACACCGACGGCACGCTGACACCGGCGCGCAAAGGCGACAACTGGGAACCGGTGATCCGGCTGGCCGACGGCATGGTGATGGACTGGCCGCAAGGCACCACAGGCGATGTGCATTTCAAGGTATGTGATGCCGGCGAATACTGGCTGCTGGACGACGAGCGCAAGCGCGTAGCGAAGTGGGCGGGCTACTACGTTCCCGATGACTTCCTGTGCCCCGGAGATAACGGCTATGGCGACTACATCATTCTCAAGGTGGGCGCAGACGGCCAAATAGAGAAGTGGCGCACGCCGGCTGTCGAGATGGTTTGCGACTGCGACAAGGACGCGCAGCACGGATGGCGGAAGTTGCCTAACTCTAATTATGGCACCTAATAATTTCACGTAAACCGTCAAGACTGCGCCCTATTCTGCCGCCAAAGAACGCAACCAACTGATTCCAAATGAATGACGTAAAACATTCCGTCAAGCGCGATAAATATAGAACGCGCAGCATCATATTGCTCAGCGATCGGCAGAAGGAAATTGCCTGTGCTGCGATTAGGAATGCCCCTGCGGGGATCGAGTGCTTATTGCGTGAGCCGGTGAAAGCGAGGTCGCTTGACGCCAATTCGCTGTACTGGATTCGCCTGACTGAAATATCCGCGCAAGCATGGTTCGACGGCCACCAATACTCAAAGGACGTTTGGCATATATACTGCGGCAAAAACATCATGCCGGATCAGGTTATGACTAAGGATGGCGAACTGCGCTCGAAGTGGGAAGCGATTCCTGGAGGCGGCGAGGCGGTAATCTCAACGACGCTGATGGAGAGGCGCTGTTTTTCGGAGTACATCGAGGCCGTGACTGCGTTCGGCGCGAGCCTGGGCGTTCATCACTCCGCAAACCCCAATGAGGTAGGACGATGACAGCCAACGAACAACTAACCGCCCTAGAGCTTCGGATATTGTCCGCACTGGACGCCATCCATAGCGAATTTCATCGGAATATGGACTGGCTTGCTAGGAGCACCGGACAACGGATGAGGACCGAGAAGCCTAAAAATAACTCTTGACATTGTTTGTTTGCGCACTACAATAACAATATCAACAACGCAAACGGAGAACGAAATGAAAAAGTACGCGCACTGCCAAAAATGCTGCGACCCGGCCCGCAAGGCTGAAAAGGATGCGATCTTCGATGCAACCAGAAACGATGCCGACAAGCCGGTGTGGAAATGCCGTAACTGTGGGACAGAGTATGTGCGGAGCTTCCACCTCCGCGCGCCGCACTGGACTCCGGCAGAACTGGCGCGACTGGAACATTACGGGACAACGGGGGCGTGATGTGGAAGGTTGAGCGAGACAAGGTTGTTGTGTTCCAACAAGTGGTTGCCCCTTACATCGTCGGCACGTTTCGCTGGCGGTGGGTTGCTGTTGCTGTTGCTTGGGCGCTGGCGCATGGGTGGTGGGGTTGCTACGTGAGCGAGGCTGACGAATGAACGCGCAGCGCGGAGGACCTGGGAGGGGGCAGGGGCGCAAGCCGATTAAGGAGGGGCAGGACACCGTGACGGTATCCCTGCGCATGACTAAAGCACAGCGCGACAAGCTGACGCTACTTGGTGGGGCTGAGTGGGTGCGGCAACGGATCGATAAGGCGCAAGGCAAGCAGGGCAGAGGATGAGGGTGAAATGAAGATCAAGGCATGGCATTCGCCGCAAGATCAAATGTGCACCATTGGCAATCATACATGGAGCGTCCCAAGGTTATTCGAGTTGGCACGCAATTTGCCGGTGATGGACGTCCCGCTTGACCATTTGGGGCTGTGGTACAAATACGATAATCTAACCCTTCGTGAAATGGTGACGCACATGAAGGCCGTGAATGATGCGGACCTTGATAAGCCGATCATCCTGGACGAGGATGGGGAGTTGATGGATGGTCGGCACCGGCTGATGAAGGCCATGTTGCTCGGCAATGCCACCATCAAGGCGGTGCGGTTCGATGAAAACCCATCGCCTTGCCAAGAGAAGCCCTGACAAATGGCCCGCTGCCCACACTGCCGCCAGACCTACAAGCCCGAGCGCATGGGGCAGAAGTGCTGCAAGGTCATCGACTGCATCATCAAGGCCGGACAGTCAAGGAAGGCCAAGGAAGCCGAGAAGCAGGCCAAGGCAGAGCGGGCAGCATTCAAGGTACGAAAGGAAGCAGCGAAGCAATCCAAGACCCTGCAGGCCGAGGCGCAGGCGGCAATAAATGCGTATCGGCGATACCAGGATATTGCGTCCGGGCATGGCTGCATTGACTGCGGCCAGCCGTTTGAACCTCAGAAACCCGGAGGATCAGTTGATGCCGGCCACTATTTGAGTCGTGGAAGTCATCCGCATTTGGCGTTTGTCGAAATGAACATAAATGCCCAAAAAAAGAACTGTAATAGGCCGGGAGGAACCACGGCAGCAGCACACAGGCTAGGGATGATTGCTCGTTACGGGCTGGCCGCAGTTGAGGCGCTGGAGGCTGACACAACGCCGCGCCGATACCGCGCCGACGATTACCGGGCCATCCGTGATACCTATCGGGCCAAACTTAAGGAGCTGAAACATGAACAGCTTATTTGAAGTGATAGCTTTATTTTCTCTCATTGCAGGGGTTTGTGTGGTGGCGTTTGTCTTCAGTGGAGACCCTGACTTATGGGACAAATGGCACCAAATAGCGATGATGGCCGCAACATGCAAGCAGTGACCTTAGCCGGGCCAAACTTAAAGAACTGAAAGGGGCGACAAATGGATGACATAACAGTAGGAATGATCATGGGTGGCTTTAGTGCTGTAATTGTTTCGACCATTGCTTTATTTGTTAATCCAGCCACATTCGATGCGACGGTTGTCTCTGCCTGCGAAAAACAGGGCTATTGGCAGACGGGACAGAAGCGGGTTATCTGCGCCGTTGAGGCTCCTAAATCCAAATGACAACATGGCACGCTAAGCAGCGCGGGGATAGGAACCATCCGGGCAAGTGGAAGAACTGAAAGGGAGAGAATGAGGATATTGATTACAGGCGGATCGGGTTTCCTGGGCAGGCATCTGGCGCGCAAGTTGATTGCTCGCGGAGATACGGTCTGCATCTATTCCCGCGACGAGGTAAAGCACGCTGTGATGATGCGAGAGTTCGACAACGATCCAAATCTGCGCTGGTTCCTCGGGGATGTCCGGGACGCTGGCCGGTTGTCTCGGGCAATGCGAGGCTGCGATGCCGTCATTCATGCCGCGGCGCTAAAACGTATTGAGACTGGTCACTACAACCCTTCCGAGATGGTCGCCACGAACATCACCGGAACGCAGAATGCAATCGATGCGGCGGCAGAGAACTACGTCAAGCGGTTCGTGTTCGTGTCGAGTGACAAAGCCTATCAGCCGATCAGTCCCTACGGGCAATCGAAAGCCCTTGCCGAGTCGCTGACGCTGAACGCGAATCACGTTTATGGGGCGCGCGGGCCGCTATATATGGCGTGTAGATATGGCAACGTTGCCGCGAGCACGGGAAGCATTATCCCGTTGTGGCGCGAACTGCTGAAGACTTCCGATACGGTTCCGGTGACTGATCCGGACTGTACTCGATTCTGGATGACTGCCGATGAAGCGGTGGCGTTTGTGCTTCGGTCTGTATTCGGCCACTCGCCAGATCTTTTGGCGATTCCAGAACTGCCGGCCTTCAGTGTTGGCGACTTGGCTGAAGCGATGGGCGCCAAGATGAACGTCACCGGCCTGCCGCCGTGGGAAAAAAAGCACGAATCCATGAGCGACGGAAACAGCAGCGACGTGGCGAAAAGAATGTCGGTAGAGGACTTGCGCGAGGCATTGAAAAGCGTATGATAAACGTGCTGGTCCGAGGAGTCGGGGCAACGGCGGAGCGCCACATCGCCGAGCCGCCAGCAACACTCACTCACTGCTATGTGGAGCATCAATGACACGAAGATCAAATGGAACCGGGGCGATTACGAAAGCCGGGTACATCATCATCTGTGAAAACATGGCGTATAAATACGAACATGTTCGCGTTGCCGAGAAGGCATTAGGGAAGCCGCTTCCAGTTGGCGCGATTGTTCATCATGTGGATGAAAATCCATCAAATAATACAAACGCCAATTTGGTTATTTGTCGGGATGCGAAATATCACAGACTATTGCATCGCAGAACTGACGCGATGAACGCCTGCGGTAATCCTAATTATGTGGTTTGCAGGTACTGTAAATCATACGATGATCCTGCAAACATGCAGCGCGATGGATCAAGGTCACACGCGCATTCGGCGTGCCGGTCACAGTATCGGCGAAAGCTTTATGCGCAAGGGCGCCGAAATGTCTAGCCCATTCAGTATTGTTCGAGATTTTGAGCGCGCCGTCGCATCCTATACGGGCGCTCGATTCGTGGTGGCGACAACGAGTTGTACACAAGCCATTCTGATGGCTCTCGCATGGTTCCGTCATTCCGGCTACCCGAATCTCGGATTCGTGGCGATGCCGAAATATTCGTACATCGGTATTCCGGCCAGCATTCTGAATGCAGGTTTTCGCCCGCTGTTTCAGGATATCGAATGGAGCGGTGAATACCAGATGCACCCGTTTCCGCTTTGGGATTCCGCCCGGAGATTCACGTCCGGCATGTACCGCCCCGGTCAGATGCAATGCACAAGTCACCATTGGTCGAAAATTCTAGGTTTGTCGCAATGCGGGTGCATCCTGCATGACGATCCGATGGCTGATGTATTTCTGCGGCGAGCGCGATTCGATGGCCGCACCGAAGGCGTTGATGCGAAGGTCGATCAGGTTCAGTACCCAAGTTGGCACGCCTATCTATCGCCCGAGGTCGCGGCACACGGACTGATGAAGTTGTCCCTGCTACCGAAGCACAATGCAGACCTTCCAAACTCCGACTATCCGGACCTCTCTTTGATAAAGGCATTCAAATGAACGGCTCTCATACCCCGCTAATCGGCGAAGGAACAACCCAAGTCGCCGTCGGCGACCGCGAAGGGCAAGTTGTTCTTCAGTATCCCCGCCCGGTTCAATGGGCCGCGCTTGACCCACAGACCGCCGTCCAGATCGCCAAGGCCATGATCGATGCCGCGGTGAATTGCGGCATGAACGTCGAGATCAGGGCGCCGAAGCCGGAGATATCGGAGGGACTGCGCTTAAGGATGGAAGCCCGTTGCCTGATGATCCTGAACAACAAGCGCGAGCATCCGGAGAAGAATCCGATTCTCGCAAAGCGGCTGGTCGATACCATTCTGAATCTGCTTGAGCTATGAAGTCGATTGCGGTTATTCCAGCTCGCGGCGGTTCGGTTCGGATACCGGGCAAGAACATCCGGCTTTTCCATGGGCTTCCGATCGTTGTTTATTCGATCAGGGCGGCGTGGGACTCTGGCTTGTTTGATGACGTTGTTGTGAGTACCGACAGCTTGGATATTGCTGCGGTGGCCGGGCAATACGACGCAACGGTGTTCTTGCGCTCGTCTGATGATGGCTCGCGAGGCACGCAGGAGGTCGCAAAGGAAGTGCTGGACGCGCTTGAGCATGAAGGAATGTGCTGCGTGATCTACGCAACAGCGCCCATGCTAACCGGGGATGTTCTCAAGGATGCGCACGAGGCATGGATGGATATCAACCCTCCGTATCTCGTTCCGGTAGGTAAGTGGCTATCCGATCCTGGCATGTTCTACATGGGGCTGTCGAGCGCGTTTCGCCTCGGCACTCCGCTGACAGACGCCGGCCTGTTCGCCATCGATCCGCGAACCGCCATTGACATCAACGTTGAGAGCGACTGGCTTGAAGCAGAACGCATGTACGCCGAACTGCATGGAATAAAAACGGTTTGCTGCGGCCATATTCACTCGGCAGACGCTGGCGGGGTTTGCTCTGACTGTCCGGACACAAAGGAAAGAATATGAGTTGCCACAATCCTAAAGGCTACTGCGACCAGCGCGGGTGCGAGGTGTGGGGTTGTCCATTTGACCAATCGGAGGAAACGTCAAAAATGAGAACAGAAGAATTCTGGTCCGGAGATTTCGGCGCCGCCTACATCGAACGGAACAACGTCGATTACCGCACGCGCATGGATTTCTTCCGTGATGTGCTGAACATGACGCATGCAGGCAATGTCCTTGAAGTCGGCTGCAACAAGGGGCACAACCTGCAGGCGCTCGCCGCGGTGAATCCTGATATCGAGTTGGCCGGCTGCGACGTCAATGAAACTGCTGTTGGTTTGGGCCGGATAGCACTGCCGGAAGCCTTCATCGAACACTTCAGCGCAACCGAACTAAACCAGTTCGGACTCAAGTTCGATCTGGTCTTTACCGCTGGCGTTTTGATTCACGTCGCGCCGGCCGACTTGAAAGCCGTGATGCAATCCATCATCGACGCAAGCGAGAAGTACGTCCTGGCGGTGGAATACGATTGGCCGGTCGAGTGCGAGGTTGAATACCGCGGCCATGCCGGAACCCTCTGGAAGCGACCATTCGGTAAGATGTATGAAAGCATGGGCCTGAAGCTGGTCAAGGAATGGCCGGCGGGGGATGGGTTCGATAATTGCCAGGCTTGGCTCATGGTGCGGCCATGATCCGTTGCACTCGTTGCCTCTACCCGACCACGAAGCCCGATCTTCACTTCGACGCAGAGGGCGTTTGCTCGGCCTGCCGATCATACGAGCGCCGGCCATCGATAGATTGGGATGCGCGCAAGAAGGCGCTGGTTGATCTGCTTGACCGGCATGATGGGCGGTGCATTGTTCCGTCAAGTGGCGGGAAGGACTCAACCTATCAAGTCCTGAGGTTGCTTGACCTGGGCGCAGATGTAACGGTTGTTACGGCGCGGACTTGTCACCTGACCGAGATAGGCCGGCGCAACATCGACAACCTGGCGCGGTATGCCCGGACGGTTGAGTACGTGCCTAACATGAAGACACGGGCGAAACTGAATCGGCTCGGGCTGGAGTTGGTTGGCGACATAAGTTGGCCGGAACACGCTGCAATTTTCTCTACCCCGTTCCGCGCCGCGGTGGATCTTCGGATTCCGTTGATCATGTACGGCGAATGCCCGCAAGCCGAGTACGGCGGCCCGATGGGAAGCGAACAGGCTATGCAGATGACCGCGCGATGGCGGGCAGAATTTGGCGGGTTCCTTGGCCTGCGGCCGGCTGACTTCGTTGGGATGGAAGGTATAACCGAGCGAGACATGGAAGATTACAGGCTGCCAACTTGTGATGAGCACGGCCATTGCGTTACGCCGATAGATGAAAAGATCGAGGCGCATTTTCTTGGTCAGTATTTGGAATGGGATTCAAGGCGCAATGCGGCCGTGGCAATAGGCGCTGGCATGGATGCGGTAATGCCAAGTGCCGCAAATTGGTGGAATGCCGAGAACCTGGACAACGCACAAACCGGCCTGCACGATTATCTCGGTTTCCGGAAGTACGGCTATGGCCGCGGCTGCGCACAGATCAGCGTGGATATTCGTGCTGGCAGGATTGATCGGACATCAGCGATGGAATGGCTCAGGATGCACGACAACCTATTCCCTGAAGTCTATGCCGGCGTACCAGTTGGCGAAGTCCTTGATCGCATCGGCCTGAAGCGCCGCGACCTTTACCGGATCATGGATCAATTCACGGATTGGAACCTATTCAGGCGCGTGATTGACGACGAAGCAGCTATGCCGATGTTGCTGGATTGGGGTGTGTGATGTTGGCAAAGCGCATCATTCCTACCCTGCTTTACCGAGGATCAACGCTGGTCAAAGGCAAGCAGTTCCAGTCATGGCGCTCAGTCGGTCACGTTCAGCAGGCGGCAAGGATTCACGCCATGAGAGGCGTAGATGAATTGTGCTGCCTTGACATCGGTGCAACACCAGAGGGCCGCGGGCCGGACTTCGCGCTTGTCGAGAAGCTTACCGATGGAAACTTCTGCCCGGTGACGGTGGGCGGCGGGGTGCGAACGGTCGAGGATGTCAAGATGCTGCTGCGGGCCGGGGCGGATAAAGTGGCGATTTGTACGGGGTCATCCAGGCTTATCGAGGAGTCGGCATCAAGGTTTGGGAGTCAGGCCATTGTTGCAGCAATTGATGTTGGAAATGTTGCGAAACTGCAGATGAGTTATGTCCGATGCGGATCGTCGACTACCGGATGGGAAGCTGTTGCTTTGGCAAGACGGTATGAGAGGGATGGTGCCGGCGAGATCCTCCTCACCAGCATTGA
>Ga0074195_1004812_pt1 | contig 10779 bp, 8 predicted proteins | sample EPASupsiteHSE623_FD_64525 | JGI IMG/M metagenome (GOLD analysis project Ga0074195, IMG submission 64525) | Bioremediated contaminated groundwater from EPA Superfund site, New Mexico - Sample HSE6-23 | ecosystem: Environmental > Aquatic > Deep subsurface > Groundwater > Contaminated ... | reverse complement strand
ATGTTATGTACAAACAGGTAACCTCAGTATCTGTCCCTGAACAAAGATCACTCGATAATCTTGAAAAACAACTTAGCGATGCCATAACAGAACTCGGAATAAATAAATCTACATTTCCGATAATTCTTAAAAAGGCTAGTCTGCTTGGGTTCTACATGAAAAAACAGGCTGAAGCATTGCAGATACTCGACGGACTTACAAAATCAAACCAGATAAGCCCGCAACAGGTTGCAGAAGCAAAGGTGATGCTCGGGGATCTTTATCTTTTCGATAAGGACATCTGGGAAGCAACACTGATATACGCACAGGTTGAAAAAGACTTTCCGAACGATCCTATAGGTCACGAAGCAAAATTCAAAAAATCGCGCCTTGCATATTACTCGGGCGACTTTAAATGGGCCGACGCCCAGTTGTCGGTGCTTAAGGCTGCAACATCAAAGCTCATTGCCAACGATGCTTTTGGCATGTCGCTTCTAATAAAGGATAATCTTGTAGACGACACAGAAGGAAATGCACTAAAGATATTGTCGCGCGCTGAATGGCTTCACTACAGAAAAGAGGACAGTCTTGCAATTATGACCCTTGATACTATTATTAAGGAATATCCTCAGAACGTAATTATTGATGACGTGTATTTTCTTAAAGCACGATACTACGAAGGCCTTGGAAGATATTCTGAGACTTCATCGTCGTACGAAAAAGTATATACCGGATTTCCCTACGATATTCTTGCCGACGACGCTCTTTTTGCAAACGCAAAGCTTAACCTTGGTGTTCTGAATAATCCTGAACTTGCCCGCGACCAGTTAAAACAGTTCATTGTAAGTTATCCCGGAAGTATATTTATAAGTGAAGCCAGGAGTCTTTACCGCGAATTAAGGGAAAAATACCCCGAAACAAAAGAGATAAAGGATGGTCAACAACCGTAAGGCTGTTATTCTTGCCCTTCTTGCAGTTTCACTGTGGTCAACGGCTGCAACTGCTTTCAAAATTGCGTTAAGAGAACTCGACTTTATAAATCTGCTCCTTTACAGCAGCATCACCAGCACCTTAGTTCTGCTGACAATAATTATAATTAAAAAGCAGTATTCAGGATTATTTAGTGGCAGGGCTCTGCTCAACTCGGCACTGCTCGGATTCCTTAATCCGTTCCTTTATTATCTTATCCTGCTTAAAGCATATTCGCTCCTTCCTGCACAGATAGCACAGCCGCTTAATTATCTGTGGCCGGTAATGCTTTCTCTGCTGGCTGTCCCTTTTCTTAAGCAGAAACTCCGTATAACGGCTTTGTTCGGACTCGTGGTAAGTTTTGCGGGCGTTGCCTTTATTTCGCAACAGGGGAAATGGTTTCATATTGAAGGGAAAGACCTCACCGGAGTTCTTCTTGCAGCAGGAAGTTCGGTGATATGGGCTTTGTACTGGATATTCAACATGCGCGACAAACGAGAGGATGCTCCCAGACTGTTTATGAATTTCCTTTTCGGTTCCGTATACATTGTAATTTACACATTGCTGTTCCACGAATTCCAGAACCCCGTATCGGAAGGCGGAATTGCAGCAGTGTATGTGGGATTCTTCGAAATGGGTTTTACCTTTTTCCTGTGGATGCTGGCGCTGCAGAATGCCAGTTCGGCCGCAAAGATCAGCAACCTGGTTTTCCTCTCTCCCTTCCTTTCACTCATCTTTATTCATTTTATTCTTAAAGAGGATATTTTCTTTACTACAATACCGGGGATACTGCTTATACTTGCCGGAATACTAATATCAAATATTAAAAAGAGCAGGTAGAGTAATCCATTTTCTGAAGCTGATAAGTTCTTATAATAATTAACAATTTTCAGTGATGCACAACATAAAACTACTTCATCAAAAATTCATTGTAGTGGCCGATACCAAGACTAACGAACTTCTTGAGATCTTTTACGACATTAACCTTCCATCAATGCATATTGAATTGTTTAAGGCTGCAGAAGCAATATGGAAAAAGAAAAACAGGAATATATACTGCAGGGGTGGCGGGATGGTAGCAATAATCGACAATTACATCGTTTTCTACAATAAGTCTGGACATTTCGGCAGGTATATGGACGAGGAAGTATTTGCCCTGGTAAGAGAGCATAAGGATTTTAAAGACAGGGCTTACACAATCATATCCAAAGCAGGAGCGCAGGATCCGTTTGAACTTGTAAGACAGCAAAAGATTAAAAAATAAGGTTTATCTTTGTATTAAATAACAATCCTGTCTTAACCTGTAAAAGCATTTTTATGAGATACATTATAATAACAGTTCTGCTGGTAATTGTTTTTCAGGCCAGATCGCAGGACACCATAGTGCTTTTAAGCGGCGATATGGTTCCGGTAAAAAGCTATACAATAAACGAAAAGGTTAATCTGATTGAATTTGTAAACAAAAGAGGCAAGGATAAATATATTGAACTTGATTATGTTTTCTGCATTAAAAAAGCAAACGGCGATGAAGATCTGATTTATTCAGATTCGGTTTTTGAAGATGACAGCATAACAGTTCCTGAGATGCGCGATTATGTTGATGGTGCAATTACAGCTCACAAAAGCTATCACGCTCCTCTTGCAACCATTTCAGGTTTTGTTGTTGGTGCCGGGTCGGTGTATTTATTCCCTCAGATAGGCTGGCCAGTCTTCTGGTCTCCGGTTATACCAGGCGCTTATACAGCAGTAGTTGGAGCAACAGAACCAAGCAGAAGTAAAATGCTTTTAAAGCATCCTGAAGCAGAAAACAGACCATATTTTCAGCTGGGATATCTAGAAATGGCAAAAGAAAAAAGGATCAACAACTCAGTAAAGGGATCTCTTGCCGGAATTGCAGCAATGATTATCACTGCGATAATTGTGAGCAACTGACAACCTTTTTGCTGTTTTTTTAGAAACAGTTAATTTTGCCGGGATTTTTCAAATAAAACAAATTATGAGATATTTCATAGTAATTGCTTTGCTGTTACTCGGACTTGAGACTTTCTCGCAGGTTACCGATGGTGAAACTACATTACGCGATGTAATAAAGACCGATTCTGTTACTGGCTGGAAATTCGGCGGGGTTTTTAGTCTTGGCTTTTCTCAGACATCCTTTGTGAACTGGGCCGCAGGTGGCCAGAACAGCATTGCCGGAAATTCTCTGTTCAGCACTTTTGCAAACTACAAACACAAGAAGTCGGCATGGGACAACCAGCTTGATGTTTCTTACGGCATACTTAAACAGGCCGAAACAGACAGAGCACAGAAAACAGATGATAAAATTGACTTCGTTTCGAAATACGGTTATAAGGCCGGAAAAAACCTGTACTATGCTCTTCTTGGAAGTTTTAAGACCCAGATGATGCCCGGTTACAAAACACCTACCGACTCAATTAAAACATCCGACTTTATGGCACCAGCTTACTTCCTTATGGCAGCCGGTATGGACTTTAAACCTAATGATAAACTTACTGTATTCTTTGCTCCGGTTACACAAAAAACTACTTTTGTGAACAGTGCTTTCCTCGCCGATCAGGGTTCATACGGAGTGGATGCTGCATACATTGATAACAACGGATTATTTGTCCCGGGAAAAAAAAGACGTACAGAATTCGGGGGGTATTTACGGGTATTTTACAAAAATCAGTTTTATAAAAACATTGACCTGCAGACAAAGCTTGACCTGTTCTCTAATTACCTTCATAATCCGGGCAACATCGATGTGAACTGGGAAGTCCTGCTTGCATTCAAAATAACGAAATACATAAGCACAACAATATCCACACAACTTATATACGACGACGACATTATTGTGAACATCGATAAAAACGAAGATGGCGTATTTGAGGAAAGTGGTCCCCGCGTTCAGTTCAAGGAAATAATATCTCTTGGATTCTCCTACAATTTCTGATGGTTGCTGCCAAGGAACTTCATAAACATTTCAGTAGCACCGACATTTTCCCTGACAAATCTTCCTGCTGTTTCTGATGCTTTTTTATAAAAGTCTTCATCAGAATAATGTCTGTTAAAAATATCCTGCAATTCGTTAAAGTCTTTTATAGAGAACGCACCACCCTCTTCTACAAGTCTTACAGCCTCTCCAAACTTTTTATATGAAGGGCCAAATACAACAGGGATGCCATATGCAGCAGCCTCCAGAATGTTATGCAATCCTTTTCCGAAGGCTCCCCCGACATACGCCAGTTTTCCATACCTGTACAGCGATGAGAGCATGCCAATATTATCTATAATCAGCACACGTTTATCCGCAAACTTTCCTTTCACATAATCAGAATATCTTACACAGGAAAGTTTTATCTGCGATTCCATCCACATTATTCTTGATTCATGAATCTCGTGTGGCGCTATTATATATTTTACATTCTCAGGTGAATTGTGAAGCCATGAAATCAGGATTTCTTCATCGGGTTGCCATGTTGAACCGCAGACAATAGTATAAGCTCCTTTCGAGAATTCCTCTGCTGCTTCTATATCCCTCCTGTCGTTATAAATCTGCCAAACCCTGTCGAAACGTGTATCGCCTGCCTTAACTGCATTATTAACTCCTGCCTTTTTAAGGAGATCATACGAAGCTTCGTCCTGTACAAAGACCTTACTGAATTTTTTAACTATTCCAAGATACCATTTGCCGTACCACCTGAAAAAGACCTGCTCTTTCCTGAATATTGATGAGATAAGATAAACAGGAATATTCCTTTTATACAAGGTATTGATATAGTAATACCAATATTCGTACTTTACAAAAACAGCGAATTCAGGTTTAACAATATCTGTAAAAAACCTTGAATTGGAAGGCGAATCAGCAGGAAGATATGCAATATAATCGGCCCCGCTGTAGTTTTTTCTTACTTCATATCCCGAAGGGGAAAAAAAGGTAAGGATTACTTTTAATGTAGGGAATTGTTTTCTAATACTTTCTATTACAGGTCTCCCCTGCTCGAATTCTCCAAGGGATGCACAATGCACCCAGATATACTTTTCTCCCTGAACTGTGTTATTCCTTAATGATGCTCTCCATCCCCGGCGTCCCCTTATCCATAATGCTGCCTTTTTGCTGAAAAGTGATGCCAGTCTTATGAAGAAGACATATAATTGTATGCTAAAATAATAGATTAGCCTCATTATTAATCATAATAGAACGGATCGGGAAGGCGCTTGTAAATCGGAATAATCCATCCTACTTTTATGCTGTACAGATTATCACTCCGTTTTCTCAGGTCAGGTCCCATAAGGTTAAAGTCATAACTTCTGCGGCTCTGTGTAAATCCCTGATATAACTCAACACCTGCATAAAAGTTCACAAGCATCTGCTTGCCATAATATACAACACCCACAAACTCAGTAGTAGCAAAACCATTGGTTAGCTTATCATATCCCTTTTTATATTCATCAAGGATCTGCGGGGTATTGTTTCCATCATTATCGATCCTTATCTTATGCTGAAGGAGACCGCCTCCGGCTGAGACCATTATCCCACTGTTTGGATTGTTTTTCCAGACAGGTATTATGTAACCGATTCTTCCACCAGCGAAGAACCCTCTTTCGGAAGTTACAACCTTTGCATATTCACCGTTCTCATTTATTATTTTTCCGTGTGACTCTGTAATGCTGTCGAAAATTGTTAATGCATCGTTTTTAAGGACTGAACCGAACAGAAAGTTACTGTTTACCTCGTAATACAAATTATTCTTGAATTTATGCATAAAAGAGCCACCGATATTTGAATTGGGACCAAACCTGTCGGCCATGTCTCCACCGGGGATCTGGAACATATACGAGAGAGAAAACATAGGAAAAGATCTTGCCTCAGGCTTTTTATCCTGTGCCGATACACCAGATAATGTTATTGTAAGGAATACTACCAGTGAAAAGTGAAAGAGAATTTTCATCTTACATGAATTTTATACAAACGTAATCAGAAACGTAAAAGAATGCAAAATATTTTCTTCTATTCTGTCCATTGTGTATCGTATCGTGGAACTCTTATTATATTTTTTGAAATTGAATACCCTGCAAATATCCCGTAACCTTCATTAATGTTGTTATATACTACAACAGGCTCGCTGAAAGGACCTCCTGCGTACATCTGCTCCTGAGAGGTTGCAAAATACATATATGCATCATACGAAAGTGAGAATAGCTCAATAGTGAGGTCAAGAGAATCGTATTCAGTGTATAAATTGCTTTTCTGCATTTCAACCCGGAGTGTTTTTTCCTTATTGTTAAAAAGATCGTCGTTAAAAAGAAGGTAATCTTTGTAATATGTTGTAATTATCAAATCTGATGAAAACAACGAAATATTGTATTTATCCCCAATACTTGAAACACGTTTAACCCCTATCATAAAATAATCATCACCCGGACCTGCATCAGAAAACCTTATGTCCATACGATACATATCCTCGTTATCAACTGAAAATGATGAAGTATCAATAGATATTATCTGTGCCTTTTCTGGAATAATGGTAGAGGATTCTATAGTTCTGCCATCTGCCATAACTTTCAGGTTATATGTTCCGGGGCTGGTTAAAGCCTGTAAAGACTTATAGTTTCCTGGTGTACTTGTCTCAAATAATGTATCAGAATGATTTGTACCTGCATTCGTAATAATTATGCCTGCTCCGCTAATTACACTGAAGTCATAACTGTTGTCGAGTATATGCTTACTTCTGTGGATAGTCATATAAACATAGTTGCTGTCTCCAAAGACACAGTTCACAACAGGTCTGCGTCCTTTGTCCGGTATAGTCATATCAATAACCTTCTCGCAGGAAATTGTAAGTATCATGAATAATATCACGAAGAGGTTTTTCATTTTTTCAGAATTTCAGTGAATATGAAACTGAAGGAAGTATAGGAAATATGCTGATCTGTTTAAGGTGTTTTTCGTTTGTATCCCAATCGGTCTCAAAGTATATAAAGAAGGGGTTCTTTCTGTTATAAGCATTATAAACTCCCACCGACCATGTGCGATAAGCTCTTTTCAGCTGTTTGTGAAAATTAATGCCCAGATCAAGCCTGTGATATGATGGTGTTCTGAACTGATTTTTTCCTTCGAAATAATCAATACTGTTATACCCGAAATAATTCTGATTGAAAGGATCAGTAAGAGAAGGATACTGTTCAATTGGAAGCGAAACAGCGTTCCCGGTTCCATAAACCCACACAAGTCCGATGTCGGTCTTATCAGAAAACTTATGGGTTATAGCCAGTCCTATATCGTGCCTGCGATCGTATCTGTATGGAAAAGCTTTACCAAAATTAAGATTTTCGAAACGACGGTTTGTCCAGGCAAGAGTATACCCAATCCATCCTGTTGTTTTTCCTTTACTTTTTCTGATAAGGAATTCAGCTCCATACGACCAGCCCTCGCCTGATTCAACTTTATTCTCCCAGGTTTCAGCACGGCTAAAGAAATCTGCTCCTGACTTATACTCAATGAGGTTCTGCATTGTTTTATAGTATCCCTCAACACTTACTTCGTAGCCGCCCTTAAAATCATGAAAGACACCAGCTGCAACCTGCTGAGATTTCTGTGGTTTTATCCTGTCTGTTGCAGGAAGCCAGAGATCTGTTGGCATTCCTATACCACTGTTTGTAAGAAGCAATATATTCTGCGACATCATTGTATAGGCTGCTTTTACCGACCAGGTCTCGTTCAAAAGGTACCTCAGCGAAAACCTTGGCTGAAGGGAGTTATATGTGGCATTACGAACTGCAAACATTGAATAATGAATGCCCGGATTCAGAATAGTCCTTGCTCCCAGTTTAATTTCGTCTTCAGCATAAAGATATGTGTCGTGTGCATAAATATACGCATCGCCAAAGGTTGTGTCGATGTTTCCCGAAGGGTCCCCGGATGAGTTAACCTGAAATACGCTTATTCCGGGATAAAATGTATGGTATGTATAATTCCCGCCAAAAAGTATCTTATGCTGAGGAGATGGATGAAAATCGAACTCAGCCTTGGTTGACCAGTCGCGGATACCGGAAGTATATTCATAACTGTATTTTGAAGTCTGACCATTGTCACTGCTTTCCATTTTCTCAGATACTACAAACTCATAGTTGCTGAAAGTACCTGTAACATTCATGAACAGCCGGGGATTGATCTCGTGATTCCACCTAAGTGCTGTTATTATATTCCCCCAGCCTAAACCGAATTTACTTACAGAAGAATTATCCTCCCAGTTGTTTTCCCTGAATTTCCCATACGCCTTGTCCCGTCCGGTATACATGCTTAAATACAATCTGTCCTTTTTTGAAAGCAAGTAATTAACTTTTCCGTTAAGATCCCAGAAATAGTATCCTGCATTCGCCCCATCGCTAACAGACATTATCAGTGGCTGTGCAAGGATGTCGATATAAGTTCGCCGGCCTGAAAAAATGAATGAAGATGTATCCTTCTTTATTGGTCCTTCAACAACGATCTTTGATGAAATAACACCTATAGATCCTTCACCATGAAATTCCTTATTATTCCCTTCCTTCATGTGAATATCAAGAACAGATGAAAGTCTTCCCCCGTAACGGGCGGGGAATCCTCCTTTTAGCAGAGTAACACTTTGAACAGCATCTGAATTGAATACTGAAAAGAATCCAAAAAGGTGATCAGCATTATATACTGGAACACCATCAAGCAGAATAAGATTCTGGTCGGGGCCTCCGCCACGGACATATAGCCCGCTTGAACCCTCACTCCCCGATTGTACACCCGGCAACAACTGAATAACCTTTATAAGATCTGTCTCTCCAAGAAGTACAGGCAGCGATTTAATCGTCTGGACAGGGATCTCTGTAACAGATATCTGAGGATTCTCTATTTGTGTTTTCTCTCCTGTTACTGTTACTTCCTGAAGTGAAATGCTGGGCTTTAGTTTTATTATTAAAGAAACATTCTGTTTCAGGTCAAATTCTCTGACCTCTGCTGTATACCCTATGTACGAAAAAACCATTTTAACATGAGGCTGACTTAGAGTAATGCTGAAAAAACCGTATGCATTTGTTGCGCACCCCTGCTTTGATATGTCGTCGTATACAGTTGCTGAAATGAGTCGTTCTCCGTTACTCTCATCTTCGACGTACCCGCTTATTGTGTATCGCTGAGCCGAAACAAGAAGAAAGAGGCACGATAGAATTATAGTAAAAACGAATCTCATTTCCTGATTCAGTTTAGAATTTATTCAATAATTTCTGCGCAAGAGCAGAATTAAGATATTATTTGCTAAGCACCTTGAATTCAACTCGCCTGTTCTGTTGCCTTCCTTCTTCTGTATCGTTTGATGCTATGGGCTGTTTGAACGCATAACCTGCAGATTCGAGACGGCTGGCATCGATTCCCTTTCCGATAAGATAATCAACCACAGCTTTAGCACGGGCCGCCGAAAGCTTTTCGTTTGTAGTAAGCGAGCCCTGATTGTCGGTATGTCCAGATATCTCGATACGCATAGTTGGGAAATCTGTAAGTAGTTTAAGCAACCTGTCGAGCTCGGCAAATGATTCAGAACGTAATGTAGCTTTTGCATAGTCGAAGAAGATGTTCTTAAGTACAATCTTTGCACCCACATCCATCTTGAAAAGCTTAATATCCTTTATTATTTCCTGATATCCTGTGGCAGCAGGGATCTCGAAGTTTTCGGAATGGAAGAGGTAACCTTCTGACTTCACAGCAATACCATAGTTCTTACCGGAAGGCAGTGAAACAAGATATTTTCCTGTTGAACTGTTAGAAGAGGATATTGACACAACCTCATTCTTTTCATTGTCAACAATTTCAATTGAAGCACTAAGGTTAGCCATTGTAAAGCCATCCTGAATAGTACCTTTTACTATAGTCAGTCTTGTTGTTTTAATTTCAACTGCATCTTCAATAACAACTTCGCTTACAGGAGCAACTTGTGCAAGAAGGTTGTCCTCGTTCTGAAGGATAGGAGGTTTTTCCGGTCCGCGGAATGTCACCTGATAAATGTCATAATCCCCAAAACCATCATCGCGAACTGAACTTAAATAACCGCGTTTTCCACTTGCATTTATCACAAAGAAAACGTCATCGTCCGGAGTGTTAACAGGGTAACCCAGATTCTCAGGTTCTCCCCACATACCATCATCACCCTGAACAGATTTGAAAATATCGTAACCTCCCATTGTTTTGTGGCCCGTTGAACTGAAATAGAGAGTACGGCCGTCCGGGTGCATAAAAACCCCTTCTTCGTTATACTGCGTATTAATTGCAGCTCCCATGTTCTTTGGCTGGTCCCAACGCTCTTTTTCTGCATTCCAATTCGACATATAAATATCAAGGCCACCGTATCCGCCTTCTCGGTCAGAAACAAAATACATGGTACGACCATCAAAAGAAAATGATGCAGATGATTCTTTAAAGTCAGTATTAATGTATTTAGACATTGGTTTATCGTCGGGTTTTGTCCACTCTGCACCTTTAAGATCTGATACAAAGATGTCTCCACCATGATTACTACCGTTAAAAGTAAACAGCTTTTGTCCATCTGGACTAAGCCCCACTGTTGCATCATGGTCTTCGGTATTAAGCGGCTTACCTACATTTTTGGCAAGCCCCCAGTCGTTACCTTCGGCATATGAAACATAAATGTCCTCAAAAAACAAATTATCTGTAGGGTCGGTACCTTCTCCATATGTGTCCTGCCTCCTGGAGGTAAGCATCATAACTGACTCATCGGTAGATATAATAGCGTTATATTCAGGATAAGAGGTATTGATATTTCCTCCGGCGTTATCTATAAAAACCCT
>Ga0074195_1004811_pt1 | contig 10780 bp, 9 predicted proteins | sample EPASupsiteHSE623_FD_64525 | JGI IMG/M metagenome (GOLD analysis project Ga0074195, IMG submission 64525) | Bioremediated contaminated groundwater from EPA Superfund site, New Mexico - Sample HSE6-23 | ecosystem: Environmental > Aquatic > Deep subsurface > Groundwater > Contaminated ... | reverse complement strand
AAGAAGTGGTCGACCATGGGCACGTTCCTGCTCGACGGGGTCTCGACCTTCGACTACAACAAGACTGAGAACACCGCCTGGGCCTATACCCTGAACGGGGTCGCCATGAACGACTACTCCACCGAGCAGGGGATCAGCGTCCAGGAGGTCAAGAACGGCGATCAGCTCGTCTTCTACTTCGGCGTGAAGGGCGCCGGGCTCGATGCGGCTACAGCCGTGGTCCGGGTCCGGGTCTTCGTCGCGTCCGACGCCGACTATTCGCTCCAGCTGAAGGGAGCCAAGGACGTCTCGGTCACGAAGGCCGAGTTCGAGGGGGCAGAGGGCGCCGGGTTCAAGGCGACCTACACTGATGTCTCCGGTGCGTGGGAAGGGCTGCCCCTCTGGTTCCTCATCGCGGCTGTCGACGACGATGAGTCCGGCCGCAGTTTCAACGATACGCTGGCCGCGCAGGGCTACCGGGTCCGCGTCTCGTCCATCGATGGGTACAACGTGACCCTCAACTCGAGCGAGATCGCCAGGAGCTCGAACTTCATCATCGCGGACCGCCTCAACGGCGCCCCGCTCGCCGAGACGATGTGGCCGCTCCGGCTCGTCGGCGCCTCGGTGCCGCCCAACCGCTCGGTCGCGAAGGTCACGACCATCGAGCTCCTCGATCTTCAGACAGGCGACACCGTGGCGAACTTCACGGTCGACAGGACGACCGGGGTCGCCCCGCTCGTGGTCCGGTTCACGGACTGCTCGACGAACGCGCAGACACGCGTCTGGGAGTTCGGCGACGGCTCCCGCTCGTACGTGCAGAATCCCGTGCACATCTATCGGACCCCGGGGACCTACTGGGCCTCGCTCCGCGTGACCGGGCCGAACGGCGGAGGCACGCTCCTCCAGGAGATCCTGGTCCTGCCCGCTGGAAATGTCACTCCGAACGCGACGGTGACGCCGAACACGACGGCGACCGTGGCACCGACGGTCACGATCGAACCCACTGCGACTCCGAACTCGACCCACCAGGCGTACGTTCCCCACGTCCTCCCCGGACGGGTCGAGGCCGAGGACTACGACGTGAACGGCTACAGCGACACCACGCCGGGTAACGCCGGCGGCGTCTATCGGAACGACGACGTCGACATCGAACAGAACCCGTGGGAGCAGACCCCGAACGTCGGCTGGATCCGGAACGGCGAGTGGCTCGCCTACACCGTCGACGCCCCGGAGGGCGGCATCACCGCGATGACCGCACGGGCCTCGAGCCCGGGAGCCGGCCGATCGATCCGCGTTCTCGTGGACGGCGCCGAGGCGGCAGTGATCCCGGTGCCGAACACAGGCGACTACTCGCGCTTCTCCGCGGTCACCGTCCCCATCACCCTGGCGGCCGGCACCCACGACCTCCACCTCGAGTTCGTCGGCGACGGCCAGAACCTGAACTGGTTCGAGTTCACGGCCGGCACGGTCACGACGCCGACGGTGACACCGACCGCCACGTCGACGCCGACAGCGGGCGGGGCCTCGTTCACGGCCACGCCGAACCCGGTAAAGAAGAACTCGGCGATCAAGTTCACCCTGAACCCGGCGACCGGCAAGAAGGTCAGGTCGGTCTGGTGGACCTTCGACAAGGTCGGCCACTACGGGACCTGGAACTCGCGGGCCGTCAGCCCGACGTTCTTCTACACGAGGACCGGCACGTACACGCCGCTCGCGAAGATCACCTACACGGACGGGTCGACAGAGACCGTCGAGCGGGTGAACTTCGTCACGGTCAGATAGTGAGGAGGCGATGGAGCCTCACACATCCCTTTTATCCATGACTCTTCGCTGGTGCGGGCTACTCATCTGTCTCGCCCTTCTTGCAGGCAGCGCCGCCGCGGTCTCGACCGAGGTTCACGTGGTCAAGCTCGCGGCGGACGGAACGACCGTGCTCGCCGAGCGGACCGTCGACTATCGATGGCTCGAGACGAACATGCAGGTCCGGGGCGATGGATCGACCCACTACTACCATCAGGGACCGACCTTCGACGATGCGGATCTCTGGGACCCGACCGAGAGCAAGAACGTCCAGGACAAAGACATGGGTGCCGTCAAGGGGACGGCCGTGCGCGACCTCTGCAGCCTCGTCGGGGGCATGCAGTCCGGCGACACGCTTGCGGTCCGATCGGCCGACGGCTTCTCGAAGAAGTTCTCGTACAGGACGGTCTACTCGCCGACAGCACGGCAGGGACCCATGGTCCTGACCTGGTACAGGGCCGACGAGGGCTACGTCCCGTCCTACTCCACCGGGATGCGGATCGTCTTCTTTGCCGACACCTCGACAAATCCGTACGGTCTCCACGTCTTCGGTAACAGCGATATGAAGGCGTCGATGCCGCAGAGCGAATGGCACTACTTCAACGGCGTCTACCCCACGACCACCGGGCTCTCGGTCCAGTCCGTGAGCGAACTCCGGATCCTCTCCTCGCTCCCCGCATCGACGACCGCCCCTGTTACGACGAAGACGACCGCGACCCCAACGGCCACCCCGAAAGCGACGCCGACAGGCACCGCGAGCGTCACCACGACGGGGACGAAGACTCCGTCTCCGACTGTAACTCCGTCCGCGACCGGATCTGCCGTGACGACCTCGATGACCTCGTCGCCGTCGACGGGCGGGTCTACCCCCGTCGCAACGACGATCCTGCCGGCAACTACTGCGGGAGCCGGGACCGTCACGACGGTCCCGTCAGGCGCCGCGACCGTGACGACCGGGACCGGCTCCGACGGAACCGATACGGAGCCGACCGCGACCACGACCACTGCGACCGTTACAACCGCGACATCCGCGACCTCGACCGCCACGGCGGCGACCGGGACCCCGAGCACGTCTCCGACAGCGACGGCCGCTCCGAACGCGACCGTGAACGTATCCGCGGCCCCCACCGCGCTGCCCACACCGACCTCCACCGACTACTCGAGCTCGACCGACTGGTCCTACTCGAGCAGCCTCGACTATTCGACAGTCGAGAGCGGAACGGTCACCGCTACGGCCACACCGACCCCGACGCCGGAGGCGACGACCGTCCCGGTAGCCACCCCGCTTGCCGCCGGGGGCGATGCCCCCCTGGTGATGGAGACCGCATCCGATGCTCCGACGGAGACCGGTCCGGTGACGGTGACCACGGACGACGGATCGTACAACAGGACCGTGACCCGCTCGCTCGGGTTCACGTTCTCGTATTCGGTCCGCGAGAGCGGTGAAGGACCCCGCCCCGCGCCTGGCCTGGCCGGGAGAGCCGGGATCATATCGCCGTACTCCCCTCTGGGCGCCATATGGTCCGCCATGAAGGCGATCGGAGCCATGATAGACCCCATATTCAGCTAGGTGATTCCCCTGTCTCATCGACTTTCACTGCATGCAACGGCCCTCTGCCTGGCCACCCTGGTCGGCCTGCTCCTGCTGGCCCCGGCTCCGGCCCTCGCCGAGCCCACCACCTCGCTCACGATCACCGAGCTCGGTCCCGACGGGGCCGTGATGAACTCCACGACCGTCGATTACCGCTGGCTCGAGACGAACCTGCCGGTGCAGGGCGACGGAGTCACGCACTACTATCACCAGGGCCCCGCCTTCGAGGGCGACAAATGGGACCCGAACGAGACCGTCAACCTGAAGGACCGGGGGGCCGTGAAGGGTACGGATGTGAAGGACCTCTGCTCCCTCGTGGGCGGGCTTCGCCCCGGCGACGAGGCGATGGTCGCCTCGGCCGACGGGTACAACGTAATCTACGGATACGAGACCCTCGTCCATCCGCCTTCGCGCCAGGGCCCGCTCGTGGTCGCCTGGTACAACGGCGCGGACGCCGCATCGGGCGAGAAGCAGGGGACCGGGTATCCGCCCGACTTTTACACGGGCATGCGTCTCGTCTTCTTCGCCGACACCTCGACGAACCCCGACGGACTCCACGTCTTCGGCAACACGGACATGCTGGAAGCCCTGCCCGAGAACGCCCAGTACTTCTACAACGACCTCCTGCCGTCGACGAGCGGGATCTCGGTGAAATGGGTCTCGGAGGTCCGGGTCTATCGGGGCGGATTCAAGGGCGACCGGCACGCCCCCGTCAAATCGCTCTCGGAGACGAACGCGACCGCCACACCGGCCCCTTCGCCCACGACGACGAAGGCGGCAGGGCTCCTGCCGGCAATCCTGATCGGCCTTCCCGCGGCGCTCTTCCTGAGGAGGCGGTGAGGTGCATCGAGCCCTGCTCGGCGTCCTCGTCGTGATCGCCGCGGTCCTCGCGGCCGGCTGCACGGGGACAGCGCCGACGGCGAATGCCACCCCCTCGCCCACGCCGAACGCGACCCTCGTCCTGAACGGGACGACGAACGTCACGCTCGACTACGCAGGCGTGCTGGCCCTCCCGTCCGTGACCGGCGTCGGGGGTGCGGTCTCGACCACCGGGATCAAGTACGGCCCATTCCAGATCCGGGGCGTATCGCTCAGAACCCTCGCCGACCGGGTCGGGGGGATCGGCCCGAACCAGACCCTCCGGGTCCACGCCCCCGACGGGTACATGTGGGTGATCGACGCGGAGCAGGTCGACGGAAAGGGATTCGTCGTCTTCACGCCCGAACTCAAGGAGATCGCCTCTCCCCCCGAGCTCGTCCCGGTCCTGATGTACGAGCAGAACGGCACGCCGCTCGCCGAGGAGCAGGGCGGGCCGTTCCGGATCGCGGTGCTGAACCCCGACGGGACACCCGTCATCACCGAGGGCTCGGGGTGGGTCAAGTGGGTCGATCGAATCGAGGTCCGGTGAGGACGGTCTCAGGGGCGGCCCTCGTCCTTGTGCTCCTGATCGCGGCGGGGTGCACCTCCGCGCCCCCGGCCAGGGTCCCGGTCAGCTGCATGGTCGCGGGCTCGCTCGTCGACCCGCTCGCCGGGTTCGAGACGGAGTACGAGGCGACGCATCCCGGAGTCGACATCCAGGTCGAGGGACACGGCTCGATCCAGGCGATCCGGCAGGTCACCGACCTGAACCGGTCGGTCGACCTGGTCGCGGTCGCGGACGCCTCGCTGATCCCGGACCTGATGGCCGGATCCGCCCGGTCGTATACGACCTTTGGTACGACCGAGATGGTGATCGCGTTCACGAACGCGAGCCGGTACGCGGACGAGATCGACGAGGAGAACTGGGCCGATCTCCTCTCCCGGCCGGACGTCCGCATCGGGATCGCGAACCCGATGCTCGATGCGGCCGGGTACCGGGCCATGCTTGTCCTCCTGCTTGCCGAACGCGAGGAGGGCCGGCAGGCCTTCGGTCCGGTCCTCGGCGACCACCTCTCGCCTCCGCTGGCACCCGTCGTGAACGGGACCGGCCTCGAGCTGCGCCTGCCCGAGCTCGTCCGGCCGGCACCGGGCGGCAGGGTCGCGATCCGGGACGGCTCGGTCTTCCTCCTCTCCCTCCTCGAGGCCGGCGGCGTCGACTACGCCTTCGAGTACCGGTCCGTGGCCGAGGGGCGCGGTCTCCGCTACGTCTCCCTGCCGCCGTCGATCAACCTCGGCTCGACCGCATACGCGGACGCCTACAAGAACGCTACCGTATTCCTCGGATTCCGGCGCTTCACCGCGATCGGGACCGAGCGGATCGGCCAGCCGATCGAGTACGCGCTGACTGTCCCCGACGGGACTTCTCATCCCGATGAGGCCCGGGCGGTCGCGGACGCGCTCGTTCGTGCGGCAGGAGAGGGCCGGCCGGGATGGCCGGCACCCGTGAGGCCCGAGACAGTCGTACTCGGGCCTCGGTGAGGCTACCCGGGTCCCCGAACCCGGTCAAGATAGCCCGAACAGGCGCGTGTGGTGCGGTTTTGAACACGTCGCTAAGGCGATTGTGGTCATCCTTACCAAGATCCCCCGAGCCGGAAAAGGGCGACCTGGAATTGGAAGGGGGTGAAGGCGCCAGGTACGACGCGGTCGTGAGCCCTTCCCGCCGAGCGTATTATCACCGCCTCCACCATATCCCTGCCCGATCGGCATGTATGCGATCCGGTTCTACCGCGTCTACGACACGGGCGACGAGATCGATCTCGAGGCGCTCGAGTCCGCGCTCTCGTCGGCAGGGACGACCGCCCGGGCCTCGTTCACACGGGTCAGCCCGAAGTCGATCTGGATCGAGCATCCGCCCCTCCTGGTCCGTCTGCCGTCCGTAACCGCCACTGTCGGGACCGCGTCGTACCTGCTGACCACGGTCGCCCGGGTGTATCAGATCGGCGCGATCAGTCTCTGTTTCATCCTCGAGGACCAGCTGGCGCCTCCTGCAACCATCGTGCCGATCGGACTCGCATTCGCGGGGCAACGGGGCCTGGATCCGCACTTCCTCGCCTCGCTCGGCGTCCTCCGGGAGGTCCTCACCCCGGATATCGGCGCGCGACCTCTCGACCCCGGGTTCTATGAGGACTACACGGTCTACATCGTCGATCGGGACGACCCGGCCATCGAACCGGTCTCGCTCCTGACGGGGGAACAGATCGAGTTCTCGGACGCGACGAGGGAGGAGATCCTCCGCCATACTCTCTCGTACGCCCGTGACGATCGGGCCGTCCTCGCCTGGGACGCGGCCCTGCTGATCGCTCCCGAACCGCCCGCGGACCTGGTCGAGCTGATCGAGTACGCGAACGTCCAGGTCCTCGAGCTCCGCTATTACGATCGTGCCCTGACCCGGCGGATGATCCGGATGTACGAGGACCTCGAGGCCGCCGATCGCTTCTCGCGCTTCGGCCGGCGTCGGCAGTACCATCAGCTGCTGAACCGGCTGATGGAAACCTACGCCGGGATCTCGGAGGTGACCGAGGAGATCGAGAACCTGATCAAGATCACGGAGGACGTGTACTATGCCCGGGTGTACGCGACCGCGCTCAGGGTCCTGCGGGCCGACCAGTGGCGGGCCTCGGTCGACCGGAAGATCGACCTGATCCGCGAGAACTACCAGATGCTCTCGGACGAGGTCAACCGCGAGCACGGCAATGTCCTCGAATGGGTGATCATCATCCTGATTGCGCTCGAGTTCGCGTTCGCGATCTGGGAGGCCTTCCGGGGGTGAAAGGACGCCTGTGCCGATCGGCCCCCCCTTATCCGCCGGCCCTACCGGAGGGTGAAGCGGACTCGAATAGCGATGGCTTCGAACATTTTCGGAGTTATATAAGAAATTAAGTATGATATCTACATATAGCAATGTGCCCCACACTGGGGCGATCATTATGAGACCGATGCCGAAGCTCCTGTTCATTGCCGGGCTCGTACTCGCGGCGGCCATGGTCGCCGGCTGCACCACGGGCGGCGACCGCCCACCCTCTACGGTCGAACCGACGATCACCGAGCCTCTCCTCCTGAACGAGAGCGCGAACGGCACCACCTACGCAGTACCCCTGAACACCTCCATCAACCTCACGCTCAGCGAGAACCCGACCACGGGCTACTCGTGGAACCTCACCACCACACCGGGCCTCCGGATCGTCTCGGACAGCTACGTTTCGGACGACCCGAACGGTACCCGCTCGGGTGCCGGCGGTGTTCACCACTGGCAGATCACCGCCGTCGCCCAGGGCCTCCAGGAGATCCGGGGCGTCTACGCGCAGCCCTGGGAGAACTCGACCGCGAACGCGACGGTCTTCTCGGTCGAACTCTCGGTCACACCATAGTCATCCGCCGTACCCACGCGGGGATGCATCTTCACCGGGGGGTTACCATGACCCCCTCTCCTTCTTTTCAGTGCCTGTGCCGGTGATGGATATCCGGCGTATGCGGATGCGAGTGCTCGAGCCGCTGGTGGGTGTGGACGTGTGCGTGCACCTCTGCCTCCTCCCCGAGCTCGTGAGCATGCCGGTGATGTTCGTCGTGCCGGTGTCGGTGAGCGTGCACGGCCGGTTCGTGGACGTGGCGATGGTCGTGCTCTTCCCGTGCGATCAAGAACGCGCCGGCCCCCATCAACGGCAGGGCCGCGATGAACTGCCATTCCGGGATCACGGGGGCGATCAGAAGCGCGATGCCGGCGCCGATGAACGGCGCCAGGCCGAAGATGCCGGCCGTCCGAGAGGCCCCCAGGTGGCGGAGGGCGAGCAGGAAGCTGACCATGCTGATCCCGTAGCAGACCGCCCCGAGGGCGAGGACCGTCAGGGTGATCGCGAGCGCAGGCAGGGGATCGCCGAGAGCGAGGGCGACCATGAGCGAGAGGAGGCCGGCCCCCAGCCCCTTCACCGTCCCGATCGCGAACGGGTCCTTGCCCGAGATCTGCCGGGCGCAGTTGTTGTCGAGGCCCCAGAGCGCACAGGCCCCGACGACCCCGAGAGCCCCGAACGAGAGTCCGTGGACGCCCGCCGGGTCGAACGAGAGGACCATCCCGGCAGCGGTGATCAGGCCGAGCGCGGCCACCACCCGCCGGCCGAGCCCCTCCGAGAAGAAGGCGGCCGCGAGAAGGGCCGTTGCCACGGCCTCGACGTTCAGGAGGAGAGAGGCGGTCGCGGCCGGCGTGGCCGCAAGGCCGAGCATCAGCAGCACGGGGGCGAGAAAGCCGCCGGATAGAGCGCTTCCCGTGAGCCACGGGAGGTCGCGTCGCCCGAGCGGGGCCTCGAGTTTGGTCCGGCCGCGGAGGAGCCGGACGCCGACAACGGCCAGACCGGCCCCGATGTACAGGAGGGCCGCGAGCATGACCGGCTGGACCGTGCCCAGGAAGACCTTCGCGAGCGGGGCACTGGCTCCGAAGAGGGCTGCCGCCAGGAGTGCGAACAGGATCGGGATGCGCGTATCGGCCGCCATGGGTTCCTAGCAGGTGCGTCTCGGGCTCCGATATGCGTTGCGCCGTCCGGGCCGAAACGCCTATGGGCGATGCAGGCCAATCGAAAGGGTTATGCATGACCGCGAGGCGATCAACCGCGAAAAGCGGAGCATCGCGCGGCTCTCCGTCGCCTCGAACACGGTTCTCCTGGTGCTGAAGCTCGTCGTCGGGCTCTGGCTCGGCTCGGTTGCCATCCTCTCCGAGGCCGTCCACTCCGGCATCGACCTGGTGGCGGCCCTGATCGCCTGGCTCGCCGTACGGGCTTCTGGCCAGCCCCCGGACCCCGAGCACCACTTCGGTCACGGTAAATACGAGGACCTCTCGGGCCTGATCGAGGGGGCCCTGATCCTGGTGGCGGCCGGCCTGATCGTCTACGAGTCGGCTCAGAAACTCCTTGCGGGCGGCGACGGACTCGCGGTCGAGGCGATCGGGGCCGGCATCGCGGTGATGGGCCTCTCCTCCGTGATCAACTGGTACGTCTCGAGCCGGCTGATGCGGGTCGCGAAGGCGACCGAGTCGATCGCCCTCGAATCGGACGCCTGGCACCTCCGGACCGACGTCTACACCTCGCTCGGTGTCTTCGCCGGACTCGTGGTCATCCAATTGACAGGCATCGTGGCACTCGACGCGGTGATCGCGATCGTCGTCGCCCTCTTCATCCTGAAGGCGGCGTACGACCTCTGCAGCCGGGCGTGCCGCAGCCTGATCGACGAACGGCTGCCGGTCGAGGAGGAGGAGCGCATCCGGGCGATCATCGATGCGCACGGCGACAACATCGCCGAGTTTCACGAGCTCCGCACGCGCCGCTCGGGCCCGGACCGTTTCGTCGACCTCCACCTCTGCGTCGCCCGGAGCCTGACGGTCGAGCAGTCCCACGGGCTCGCTGACCGGCTGGAAGAGCAGATCCGGGAGGCGCTGCCGCGCACCTCGGTCGTGATCCACGTCGAGCCGTGCGACGCGTGCTGCGACGTCTGCGGCTCGTTCTGCACGGTCCGGCTCGTGCCCGAGGAGTGATCAGCGCTCGCAGGCGCCCGAGGCCAGATAGTGCGCGAGCACCTCTTCGCCGACGGCGTCCGAGAGGACCGACTTGATCCGCCGTATGATGGCCTCCATGTCCTCCTCCTGGACGCATCCGAGGCTCTCCGAGCCGTCGAGTATCCGGTCGACGAGCCACTGGAGGTCCGCAGCATCGAGGGCCCCCAGCCGGCGTTCGAAGTCTTCGGCCGACTCGGCAAAGTGGTTCGAGACCGGCGGCAGGATCGACTGGAAGGCGTGGCCGGAGCCCCCGCACGTCATGTCCCCGCATTCGGGGGCGAGCTTGGCGAGCACCGCGAGGTCGCGCTCGGATAGTTCCCGGGCCATATGGATGTGCGTTCGCGCGCCGGGGACTAATATCCGCCGGTCGCTTTTTCACCTCCGGCCCCCGATCTCTTCTGATGGACCCGAGCCTCTCTCTCCGGATCGCAGACGCGACCGCCCGGGCATACGCTCGGGCTGTGACCACGCTCCCACCCGATGTCGAGGCCGCGCTCGGAAGGGCGCTGGCCGCCGAGACCGATCCCGTGGCGAGGGGAGAGCTCGCGAACATCCTCGCGAACATCGAGATCGCGAGGACCGGGGGAGTGCCGCTCTGCCAGGACACGGGCGTACCGGTGGTCTACGTGACCCTGCCCCCGAGCGTACCGCTCGAGCAGGGGCTTTACGATGCCGTCGCGGAGGGCGTCCGGCGGGCCACGAGCGCGGTCCCTCTCCGGCCGAACGTGGTCGACCCGCTCACGCGTCACAACTCGGGCGACAACACGGGCGAGGGGATGCCCGCGGTCCACGTCCGGCCCGGCGACCGGCTCTCGGTCACGGTCCTCCCCAAGGGCGCCGGGGCCGAGAACATGTCCCGGATCGAGATGCTCCTGCCCTCCGAGGTCGCGCGGATCCCCGAAGTCGTGGCCCGATGCGTCCTCGAGGCGGGCGCCCGCCCCTGCCCGCCGGTCGTG
>Ga0074195_1004809_pt1 | contig 10782 bp, 34 predicted proteins | sample EPASupsiteHSE623_FD_64525 | JGI IMG/M metagenome (GOLD analysis project Ga0074195, IMG submission 64525) | Bioremediated contaminated groundwater from EPA Superfund site, New Mexico - Sample HSE6-23 | ecosystem: Environmental > Aquatic > Deep subsurface > Groundwater > Contaminated ... | reverse complement strand
ATAAGTTTTATCCAATATTAGAAAAGATTTGCAGGAAGGGAAACAATCATACAAGATTTGACCTTGCACGATGGCTAATTCACTTACCGGGTCATCACTCCCGTATACATTATATTACACGTAATATTATTTAATAGTTACGAAATAATACTAGTAACCTCACCGTTATTGTGAAACGTATCAACGGCTTGATCATTGTATTCAATTACTTCGGCAAATACTTGATCACTTGGCACATAATCAGCCATAGCATATTTCATGGTCTTAAGACATTGTTTGACACTTTTGAATACAATGGCTTCCTCACGGTGATGAGCAAATCCTTTACGACCATAATAGATGGTATTGTTGTTTTCAGTGATCCACATAATTACTAGTGATGTCATGATTAATTGTTTGGTGTTAGTATTATAAAAAGATGGTTATTATAATCTATACAATTATACATCCAGATCGTGATCTCCTGATAGGTTCATTACAACGTAAGTGTTACCAGCCTTGATTTCACTATGTTTAATGATTATCATTGTCCAATACTATTTTACTATCGTTACAATAAATCCATTGTTTCAATGTTTCTTTGTCTTTGAACATTTCAATGTTTCGATCTTCATCAGCGCGACTTTGATGATCAATGTAGGCACCTGAAGGAAGTTTCCAAATTAACTGGAGGTCTGATACTTCTTTAATCACTTCTATAAGCATTTGTCCTTCGGGAGTTTTCCACCCTTTAAATTCATCATATCCATATGGGTTTCTAATCATTGCCTCAACTTGTATCATTGTAAATACAATACGTGCTTGAACATCTTGTACAGTGTATGGACCCCATCCAAATTCAATGAAATCTGATTTTGTTATGAGAGATGGATCAAATGTATTACTGTTTCTGTTGTATAATGGATCAAGTCTATCATAAGAAGAATTTCCAATTATGATATAGGAACTACTAGAACTATTACTTATGAAGCCATGTCGATACTTTACCATTTTAATAAACCTTTATTAATTGCTATAGCCACCATCGAATACCATGGGATTTTTAATTTCTAGAAAGTCCAATACTGATTGAAGTTCTTCCATCTTGTATGGTTTCTCACTTATATCATCGTCAAAGATAATTCCACCCCAACCAATGTAAGTATCGCCATCGTTATTTACTGTGTTGTATGGTGCTTTGCTAGAGATGTTTGGCCACCAAGTCACGATTTGCCAAGGATCGTCTTCAGTATCATAATCATCAATTAGTTCTTGCATATCATCATCACTGATCAGTGATTTGATTTTAGGCCATACAACTTCAACTATCTCATCAGTAAGTTTTGCACCAATAATTAAAAATGATGAACTTGAACTGTTACTAATAAAACCATGTCTAACTTTCATATGATAATATACGAGTTAATATTATAAAATAGTTACTAGTAGATCTAATACTGAAATCCTAATAATAGATTTCCCAGGTTTCACCTCTAAATTCTCTCTCGATGTAGATTTTAAGTATGTGTGGAAGTAGTTCATTGAATAACACTACAGATCCTCGATGTGACCAATTACAATGAGTTATGACATGAATGTAACCAACATTTGATTTATATTCATACCAAATTATCATTCCATCGCACAATTCACCAAATTCAAAGCGTCGTGGTTTTGCATATTCTAAAAACTGCTGATAGGTTAGATTCATAATACACTACTAGTATCATTTCTTCCTTGGTGGGGTGTCACAGAGTTCACCTTCAATATATCCGTATGTATGATTACATACAATTGCTAGACCCGTTGAACCATCTTTATCTATGAACTGTTGAACACATTTAATTGGATCATAACATTCCATACCAGCACAATTTTTGTGACCTTTTGGTCGATAAAATTCATTGATGTAGTTAACTTCTACATCGATATCACCAAGTTCTTCAAGTTGCCATTGCAATTCTTCAATAATTTCACTAATTTTCATAACATTATCACCTTGTTGCCGCGTTCATTTAAGTAGTAGCCATTATATTTGTTAATTACGTAACTAATTGCTGTATCGCTGATTATGTAGATGTTGTTTAATCTTTTGGAATTTACATTATCGTTTTTGCACCCAACAATTTTTATATAACTCATTCGTTTGAGATTGCCGATACCGAAGCCATCGATTCCTAATGCTGTTATGTCATTACTGGTGAATTGATTACTGCCAAAGTTTTTGTACAATTTTAATAGAAGGTTGTAAGTGCTGGTTTTCATTACTAGTATATCAGCGTGGAGATTTATAAAACTAACGAATCAGAGTATTGGTGATATTATTTATATTTTATAAAATAATCTCTGATTAGTTTTTCAGCACAGGTTTCACAATATATACATTCATGAAAGAGAAATTCATGACTTTTCCATTTAACTGCCATGTGGTCATAACCAACATCAATAATTTCTTGTTCACAAATTCTACATTTCATAATATCATCACTTACACGATGTTACCTATATAATGTGAATACCATTACCGTGCATAAGTTTACGTAGGTAATACTCGCGTTCATTTTTGTGATCTTGTGCATCAATAATAGTATTACATAATGATTTGTATAATTCACTATCATCTGTGTCACTAAATACAAAATTCTTAAGCATTTCAAATTCTTGATCTGTGAGGACTAATTGATACATGACGAATCATCCCCCTACACATAAATTAAATAGTGGACATTCTCGATTATTTGTTAGTAATTTTTTGCGGAACGAAGTGAAAGTTTCTGATTGCCAGAGATCATCTATGTTGGTTATGTTATTGATGTGAATTCCTTTGCATTGATCATTACTAAATGAGCAAGGATAGAAATTTCCAGTAGTATCTAAATATGCACTGAATAGTGTTGATTCACAAGATTCAATAACATCTTTAAATTGTTCCATTTGTTTATTGCATAGACACATAGGTGATGAACAAGAATCAAACCCTATACTGATGTTATTTGATAACGCATAGGATATAAAGTCGTCAAGCATCGATTGGGTGATGGGATGGAAATTGTCCTGTGCACGACCTTTTGGTTTTACCCAAAGGAATACAATTGCATTGGGATTGAAGTATGAGTTATCTTTGACTTCTTGGAGAATTTTCATTGCGTCATTGTAAGTTTCCATTGAAAGAAATTGGTGGACATTGACTTGTGCTAATTTACTTGGAACATTATTCATATCACACTGCATGTAGTCAACCATCAGTATAGTATCTTCTAATTTGTAATTGCTAATTGCTACTGCACCACAATGATTTCGAATAGCATGAAGTTGATCATCGACACCCATACCATGTAAATATTCGTGTGAAGCAATTGTTATGTTTGGTATGATATTTTTACTTCTAGTGTATTTTAGGATGTCTTCCAGATGTGGAATGTAATTAAGACTTCCAACACCATATGCAATCTGCATCAATATGGGATTCATTGATTTGATTTTATCAAGACTAGATTTGAATGTATCAATGTCAATTGTATCATTTGATGGCATACATGACTTGTAACACCAAGGACAACAATGATCACACGATGAAGAAAGTTCCCAATCGAGATGTTCAAACATCGGTGCAACTTGTGGATCATTACTATGGTTGAATCCTTTACGTTCCATGTAACCATTCAATTTATTAAACCTCACATTATACTGATCATTAGTAATGATCTTGTATTTACTATTTTCTTTGATGGTTAGTTTCAATTTATTCATACTATACACCAACATATACATTTTAATATTTTACAACAGCGATACTTACAAATGATTCACCTTGGAAATTGTGTGTTCGTTCTATAACCTTATACACACAATAATCATGGATAATAAAGTCTCCAACTACTGGAGGAACTTCAAAATCCATGAAAGTGTCTTTATCACTGTTCCCCATAAATTCAACATTGATTTTCATAACTAGAGTTTACACCCCATACAAATTATTTCTTCTACTAATCCATTTACGTATAATTCACATTTCTTTTCAGCAATGTAATCATTAAGGTAGATGCATTCTCCACCAAAATTACATTGGTTGGTGTTGTCATCAAGTTCCAGACAGTGATTACTAGTATGTTTGTAGTTTGGATTATTTAACATTTACTGTTGCTTCCATTCATTTAATTTTGTCTTCAATGCATTAAATGCAGAATTTACACCTCTACGAAATTGATAATTATCATTGAACTTTTTAGTATTGTCATCTGATAACTCATCAATAAGATCACACATATAGTCAATTGAAATAAAATTTCCGAAATTCGTTTTAATTAATTCTAATTTAGATTCTTTAGTGGTCATTTATATCATTAATCCTCCCAAGGAATGTTTCCAATGTCATTAAGTCCATACCATGCATAATCTTGACTTGTATAGCAATCAGCGAATTGACAGGCATATGCAATATCAGTGAAGTCACCGAGCAATTCAACGTAATCATGATGAACTTCTTCTACAGCCCAAAACTGTGTATGGGTTTGATCATCGTAGTGACTTGGGTGCACAACGACTTTTGTGTATGAAAAATCATCATTTTTATATGTTTCAGGAAATGTTGCTTGAAAATTCCTTATGAAATCATAACAGTTGAATTGAGATTTAAAACATTTAAACATAACTAGTGATCTCCACATTAAAATTTATTCAATTCCATGATCATAAAACATCACGATATCTTCATATAACTGTGTTACTTCTTTCATGTTGTCAAAATACTGTAAAGATGGATTATTTTCAATTGTAAATGATAATACATCCTTTATTATATTAACTTCATCTAGTGTTAATTTCCAAATGTGTTCACAATTAATTCCGATTTTCATTACTAACTCCTCCGCATTAAAATTTTACTATTCACATTATGTAGGGATCGTAAATTTGATTAAATTCATCGATGGTGAGATTCCATAGACATGGTTCAATACTGTCTTCGTAATCACGAATTTTATCACGGTCATTTAGATACATACAAAAGTAATCAGTATTAAGATCGTCGCTATAGAAAATACAAACACCACATGAACGAACTTGTCGTTCCAGTATACTAGGGATATCAGCAATTCGAGTTCCTTGTTTACATAATCCTTCTAATTTTAAATTTGTACATATGTTTTCATAATAGTTCATAACTAGAGTTTACACCGCCATAATTTTATAGACAAGTAATATACAGAATAATATGACGACTAATAATATAAATTGTTTGTATTTTTCATCATTAGTCACTAACAACCTCCGTGTAAGGTTTTGTGAAATATTCAGTGGCACACTTCATGTGAAAGTTGTGGCATGTAATCCAATTGGAAGTTTCACCGCGCTGGATAGGTTTTCCACAATAATAACAGTGAATGTCTACATTACTGGTGCTCATCATTATATCCTCTGTAGTTGCAAACTATTTCATTAAGTTGTTCTGATGATTCATAAATCTTATTATCTAAATATGTTAAAAGTAACATGAAAGATGAAAAAACACACAAATAAAAAGATCCTTGTAGTATTATTGAACAAATATAATAATTATCATCGATAATAAGTCCTCTTACAATCCCAACTATTCCTATTAACAATAATATTAAATATACTCCAAATTTCTGTTTATAATAATGCATCTTTAGAATCCTTGGAATTCATCACGAATTTGCTCCTGTAAGATTTTCATTCTATCCATAAATCCATCATTATCTATGGAATCATTTACATAATATGTTCGTAGATAAATCAAGTATCTAATTTTGGAATAAACTTCTTCACTCGTCTTGATCATCTCAAATAACATGTAATCGGTATTGGTGAGATCTCTAATTCTAATCATGATACAAATTCCTCATTATCATTGATACCTTCATCACAAGGGACTTGAGTATCGTAAATCGTTCTAATTGGTTTACCATTATGATCAATAATCATCATTCTACCAATAGTATATACTTTGTAATATGGTGGATAATGTTTTAAAATGTCGATTAGATCGTGTATGTTAATTGTCATTACCAACCTCATCACTACATTTCTTATATAAATCATAGAAATACCATACGAATATCCCAATAACTATACAAATTACAAGCAATATAAATGTGATCTGTATAATGAAACATGCAAATGCTCCAATAATATTACCTATAAAGGTAATTACAATACACAAAAATACTAGAAGTAACATTGCTCCGACAATAATTGATACGGTGCAGATCATACCAAATATTGCTTGTAAACTAGTCCATACATCAGATTTGATGTGTTTTATAAAACAAGATTTATTTAACTTCATAATATACATTCCTCTAATGGACATCCATCTGGTATTGTAATATAATTCCTGACGTTAGATCCTGTTATCATACAATCTCCATAAATATCATGATATGGACATAATTTACAATTCTCTACTTTTATAATGATTTGTTTCATTACTAGAGTTTTCCTTTTAATAATGGGCAATTATCAGGTGGTTCATCTTCCCAATTTACATAGGTTGTTACGTCATCATACGTCAGATCACACCAATATTTATCTTGGTAGAGACTTACATCTTCACCTTCTGATTCATATTGATGTGGACACCCATTACAATGAACAATATTGTTAGTAATCATATTTACCAATTGTCTAATGGACACCATTTTGGGATGTCACCGGTTGTGTCATCAAATGGTTTTCCATCATCAGGAAATTTACCGAATACCGGGTGATTACATGAACAATAATCTTCGGAGTGTGTTTCTAATCCACTTGAATGATAGCACCATCGACATGAATCAATTACATAACTTGGGACAATTTTCATAACTTGTTTAGACTTCATAACTAGTGTTTTCCTTTTTAGTGTTTGCCTTTTTAGAATTTGCCTTTTGATTTTTCTTTAAACAATACATGAGATTTATTACATTTATATCATAACCAATCACCATCATACAACCGTCTTCAGAACGAGCAAAACCAGGTATAGATTCATCGGTTATGCATTCATAGGCATATCGACGCTTACCATGATCGCTAATGTAGGTTCTAGAATTGATCCAGAGATCTCCGGTTGGTGATATACAAGTTATGTAAGGATCATTACCTGTTATGAAGTCAAATATGGTATTGATCATATTAACACATTTTTATTCTTCCCATTGTTCGATCCATTCAACATAGATGCCTTCATTATCAAATGTTATTATATATTTATCACCAGTGTAACATTTAAGTTGTTCTATAAAATGAGGAACTGTAACACCTGAATCTAAAGTTTTATATTTAAAACGTTTGAATTTATTAGTTGGATTGTATTTATCAAGATAAAACTGTTGAAGGTTTCCATCAACACGTTTCCAATATCCTTCTAGTTTAAACGGAGGACATTCATCAAGATATAAATTTTTTCTTGTTCTATCAGTTGTAAAACTTTTATATGCTGTTCCAATTACCATATCACCAAATCGAGACACTTGAAGTATTCCATTAAGTCCAACGATAACGTAGTCTCCTGGTTCTACATTATCATCAAAAGCACAATTCATCTGCATAATTCATCATCTATCTTAAATTCATTTATAATTGTTTGTGCATATTTTAATTCTGTTCGCAATTCAAATATCTCTTTAATATAATACTTTGATTGTTCTTCAAGTTGATTGTTTAATCGTTGCAAATTTTCATAACGTCGCTTATAATCATGTAATTGTTCTTCAGTGGTAGGTTTATACTTATGATCGTCACCAAAACTTGCATCAATTGCCATTAATTTCCTCACATTCAATATGCACTATTCCATCACGTATTGTAGTGATGAATTCCTTGGCTTCACTGTATGCATGATCGTCGTTTTCAGTTGAAAATTCCTTGAGGACGATATCAGTGTTGTTTACTATGACTTTATAGATTTCAACCTTTCGTTTTATATAGAATCTACAGATGTGTTCAGCAAACCTTACACTGTAATTTGAATTTGCAAAGGGACAAACCACGTAATCGTTTTCTTTGTATCCAAGGAGTGTTTTTAATTCTTTACACCCACAAGCCTTATCACCATATCGGTATTGACACATAACTAGGGTAAATTTATTACTATCCATGACTTATCATCATCCATCACACAATTTAGATATCCGCTTCCATATATTTGATATGATTTTAGATTTTTCTAATTCTTGTTCGCTTAATCCAAGATGCCTCCAAAGCGGGCGTCCGTTTTCTGCTTCTAGAATTTTTACTAACTGATCTCTCGTAATGGTATTTTTAATCGAAGCATACATTTTCAATTTGCGAATTTCTCGCTTTAAGTAGTATGTATCATCCACCTTTTTAAGAAATGAACGAGGACATCTCTTATATTTAAGTTCACCATCTTTCTTATAAAGTAAAATAACATCACTGTCATCATTACCAAAGTTAAATAAATTAAATTCATTAAACATAATTATAACCTACTTGAATTAATTATTTTTACACCTAGGCATTGCACTGGGAATCCATCATCCTTGATAGCATCAACTTGGATGTCTTTGTGTAGACTCCCACAATAAAAGGTTTCTTCACTAGAATCTTCTTCCTCATAATGTGGACAATCCCTACATTTTTGAACATAAATTTTGATGATTCTAACGTCATTAATACTTGCGATTATAACCACGTCCTTCATAATCATGACTCGTGTAACTGTTCATTCTAGTAGATATTTCGTCACGTAATCGGCTTTGCATTTCAATAATGGCATTACTGTAACGATCTGAACGAACATTCCTGTTGTCTATGTAGATTTCTAGTATCGCTAATGCCTCATCATTAATTTCAATAGATTTCATTTTGGATCTTGTATAAGATTCATCTAAATTTGATTCAACTACCTTGAGATCATCGAGTAAATTTTGAAGATTAAACATCGTTAATACCACTTTGTATATGATAATGTGATCCGGCAGGAATCCATAAAGCGCGATATGACTGTTCTAAAAATTCATTGAATTTTCTAAAATCATGATAACATTTAATTCCAATTTCTGGCATGTATTCAGTTGTATGCATCATTGCTCGGTAACTTCGATGACGAAAGGCATAACGACCCCCATCGATTATAACAACCAATTTCATTTCGGAACATAATTACTTATTACCTCATTAAATTTTTCTATTCCAAGATCTGTTAACCATGCTCCTCTCACAGATGTTCCATAGTCTATATACCCTTTATTAGACCATTTATACAAAGTTGCATAAATTTGTTTTTCAGCAACACCACATCTATTACATAACTCATCTATTTGATCTGGTAGCCATATTTGATAATTAACAGAATTTAAAAAGATATTCATTAAAAATTTTTCTGCATCTAGATTCATAATACAAATTTAGACCTTTACGTTTGATCCTACGTGATAACACCCACACTTTACAATTCCATTATTTTTGAATGTAAAGACCATTGGAGAGCCATCATGTGTGCATTCCCACCCTAGACGACGAATAAACCTTTTCAATTTCGTGATTCTCTCACCATCAGAATCATCATTACCAAATACATTGGATTGACTACCATAACCATCATATTCATCGATCATTTCAACACCACTAACGATGTCATCAACAATGTCATCATTAATTTGTATGCCGTTATCAGCCAATATTTCCTTGACTGTATTACGTTTAACTTCTTCAAGACTCATAAATATCGATATACCCCGTATTGTTAAGCCATTTTACATGAAAACTTTCTACTTCTTGCCTCTTCTATAGCAATCGATTCTAAATATTCTTTATGAACGTTGCAAAAATATTCATAGAGTCGTTCACTCAAGTCATAACTTGAAAAATTTAATTCTAACATTGTAATAAAATCATATATGGTATCTTCATCAAAACCATATGAAATTTTAATTAAAATATCTTCAAGATCAACTTTAACATTAAAATCCACTTCATGTTTTTCATTCATAACATATCTCCAACATTATCATTTTCATAACATACACATTCTTTATATGCATCATACCAACTACCTTGATGATAGTTACAAATTTCATCGTAAACATCATAATGCTCTTTTATACATCTACGTTTATAAACATCACAATGATGATATCCAGATTGGTGATTACATTTAAATTTATCAAATTTCTCACAATGTAAAACCCCATCTTCATTACACGACTCCTTATATATTTTTGAGTAAACATCTATGTTAAATTTCATTCTATCACAATACCTTTTTCTTTTTAGTTTGTCCATCAACATATAATGTCAATTGAAAGTTATAATCTTCCCACAACTCTTTATATAATTCTCCCTTTTTACCACAATCGTGTAAATGAGACTTAACATGAATTTCAAAATCCATGGTAGAATTAATTATTTCATCATAAATTTCAGATGAAATTTTCCTGGCATTCTTTGAAGTGTAAACTCTTCCAAGCCCCAATACTTTCACCTGTCTAATTAATCGTTTACACAACTCCATTTTATATTCATCATATTTGTTCATTCTATCACAATCCCTTTACCCCTTAAATTCTCCACGCATTCCTTATAATAAGCGTCGTCGTGTTCTGGGTAGATGATATCTAGTTCGGTTGCATCACACAGTATATCATAATCAATTACCCATGAATTATCACATGTTTTACCACGATATGATGATCTAAACCATGATGTGTCAACTTTATATCCCCTATCATCCATTTCCATCATTACTACATTGTGATATGCAACCAACCACTCCACCGGATACTTAAACACATAATCCACACTGCTATTTTTCTTACCCCCTCCCACACCCCCCCATCC
>Ga0074195_1004808_pt1 | contig 10784 bp, 13 predicted proteins | sample EPASupsiteHSE623_FD_64525 | JGI IMG/M metagenome (GOLD analysis project Ga0074195, IMG submission 64525) | Bioremediated contaminated groundwater from EPA Superfund site, New Mexico - Sample HSE6-23 | ecosystem: Environmental > Aquatic > Deep subsurface > Groundwater > Contaminated ... | reverse complement strand
ATAGACAAGGCGATACAAAAATTCATCGAGTATGACATGTATTATCCTGACTGTGACAGCCTTATTTCAGTATGTGAAGGGATACATCCTATCAAGTGTTATGATGAAGCAGGGACACCATTTTTAGACCAGGAACCCTATGACAAACATAAGCATAAATGCCTCGTAAGGAACGGGGCAATCTTTATTGCCAAAGTAGAGTTGATAAAACAAGGGCGGTTGATTGGCGACCGGCCTTTATTATTTGAAATGCCCAAAGGCAGAAGTTTCGATATTGATAATTATTCAGATTTAATTATTGTCGAAGCATTGTTAAAGGGGGGAGTGCATTGAGTTTGTTAATTACTGGAGCTGCAATAGCGTTGGTCAGTATTGGGGCAGGGTATTTTCTTTGTCTGTTCACTAATAAGTCCGTGACTGCCGAACCGCTTCCTGCCAAGAAAAACCCTTATGACAAATATATTGACCCTCTAACCGGATTATACAGAGTTCCTAGCAAGGCGGGTGGCGAGTAGATGGAAGAAAAAAGAGAGGACCCAAGGATACTTTTCCAGACCGAAGAACAATCGAAGATGGTTGACGATTTCCTTACTAAGATAACCCAGAACCGTGGGCACATGGGAACACTTTACACACGGATGGAGAAGGAACAGAAAGCCTATTCTGGGGATCAGGAGTTAAAAGACGGCGCGCCTAACTCCAGGGTGAATATTATCAATGCTAACGTAGAAGGTCAATTAACTGCATTGGTTGAGCAGAACTTATCCGTCATGTGCCGGGGGCAAGGCCCGAGCGACCAGAACTTCGCTAACTGGGCTAGGATTGGCCTTGATTGGACGCTGAGACAGAATCACATCAAGAAGATTCTGGACAGGCACGAACGGCGGAGACTGTTATTCGGGTGGGGTTGGAAAAAGGCATGGTTTGACCCTGACGCATTGAACGGATTCGGATTGGCAAGGGTTGAGACTCCCCCGTTAAATGCCATGTTCGTAGATATGAAAATCACTGATGTGATGAACCTCCATGAAGCTGACTATATCGCAGAGGTTATGCCGAAGTCTAAGACTTGGGCTGATAGTCAGGAGCAATATAAACATAGGGCCAAAAATATTTATTATGGTGGCACGGACAGGAGTACCATATTCTCCAAAGACAGGACGATGGATGATGAAGACATATTCTGGTTAGTTCAATTATGGACTAAGACAGATGGGATGTTAAGAAAGATAGAGTTCTCAGAAGATGGAGTATTCCTTTATGACTCCTTCGATGATGCCAAAGAACCTTATTACCGTTACAATCGTTATCCGTATTTCCTGACAAACCTTTATTACGAAGAAGGCGAATTGTACGGGTTCGGTGACGGCAAGCTTCTCAGACCGTTACAGGATATGCTGAACGATTTGTACGACCAGATACGCAGGCAGGCGAGGCCACCGCGTATCTTTTTTGACCCCAACTCTAACGTAGACTTAGACGGCATGGACGAAACAGACGAGCCTATCCCATGTGACGACCCTACCAGAAATATCTATGTGGCGGAGATAGGCCGGGTTAATCCGGGATTATGGCAGTTACTTCAGAATATCCACCAGGAGATTCAGAGGGTTACAAGGTATTCCGAATTAATGATGGGGCAGGGCAGTTCAGCCAAGACCGCTACCGAGTCGGCTATCCAGCAACAACAGGGGAATTCAGCCACCGACCACAAGAAACTGATGCTGCAGGATACCTTGGAAGATGTCTGTAAGTATGTCCTCGACCTGATGATAGAGAACTATGAAGGCGGGAAGATGTTCCGTATCGATGAGGATAAGAATGACTATGAGTGGATTGAATTTGAACAGTTAGACAAGGTTCCGCAGATGAAACCTGGCACAGATGCTTATGCGAGATCATATCTGGAAGCTAACCCGAACGCCAAGCCGGAAGATTATAAGTGGATGCAGGTGGAGAGCGGGGAAACAAAATCGGTCGAACTGGATATAGAAATTTCAATCGGCGCAGGGTTGCCGAAGAATAAAGCTTTCCTATATCAGATGGTAGAACAACTTGCACCGTTAGTCATTGAAGGTAAACCCGTTATAAGTTGGCCGGAAACCAGGAAGTTTATCAAAGATTTCCTCGGTATGCCGTTAGGTGACGATACTTTAGTAATGCCAGCACCAGTACCGGGACAACCGACACCAGGGACGATACCTAATGCAGACGCGACAGGATTGACCGCTGGCGGCGGGGTGCAAGCTGACCAGACATACAATGTTAATCCAGTGGGGGGAGTAATGTGAGAATAGCAGAATCCAATATACGATTTGGGCGCATGATGCAGGATATGACCCACTATAAACACGCCATACAGAACATAAGAAATACTTTAACAATCGAAAAAGGTTATGACGTATGGAAATTGCCTGTCTGTGAAAAATGCGAAGGGTATGCTTTATGGCATAATGACGGTGGGCAAAAGGTAGGCTCTTGTTTCAAGTGTGGACATACCACTAGAAATCCTATCACAGTGCAAGAGTATTACGAAAGAGGTTACGCCGTTGACCAGACTGGTTTAGGTCGAGACCAGCCGTTGATAGTAGACAGGGAAATCATCAACCCCAAAGATGTTGCCACTATCTATCGTGGCGATGTTAGGATGGATAACCCGGACAGAAAAATTATTATAGCGAGGTGAAATTATGCTTTACACATTTAACAGTTTGACTGTAGACGGAAGGACATATTCAGTTGAGGACGCTAAAGGAAACATTCTTCCTGCTAACAGGTGTGGAATAGACCCATGGGAGTATGGCGGTAAAATCAAGTATGTCGGCAAAACAGACACAGATATAATCCTTTTAATGTCAGACGTGAACACGGTTTTTGATACTGCGGTAATCGATAAATTTGACTGTCTCTCAATTGAGACTATCCAAAATATGTTAGACAGAAAGAAAATCAAGTATCACCATAAACTGGGCAAGGATAAGTTGATTAAATTATTAAACGGTGAGGAAATTACCGAAAAAGAAAAGGAGGCAAGCTAAATATGGTAGCAAAAAGTTTTTTACCGGGTTCAAGTCAGATGTCAGGCAAGATGAAAAAGTTAAAAGCAAAAGTTATAGCCAGAAAAGGTCCGATAACATCACTGAAATCCCCGGTATATACATCACCGAAGGCTGGGGTAATGAAATCACAACCTGTCTCAAAAATGCCGATGAAGCCCAAATTGGCCGTGGGTAATGGCAAGGCCAAAAAGGTTAAAATGCCTAAAGTTTACTAACCGCTTAATGGCGGTTTTTCTTATGCCCATACGGAGCTTATCTGTATATTGCGTCAGACAAGACGAGAAAAAATCCGGTTAAGCGCCGCAAAAACTTAATGCGTTGATTACGAAAACAATCATGGAAGGATTGATATTTGTGTTTGAACTGAAAATTAATCTCCAATTATTCGCCAAGGGACCGGAAGATGAAATCGAAGATGAAATCGAAGAAGAAGTTGAGGAAATTGAAGAAGAAACTGAAGAAGTTGAAGTTGAAGAAGTTGAGGAAGAAGAAGTTGAGGAAGAAGTCGAAGAAATTGAGGAAGAAGAACCGGTAGACAAGCAAACCCCGGCAGAGAAGGCGTTGCTTGCTAAGTACATGAAGGAAAAGAAAGCACGTCAGGAATTGGAGAGAACCGCTAACCTCGAAAAAGAAGAACGGGAACGGGAAAAAGCCCGGTTAGAATTGATTGATGATTATGTCAAACAAGGCTACCCGCAACCTACGGCAGAGTTCCACGCTAACAAGGTGATTGAACAGGACAGGGAGATAAAAGAGACACAAGCCAAGTTACAAGATAAGTTGGTCAATATGGAAATCAAAGACTTGGCTAGAAGTGACCCATTTTATGCTGATGCTGAAAGTTTCAAAGACGAAATCAAGGGATTGATGAAAACTAAGGAACTTGACGCAGAACAAGCCTATATGATGATTCGAGGTAAGGCGAGGACAAAAGAAATGCAGATTGAGCAACAACAAACTGCTCAAGCAAAGAGAACTAAGGCGGTAAGCCGGAAGGTCGTAAACGCGACTGCTCCAGCGGCGAAGAACCCATACCCTTTGGATGCTGACGACAAGAAGGCATTAAAAGGATTGCAGGATATGTTCCCCGAGGAGAAATGGAATGCCGCCAAGTATTGGAAGTATCACAAAACGTAAAAAGGAGTTGATATTATGGGATTCAGATTCAAATACGATGCTATCACGCCGGGTTATGTACGTGCGCTACCTAGTTCATCCACCGCCAGAGGTATGATAGGCTCTAGCGACATTGACACTCTGGTAGGCGCGAGCACTATAGCCGGGAACCAATTCGGTTTATGGCTTGCCACCACTTATAATGTGGCAAAAGCTAACGGTATCGCAGGGATTCTTACCGCTGTACCGACTGCTACCACGGCAGATTCAACCACACCATTCTATTTTAAGCCGATTACCCAGTATGACTTAATTGAAGCAGAGTATACCACTAGTCCGATTAAGACTGCCGCATCATTCCTGTTAGTGTCCAGCAATATTGGCTACTACTTCGGCGTGTCTAACACTACTACTATCGCCGGTGGGTTGAATATCGACCCGTCAGTGGCCGGGACAGCGGCAGGGACCACCGATTGCCTGTTCTTTAAGTTGGAAGATTTTAGTACTACGCAGAAGAAAGTATGGGGCCGTATCAATAGTTCCCATCTATTCTTCAGTTAATTAGGAAAGGAGTGAGAAGTATATATGATGAAATTTAATATTAACCTCCAGTTATTTGCGAGAACGGCATCGGCTGATATCAGTCGGATGATTACGGTAAAACAGAAAGAAGTATTCTTAAAGAACTTTGATCCGTTTCCGATTGAGTACCCTGAGTTCACGACCGAGAAAAAAGCCACCAAAAAGACTGAAACGTTCGACAGCATGGGCAACTTATCCGCTGCCGAAGTGAAGCCCGAAGGTGGGTCAATCAGCTACGGCAAGGTTGAGCAAGCTTACCAAACCGAAATAACAGTACAGACTTACGCTAAAGGCTTCCAGCATACGATGGAAGCCATTAAATTTGACTTAAACGGGGTAATGGAAGCCGCTAAAGCCAAAGAACTTGCCAGAGTAGCAAGAGAGTGTGAGGAAGCTAGAGCAATTTACTGGGTTGATAATGCTGTTGCTGTCAACCTGGCCGATGGTGTTCCCCTCGGTTCTGACTCCCGCCCATTGTTCAATAGCGGCGGGACGAACGATACCCTGACTACAGGCGCATTAGCCCCGACCACCATCAATACTGCGGTAGGTATGTTCAGTCAGTTTAAGAATCACCAAGGCGGCCCCATGAAGTGTCGGGTAACCGATGGTCTTACCAATGCAATCAATATGCTAACCGTCGAAGAAATCATGAAGTCTGCTCTAAGGGCTTACGAACTGTCCAACACTTCCAACCAACTGCCGAAGATTGCTTGGCACTATTCCAGCTACATGTCTTCGACTACTGCCTGGATGTTATGGGATAAATCATTTGAACACATTCTCATGCTGTGGTTTGAGAAAACCCAGTTCGGACAAGACGAAGATAAGAGAGATACCCTTGACTTGTACTACAATTATTATGCCATTTACGAGTCGGGCTGTCTCCCGAACGTAGGTTTAGTATACAGTGCAGGTACATAAAAGGCGGCTTAACAGTCGCCTTCCCCCATTTCTCTTGAAAGGAGTGATTTTATGCCTACCTTTGTAGACCCTATTTATTTCAAACATGGAAGCACAGACCACCTTTTCGGCACTACCGAAGGGTTAATCGGTGGTTACGGCACGCCGCCCTCTACTAGTGCTTATACGATTACAGGGACTACCGCTGCTCAGAGTTTGTATAACAAGACATTGTATGGCGCTTTCGTCCCGGTCGAGAACGTGGCCTACAGCACTTTGCTGACATCTACCATGTGTAACTACGGCGTATCGATTATGACCCATTCCACCGTTTCAAGTGGGCCGATGGTTGTAACTATGGCCGCGCCTGCAGTTGGATGTGAAAAAACAATTGTTTTAGCCGCATCTACCGCAGCGTCATCCAACTATTGGAAGGTAATATTGGGTGCATCTACAGCAGTTACCCTAATAGACTCGGCGGGGCTTTCTACGTCCAGAGCCTTACTATTCGACTCGTCAACTATATTGGGCATACAGGCAGTTGCATTGAGAGGCGTAAGCACCAAAACATGGCTCCTGATGCAAAATTATAGTACGGCGGTAACAGCAGCGGCAACTTAAACATTGATAGATTCCATTCCTCCAGAAAGGAGTGATTATATGCCAACTTTTGTAGACCCTATTAGATTTAAAAGCGGGAGCACCGATACCCTATTCGGTTCGACTGGCGGATTAGTGGGCGGTTACGGCACGCCGCCTTCTACTAGTGCGTACACCATCGCGGGGACAACTGCTACGCAGGCTTTGACCAATAAGACGCTTAACGCTGGTACCTCACCGTCTACTGCTACTCATACGTTAGTAGGAACTACTGCCGCACAAGCGTTGACCAATAAAACGATAAATAATATTACAATCACTGACCCCGGCAGCAGTGCAACCCTTACTATCTCATCGGGTGGTACATTAGAAGCCATTGGTGCATTCCAACACAAGTTCACGTCTACCGCTAATTCAGCCGTGACGATTCCACCTTCCACAGATGCTTTCTTGATGTGGACTACTGAATTGGATGGTAAGATAACCGCAAAGACTTCTCAGATTAATGTCCTTGGCGTGGCTGTATGGCCGTCTACTGCTGCCCATACATTGGTAGGAACTACTGCTACTCAATCATTATACAACAAAACCCTGTACGGTAATTTTTACCCGACTGAAGCGATAGCTTATAGTGATACTTTGGCTACCACTATGACCAACTATGGCATAGCCACCATGACCCATTCTACTATCTCTACCGGCCCGATGGTTGTAACAATGGCCAATCCTATAGCCGGGATAGAAAAAACTATTATCCTGGCCGCATCTACTGTCGCGTCATCGAACTACTGGAAAGTAGTCTTGGGCGCGACTACGGACGTTACCCTGTTAGACTCAACCGGAGGTTCTACAACTAGAGCCTTACTATTTGACTCGTCAACTATAACGGGTATACAGGTAGTTGCTTTACGGGGCGTAAGTTCTAATAACTGGCTGGAGATTGCTAAATACAGTACGGCGATAACGGGTGCAACAACTTAAAACGAGGAGGGCGTAAAAGCCCTCCTACTATTTTATATTGGAGGAGTATAACGTGGAAGAACGTAAAACATTTAGCGTGGAAGAACGTAAAACATTTAGTACAGAAGTGAGTATAGAAATCCCAGACGGAATTATTGTAGGAAATACCGAAAATACAGTACAGGATAATGTAGCGGCAGATAGAACATTTGAAATCCCGGCAGAAACGGTTGAGAAAAAGAAAAAACTAATTATAGTCGGTTTTGCTCCTAGTTGGAACGAAACCCCTTGGACGGAAGACGCTGAAATATGGTGTTTAAACGAATTCTATCAAGTTGGTAAAACAGTACCCGCTTTTAGGGCTGACCGTTGGTTTGAAATACATAGCAGACAATCACCAACCAAGAATAACCCCGCCCATGTAAACTTCTTAAAAAATTGTCCCTGTCCTTTGTATATGTGGGAACATTACGATGACATCCCGAATTCAATCGCCTTCCCTAAAGACGAGATTTTAAAATATTTTATTGACAAAGGGCATCAGGGCGCACGTTATTTCACAAACACAATCTCATGGTTAATTGCTTTCGGAATCTTATTAGGATTTGAAGAAATATCCATATTTGGTGTAGACATGGCCGCATCTGGAGAATATTCCCATCAAAAACCAAGCTGCGAATATTTTATCGGAATCGCCGAAGGCATGGGAATAAAGGTTCACGTACCTTCTTCAAGTGATTTATTGAAGACGGCACAATTATACGGATTTGAAACCGATAACGCCTTACGGATTAAACACAAAAATAGGATTAAAGAACTTAACGGTCGCAGGAAGCAAACTATACAACACATAGAAATCCTCGAAAAACAACTGGAACAAGCGAAATCCTCTGTTTATGCTATGGATGGTGCGATAGGGGAAAATAAGTTTTATTTAAACAATTGGAATAGCTAAACCCCAATATGGGTTTTTCTCATTTAATGGAGGTGATACTTTGGCAACTTTAGCAGAAATTATTGCAGATGTAGCATTGATGACACCGTATTCTACCGTTACCTATACCGATGCTACACTTATAGGTTGGATGAACCAATCTATAGCAGAAAACTGGCGTTGGATGGCTTCCACAGCTGAATATATGTTTACGCAGACTTCCGGTGTGTCTGATTATGCCATGTCTACCAGTATGACGTTCGACAGAATCAAGTATGTCGGCATATCAGATTCTACGGTAGATACGAGCACCTGCGAATTTACCGAATATACCTTGGCCGGGATTGATGATGCTTTAGACGGGAGCAAGTATTACAAGGCCAGGGGGAGTACGATAGGAGACATAGGGATTTATCCTGTGCCGACGACTTCCGGGTATTACATGAAGATTATCCACGAAGTTAAGCCTCCAGTTTACAGTACGAGTGACAGTACAACTTCACCGAACATTAACAACGAATACCATGACCTACTCAAATTTCATTGTTGCGAAAAACTTGCCATGTCAGGACTGAGCGGTAAAAATCCGAATCCTGACCTTTTTAATTTATACAACGGGTTAAAGCGTAATTATTTGTCTGACATTAAAATGAACTATTACCAGAGAAAACAAAAGAATCCTAAGACTAAGGTAAGCTATTCTGACGGATGGTTTGTGGGGTGATATGATGGCTAAATTAGCGAAACTACATTTAGATAAATTAGGTGATGGGATAAATGTAGGTATGCCGCCTTTTCAGATAGGGGAGAACGAGCATACCTACTCCCGTAACCTCGATTCATGGAAATACCCTGCTATGGCTACCCGTCCGCCCAGGAGTGCTTACGGGACTACCAACTCAACTAACGCGATAAGCCTGGGCCAGCGGAACAACCAATACCTGCACGTAGTAGACGGGAACACGTGGAAATACTGGAACCCTGCCACTACTGCATATGTGGATATAACGACGACATTGTCCAGCACAGAAGCAGAGATATTTGAATTCAATACCGGGACGAATAAATATTCTATCCTGATGAATTCAACTCAAAAACTGTACTGGGACGGCACTTCAACCTGCTTAGTCTTAGGAACTTCTGACACTCCCATGACCAAGATTGCTTGCGTCCACAAAGGCAGAATCTACGCTGCCAGGGATAATGACATCAAATATTGTGCATTACAGTTAATCAACGATTGGACAACCGCCAATGATGCCGGGACGATAGATGTCACCCGAGCAAAAGGTGTAATTACGGGCATGACTGAGTATCTAGATCATGTTATCGTATTCACCGAACATTCCATGCACGAATTATACGGGACAGGGCCAGGAAACTATGAGTTAATTGATGTTGAAGGAGCAGTCGGTTGTATCAGCCACCGGTCGTTGACAACTTGTAATGCTAAATTGTTCTGGATGTGGTATGACGGCATCTATATGTATAGCGGAGGTTCGGCGGTCAAGGTAAGTAAGCCGGTACAAAGCTATATAGATGCAATTAATTTCACCTACAAGGCCAAGATAGTAGGCGGCTCAATGGGCGAATTTCTTTATATGTCCATCCCGTCGAGCGGTATCATTTTGAAATATGATGCCAACTTAAATAAATGGTATGTCGAGACAGGGACGTTTTATGATTTCGTGACAATCGGTAATGTTCTATACGGGATAGATTCCGCAGGACAAGCCTGGAATGTGCGGGATTTATCAGCTACTAAAGGCAAGGACGGGGCAAGTTGGATTGCGACTAACTGGATTTCAAAGCCATTCAACATCTTACCATCGGAAGATTTAAACGTATCGGAGATTTACACTGTAGTTGATATGACAACCAACAGTACTACTTTAACCCTTGGATGGGATGACCAGCCTTATAATAATGACAGCACTTCTTTTACTACATTACATACTTTCACGCCTTCCAGTAATGTCCAATGCGTCCGGACCTTCGCTCCAAGTTCTCCGCCTTTGAATTGGTACAGGTTGAGGTTCGACGGTTCGGGACATATGGAGATTCACAATTTAGAGGTGAAAGGTGGTGTTGGTTAATGCCACTGGAAAGATATATAGCCATCCGCGACAATGACGGCAATGTAGATATTGAAAATACATTGGCAAGGATGTTTAGGCAGCTTAATTATCAATTCACCCATATAAACGATGATAACGCGACAAATGAAGTCAACATATTGTCTCCAAACATATCAGGAAATGGCTTAGATGGAGACTTTAACAGTACAGGGAATGTTACGCTTACATCTACAGAGGACGGCAGCCCTGTAGTCAAACAGTATACATCATTCACGCTAAACGCAGGGCATACATTAACAGTCAATAATAGGTGTAAAGGTTTAATCATCCTCTGTCAAGGTGACGTAACTATTTCTGGCACATTATCAATGAATGATAAAGCGGCAAGGGTTACGCGAGATACTGATACTTTACCCTGGGCACAGAGTTGTGCAAAACTGGGTTATTTTGATGTGCTAACAGGCTTGTTTATTGACTTTTTAATACCTGCTGGAGGTGCTGGCGGTGATGGCGGTACTGCGGGTAGCGGTAGTGGTACTCCTGGTTCTGGTG
>Ga0074195_1004807_pt1 | contig 10785 bp, 7 predicted proteins | sample EPASupsiteHSE623_FD_64525 | JGI IMG/M metagenome (GOLD analysis project Ga0074195, IMG submission 64525) | Bioremediated contaminated groundwater from EPA Superfund site, New Mexico - Sample HSE6-23 | ecosystem: Environmental > Aquatic > Deep subsurface > Groundwater > Contaminated ... | reverse complement strand
AGGGTCTCTCTTGCTGTGGGCTTTGGTGCAGCCCTTCTGGCCACCTTCCTCGGAACCATTATAGGGCTGGCTGCAGGTTACTATCGTGGCCTGACAGACGAGATGCTGATGGGCACAACGGACATATTCCTCATGATCCCACAAATACCGCTGATAATAATACTGGCAGCCTTCCTCCGCCCCAGCTTCTGGCTTGTAGCCCTGATAATGGGCCTCCTCTGGTGGACCTCCATGGCGCTGGTCGTCAGGTCCAGGACTCTGCAGGTCAGGGAGACGGCATTCGTGGTGGGGGCCAGATCGTTGGGCTTTTCAGACCTGCACATAATCGCCACTGACATACTGCCGAACATCGTAAATGTCATCCTTCCCAAGTTCATGCTCACAGTAGCCTCGGCCATGATAGCAGAAGCCTCAATCTCATTCCTCGGCCTTGGCGACCCAAGCATGAGGTCCTGGGGGACCACCATCAGCTTCGCCTTCTCTCGGGGTGGATTTTTGAACGGCTGCTGGTGGTGGTATCTGCCCCCAGGACTTTGCATCACCCTCTTCGTCCTCTCCATGGCGATGATGAGCTTCTCCTTCGAAGATCAAGAAGAGCAAACAGCGATGGTGGACTGATGTCTCTCCTTCGGATCGAGGGGCTCTCAGTCTGCTTCGACACCGTCCAGGGGACCGTCCGGGCTGCTCAGGATGTCAGCATGGATCTCGAAGAAGGAGAGACGCTGGCACTGGTGGGTGAGACGGGCTGCGGAAAGTCGGTAGTGGTAAACGCCATTCTCCAGCTCCTGCCTGGAAACGCCCGTGTTCAGGGAAGAATTTTCTACGAGGGCCAAGATCTCTTGCAGCTTTGTGAGAAGGAGATGTCACTGATCAGGGGCCGGGAGATCTCCATCGTCTTTCAGAATCCCTCTCTGGCACTAAATCCCGTTTACAGAATTGAAGAACAGGTAGCAGAGCCCCTCTTGATCAGCAGGGCCTCTCGCGAGAGCGCCAGAAAGATCTCCAGAAGTCTGCTGGCACGGCTGGGCCTGGCGGGCTTTGAGGAGATGTATCCCTTCCAGCTCTCAGGCGGCATGAACCAGAGGGCAATGATCGCCTGCTCTGCAGTCCTTCGACCGAAAGTGATCATTGCCGATGAGCCAACCAAGGGTCTGGACCAGAAGCTTGTCGGGGGCGTCCTGGGGGAGATGAGGAAGGTCAAGGAGGAGAACGGCTCGTCTCTGCTGCTCATAACCCACGACCTGGGTGTGGCAAAAAGCATATCGGATCGCATGGCGATAATGTACTGCGGAAATGTGGTGGAGCTGGGCGAGACGAAAAAGGTTCTTCAAAACCCCTGTCATCCATATGCTCGTGCTCTGCTGGACAGCCTTCCAGAGAGAGATTTTAAGCCCATACCCGGGCCCTCGCCTTCCATGATAAATCCTCCAGAGGGTTGCAGGTTTCATCCCCGCTGTCCCTTCCGGCAGAAGATCTGCACCACGCAGAGGCCGAAGCTTTTTTCTCACGAAGATGGAGCCGTGAGGTGCTGGCTGTGGGCTTGAGGGCTATCGGTGTTGGCAAATCCTATCAGACCGGCCTGATCTTCAGGAAGCACAGGTCGATTCTTGAAGGAATTGATCTGGAGGTCGAGAAGGGCAGGACGCTGGGCCTGGTTGGAAGCTCAGGATCTGGCAAGACAACTCTTGGAAAGATCCTGGCCGGGCTAGAGAGGCCCTCCGTCGGGAGCGTATACTTCGAAGGCAGGGATATCTGGAGCCTGAACCGTAGGGAGTTTTCATCCTTTCGCAGGAAGGTGCAGATGGTATTTCAGGACCCGGAAGGCTCTCTGAATCCCAGGAAAAGCATTGAGCGCTCGATCCATGAGGTGCTGGGCCTGCAAAAGATTCCAAGGATGGAGTGGCGTAAAAGGACTCAGGAGATGCTGGAGACTATGGGCCTCTCCGAGGATCTGCTCTGCCGCCGTCCGGCACAGCTCTCAGGAGGACAGAACCAGAGGGTGGCCCTGGCACGGGTGCTGTTGCTGGAGCCGGAGATAATATTACTAGACGAGCCAACCTCGGCCCTAGATATCTCAGTTCAGGCGCAGATTTTGCATCTGATAAAAGATCTGCAGAGGGAGAAGAATATGGGCTATCTACTAATCTCTCATGACCCGGAGGTGATAGGATTCATTGCGCATGAGGTCAGGGTGCTTGACCGCGGAAGGCTTGTATTCTCCGGAACTATAAACAAATGGAAGACGCTGTGCTCAAAAAAGGTACAGCAGGCGGCGATCCAGGCGTAGTCTGCTTATTAGAAGATTTCAGGATGGATGAACCGGGCAAACATCTCCAGGGCATCGACTATCCTTGGACCGGCACGGGTGATGAGATCTCCGTCTGCCTGGTAAATCCGGCCGCTCTTCCTGGCACTGGTATCTGCCAGGACTGGATCGTCCCTGGCCCAGAGAAGCGGTCCATCAGCACTGCTGCCCATTCCAGTACAGACTATTATCACCTCAGGATTACGAGCCGCGACAGCTTCGGCATCTACTAGGGCGTAGTCCGATATATTATTCTGGAAGATGTTCTCGCCTCCTGCAGTCTCGATTATCTCGTCTTCAAAGGTCCCTGCACCAGCAGTCTTCAAGGGATCGTGCCATACTATATAAAATACCCGCGGCCTCTTCGAGCCAGCTACTCTCCCGGCGATCTCCTGGATGCTGCTCTCCATACTTTCGGCAAGCTCAGATGCCTCATGCACCCTGTGGTTGATCTTGCCCAGCCTTTTTATCGCCATCAAAATCTCCGTCAGGTTATTCGGCCTGATTACAAACACCGTTAGTCCAGCTCTCTCCAAGGCAGGAACAATATCATTGGCGTGAATCATGCTGGCCACAACCAGGTCTGGCTGAAGAGATGCTACCTTTTCCATATCTGGATTTTTAAAACCTCCAACAACCGTGATATTTCCCGCATCCTTGAGGAACTGCACCTTTGAAGGGTAGTTACAGTACTCCGTTACTCCAACAACCCGATCTTCAAGGCCAAGTGCAAAGAGCATCTCGGTGTTTGCGGGAGATAGAGATACAATTCTCTGAGGAGCCTCTTCTAAGTAGACTGCTCTGCCTAGGTCATCGATCGCTGCTCCTGAAGACGATCCCTGGGCAACGGTGGGGATGGAGGCGTTTGACAACGCTATCAGAAAAAGGGTCGGTAATAGATTCAAGGCCAAAAATCTAAATCTCAAGTTCATGTGTTCTACCTCGCAATATAACAATTCATTCTTACTTACAGCAATTTTAGTTTAGTTAAGATTAAATTTAGTTAAAGCAAATCAGTTTACTTAAATAAACCTTTTGGCTTGGGCTTGGAGAACTTTTAAAGACATAATAATGGACGATCAATACCCAAGCCTGCAAAGAAGAGATGATATCGTTGCCGCATTGTGCTCTCACAAGTTAAAGCAAATCCTCATATGCCTGTTGCCCTCTTTTGACAACGCTTAAATAATGATATTCTAAAAAAATAATGTAAGTGCATCAGCATTATGCCTTGTACTGGTACGTCTCTGTCGGGAACTGCGCCACGCTTGTATTCCACGCAGGCTTGAACGTAGCGATCGACGTGTTGCGGCAGCTGCAGTCGAAGATTCCCTGCTCTCCCTTATAAAGCCTTGAGAAGGCGATCTTTGAAGAGTAAGTCTGAAGGTCGAAGAAACCACCCATGCAGCAGGGCAGCCAGTCCTCTGAATCGTACTGTCTGGCCTTCGTCTTTTCTACTTTCATGTTCTTCTGTATATGGAAGTTGCCGATGTAGTTCACATCTACCTCTATCTGCGGATTCTTCCAGGCCTCTGCTCTGAGTCCCTTCAAAGTGCCCTTCTTCTTATCCCTTGGAATTTCGGCTACAAGCTCCTGGATCTGTACTGTTCCCTGAAGCACTTCGTCGTCGACCCTCATGCTGGCAAGGCCCTTGCCGTCGGTTGTAATGGTGGGTCCTGTGCAGTTCAGATCCACGGCAATGTCCCCTTTGATGCCTCGCGCATACTCCAGCTGGTGATGCATCGTAACCCCCTCCTGGTAGCTCTTGGCCATCGTCTTGTCCTTGATGAGCGAGTTATAGACAACAGGGTGAGAGGCATACCAGCCTGTCCCATAGGCGAAGCCTACTGGCGATTGAGTTATATCGGTCTGCCTGGTATAGGAGATGACGCTGTTTGCTCCAGCCCAGGTCTCTACGGGCTCTCCAAGCTTGTTTATGTAGAAATATGTGTTACCGCTGTGGGTAGTCTTCTGCTCGGAGGTGAGCAGGTCTGCGAAGTCCATGCTCCCGCTGCCATGCGAGTACTCCAGCAAAGAGAGGTTGTTGGTATTGATCTTTTTATATTCTATGACATATCCCTCTCCTTCCACATCGTCTTGAAGTTCGCTTTTATATTTCACCGCCTCCTGGCCTGGATTGAAATCCCAACTTCCGGCACAGGATAAGCCCGTCACCATTACCAATACCAGTAAGGCGGTTTCGATTTTGCCCAGTCCTACCTCGAATTTTATGTTGATCCCTCCTCTTGTATCATCTTAGAGAGCGATCAATTGCTTGTAGTAATATTTAATCCTTTTCTAGTATGAATTAATAACCTAACTGAATCGAATAATCTTTAGAAATCATATGTGTATTAATTATTTCTTAATAAGTTATACTAAATAGGTAGGTATATAAACTAATAGGTGCTAACCCAACCAACCCCTCCATTTAGACCAGAACAGCAGATGCAGGCAAGTGTGCGTCTGCTGTTCAATTTATATTGCATTCTTTGATAATAGCTCCAAGCGAGCATCGACCCGACATGATACGAGGATAGTTATGTTTCTAGTATTACTAATTAATTCTTTATACTACTAAATTAGATTAGCTTTCAATTAAGGGAGAGAAAATATGCACCATCTCAAAAGAAAGACGATCCCATTCACATCGATAGTCGGCCAGGAAGATATGAAGTTCGCCTTGATATTAAATGCCATCAACCCGCGAATAGGCGGCGTGCTGATAAGAGGAGATAAGGGCACTGCCAAATCGACCGCTGTCCGCGCCCTGGCAGACCTGCTTGAGGATATTTTAGTCGTTGAAGACTGCCCCTTCAACTGCGATCCCAATAGTCCTGAGGAGATGTGCGATCTGTGCTATGAGAAGAGCCAGAAGGGCCTGATTAAAGGGATTTCACGCAAGACGCCGGTGATCGATCTGCCCCTTGGGGCAACGGAGGATCGGGTCGTTGGATCTCTTGATGTAGAGAGGGCCATCAAGGAAGGCATCAAGGCCCTTGAGCCCGGAATCATGGCCGCAGCAAACCGGGGCATACTTTACATCGACGAGGTCAACCTCCTCGACGACCATGTGGCAGATGTCCTGCTGGATTCGGCAGCCATGGGCGTGAACATCGTCGAACGCGAGGGCGTCTCTGTTGCCCATCCATCGAAGTTCATACTGGTAGGTACCATGAACCCTGAGGAAGGAGAGCTGAGACCTCAGCTGCTGGATAGATTCGGATTGCAGGTGAGCGTCGAAGGAATCCAGGATGTAGATATGAGGGTGGAGATTGCCCGCATGGCTGAACGATTCGAGGCCGACTCTGAGGGTTTTGCCAGAGAGCGCATGCCTGAACAGGAGGAGCTTCGCGCGCGGATCTCTAACGCCAGAAAGCTCCTCAAAACAGTCATCATGGACGACGACCACCTGAGAACCATTGCCTCGACCTGTGTCGATCTTGAAATCAAGACCCATAGGGCAGAGATTGTGATCTCCCGTACTGCCAAGACCATAGCCGCCTTCGAGGGAAGGACTGAGGTAAACCAGGAGGATGTCAAGAAGGCTATGGAGCTGGCACTATCTCACAGGATGAGAAGCAGGCCGTTTGAGCCTCCCACTTTGAACAAGGACCGGCTGGAGAAGTCCATGTCACAGCATCAGCATGAACATGATCATCAGCATCATCATCAGAACTCTCAACAGCAGAAAAAAGAGCAGCAGCCCCAGGAGCCCAATGAACAGCAGGATTCGAGTCAGAGCCAGGCCGCAAAGCCCCAGGAGAAGGTCTTCGAGATCGGAGCGCCCATCGATGTGCGGCAGATAAACATGCCGCGCAGGAGGGACAGGACACCGCGCAGGAAGACCCGCGGCAGGAGAATGAACACCCTTGCTTTGCAAAACTCGGGGAGATATCTGCGCCACAGGATGCCAAAAGAGGGCAAAGATATAGCAATCGATGCCACAATTAGGGCTGCAGCTCCTTATCAAAAGACGAGATCTGGTCCCAACGCCATAAAGGTAAAGAGCGATGACATTAGGGAAAAGGAAAGAGTCCGGAAGACCTCGGCTGTGCTGCTTTTCGTAGTAGATGCCAGCGGCTCCATGGGTGCCATGCAGAGAATGGAGAGCGCCAAGGGTGCTGTCCTCTCAATGCTTATGGACTCCTATCAGAAGAGAGATAAGATTGGAATGGTGGCCTTCCGTGGAAAGGATGCAGAGCTCATCCTGCCCCCCTGCTCCAGCGTGGATCTTGCTTTGAACAGGCTGAAGGAGCTTCCCACAGGCGGCAAAACGCCCCTCTCTGCCGGCCTCTCCCGGGGCTTGCAGCTCTTGCAGGGCGAGATTGGAAAGGATGCCGAGGCCAAGCCCATGATGGTCCTCATATCCGATGGCAGGGCCAATGTGGGAATGGGCGGAAAGATCAAAGACGAGCTGATGGAGATCTCGGAGAGGACAAAGCAGCTTGGGGTACACACCATTGTCATTGATACTGAGGTGGTGGAAAGCTCCTTCATGGACATGAGGCTCGGCTACTGCCGGGAGATTGCCGAAAGCTCAGGCGGAAAGTATTATCCAATATCCGGCCTGAGCCCAGAGGCGCTCTACAGCATCGTGGATGGTGAGCAGAAGCTGCTCATTGAGGCCAACACCTGATCTCAATATTCTTTGTGAGTGAAGCGCTATGAGCAAGATGATAGACATTTCGGGCTTGACCAAGAAATATTCCGGCAAAAAGGTGGTTGACGGCCTGGATCTACAGGTCGAGGAGGGAGAGCTCTTCGGATTCCTGGGGCCAAACGGTGCCGGCAAGACCACGACCATTCGAATTCTGACAACTCTCACAAAGCCTACTGCTGGGAAGGTGCTCATCAACGGCATAGATGTTGCCAAGGATCCATCCAAGGTCAAGTCTGAGTTCGGCATAGTTCAGCAGCATTTAAGCTTGAACAGAGACCTAACTATTGCCGAGAACCTGGAGCTTCATGCCCGGCTGCACCACCTTCCCAGCTCTGAGAGGAAGAGACGAATATCTGAGCTGCTGGATTATGTGGAGCTGACCGATCATGCCGATTACCTCATCGATAATATCTCAGGCGGCATGAAGAGGCGCGCCATGATCGCCCGCGCACTGCTACACAGGCCGAAGCTGCTCTTCTTGGATGAGCCAACAGTCGGATTGGATGCTCAGACGCGCCGCAGGGTCTGGGACCTCATTCGCAGGATGAACTCCGATGGAACAACTGTCTTTCTTACCACTCACTACATAGAGGAGGCCGAGGCTTTATGCGAAAGAGCAGGAATACTCCATCACGGCCATCTCATTGCCGTCGATGCTCCTCTCAGTTTACGCCGGAAGCTGGGCATGATAGCCGTCGAGATTCAGGACAATGGAAACGGTACTCAGTATAGATATTTCTCAGATAGAGCCGCTGCATCCGAGTTTGTTCAAATGCTGCCGGGAAACGATAAGGTGGTCATGAGAGAGTCGAACCTAGAAGACGTCTTTGTAGAGTTCACAGGCCAGAAGGTCTTGGGGGACTAGGCCATGGATGCATACAGCATATTATGGTCGGACCTCATGGCCTTAAAGCGCCGCTGGCCCAGATACCTTCTAACCACCCTGATCAGCCCTCTGCTCTATCTGGTAGCCTTTGGATGGGGACTTGGGCGAGGGATCAATCTCAACGGAACGAGCTACCTCGAGTTCGTGATTCCGGGCATCATCGCCCTCACTGCCATGACCACCAGCTTCAACGGTGCAGGAACAAGGCTGAACGTCGACCGTCTCTACTTCAAAAGCTTCGACGAGTGCCTCATGGCCCCCATTGGGTTGTCTTCTCTGCTCATGGGAAAGGCTCTGATCGGCGTGGTGAGAGGCGTACTGAGCTCAGTTGCATTCCTGGCTGTAGCAATGCTCATCGCACCTGCCATCCACATCTCTCCGCTCTTTATGGTCGGACTGTTCCTGACCTGCCTGACCTTCGCCTTTCTGGGAGTTCTGGCAGCCCTCCTGGCCAGGTCGCATGAGGACATGGCCACCTTCGGCAGCCTGATTCTGATGCCTATGACTTTCCTTGGGGGAACATTCTTCTCATTGTCTCAGGTGCCGACAGGGCTGAAGTATGCCCTCTACGCCCTACCGCTCACTCACTCAAGCATGTTCCTGAGGGCTGCAGCCCTAGACCAACCACTGCCCTGGGATTCGTTCTTCATACTACTGGCTTTCTTTGCGACATTTCTGACGGGTGGGATGATAACCTTGAAAAAGATAAGCATTTGAGGACCCAAGCGATAACTTGTAAATGTATTTATCTTTAGGTTTGACTATGATCTACTGCCAATATAGATCAGGTTCAAGCCTACCATACCTCCCGTCCGCCGTTAAAGTGAGCAGTCCAGATCTTTTTGGGATCGTCAGTCTCTTCTACATTGGATATCTTGGCCTTCTCCAGGCATCCGTAACCTACCGGTACATAAAGCGTAAAGTCCAGAGGATCTGCGCCTTTGGAAACGGCCTCGAAATACCTATTTACAGAACTAGGATCGCTTATCTGTTGATCAACGTTTCCAGTATAAGCGCCTGCATTTAGAACTTTATCAGCATATTGGAATGCCATGCCGTATAGAGATCCGAGATTAACATTTTTAGTTGATTGAGCGCCATATATAACGGAGGTAAATAGTATATAAGAGGCTGTCTGCCAGCTTGGCCACATGCCCTTGCCCCAGGACATCCCAAGAACAAAGGGGTCTGCAATAACGTCTCCATATCGCGACATTTCAAATGCCACTGACGCCTTATACATAAGATGATCCTCTTTCAGGAAATCATGACCTTGCGGATTCCAATTTCTATCGGCATTTTTGGCCAAAAAGGCTAGTTGAATGAAATTTCCTTTGAGTGCCCCGTATTCTGCGGTTATCATAAGATGAAGAGCATGGGCCAACATTGCGAATTGTGCCGTCTGAAATCCATTCCGCCCCATCTCGTCGTAATCTATTACGCCATCATGGTTCTCGTCGAAGCTGTCCATGAATTCCTTAAAAAGCGTAGAGCCGGTCAAGCCATCGTGTGCTTTTGCGTAACTCAAGATTGTCTTTTGCAAATCGTGTAGAATGGTTGAAGGATTATGATACATGGTCTTCGTCATCAGCTCAATGAACTTTGCGTTGTCTACCCTGCCCAGATGACCTCCAAGAGTTGCCAGTGGCGTTTCTGTCAAGCTGTCCCAGCCCACGACATGGTAATTCTGCTGCCCCACACCTCTCTCTTCAGCATAGCGATACAGGTTATACCTGAATAGAGGCGAATCAAGCCCTTCCTCGGTTACTATATTTTTTCCATCAATCCTAGCCACAGGCACGTGATGGACGAACTCTGTAGGCCAGCCGTTCTCCTCCTTGAGCTTCAGAGCTTCAAGCATTGGGACCGTCTTGAAACAGTACCTGGCGCAGAAGAGATCCAGGGCCACGCAGTCCAGAGATGACCAGACATAGCCTTCTGGAACTCTGACGGCTTTGCCATCAGGATTATGGCTGATGTTTATCATGTCTATAGCATCAACCACATGCACCATGAACACGTTCTGACTCTGCACGGCTTTAATGATGTCTGCCTGAGTTCCTGGAAATCCTGCGGTCTTTGTAGCGACGTATTCACCATTCTCATCTTTCAGGGGCAGATTAGTATTATCATCCATCTTGAGAATCCACGGCGAATGTGGCAGTTTTCCTTTATAGCTTGGAATTGATGTATGCGGGTAAGAATATTTCCAGGATGTATCATTTTTGCCCTTTCCAAAGGCGGATTGTGTGGGATAAAGGCCTATCCCTAGGTTTTTGATGGCATTGGTGAGGAGGTCTTGAGCATGGATCTTCAGCTTGGGGACGTTTACCAGGACGCAACCTGGATAGTCTCTCAGGTCATCGGGATCATTCAGATCGCCACCTACGATTGCTTTGTGAAGTGTGATTTCCTTGAAGTTTGCTCCATCGGGAATGCCTATAGTTCTTCCCTTAGATGTATCATCCTGAAGCTTGTTCAAGTCATAGACCATTAGCCTGTCTCCGGCTCTGCCTGGCGGAATGAATCTTCCGGCAACGCTATCCTCATGGCCCTGCATAGGATCGTCTTTATGGGAACTAGGATGGCGCTCTGCCAGGTACCTCCGAACGAAGAAGAAGCCCCACCCGCCATAGAAATCTGTACTTCGTCCCTCAAAAACTGCCTCTGTAGTTATGGTCTTTCCTGTGGATTTGCTAAAAAGGAATGACATGTAGAATGTACTTGTTGAAGCTTCCCCTAGCGCCATCTGGTAATAGCTTATGTCAAGCTTGTCATGGAACCACCTCATTAAAGCTGCTATTAGAGGCCATTGAGTACAGACGGGATCACCTGCACCAACGCCGTGAGTCGCCGGATCTATGACCATCGGAGCAACCAAGTTGGGCTTGAATAACAGTTTCTTTCCTGACTTTATCTGCGATTGCACCT
>Ga0074195_1004806_pt1 | contig 10785 bp, 8 predicted proteins | sample EPASupsiteHSE623_FD_64525 | JGI IMG/M metagenome (GOLD analysis project Ga0074195, IMG submission 64525) | Bioremediated contaminated groundwater from EPA Superfund site, New Mexico - Sample HSE6-23 | ecosystem: Environmental > Aquatic > Deep subsurface > Groundwater > Contaminated ... | reverse complement strand
ACCTTACCGTAGCAAACGGAGGAACAGGAGCCAGCACTTTTACACAATATGGGATTCTTTACGGTGACACGACGAGCGCGATAAAAGTTACTGCCGCTGGTAGTGCGGGACAATATCTCGCTGGCGGAGCCGGAGCACCTTCTTGGGCGACGCTGAACCAAGCGGCGGTAGCAGGATTAACAACCGCCAGTTCTCCAACTTTCGCAGGGCTCACTCTGACAAACGACCTTACCGTAGCAAGCGGAGGAACAGGAGCCAGCACTTTTACGCAATACGGGATTCTTTATGGTGACACGACGAACGCGATAAAAGTTACTGCCGCTGGTAGTGCGGGACAATATCTCGCTGGCGGAGCCGGAGCACCTTCTTGGGCGACGCTGAACCAAGCGGCGGTAGCAGGATTAACAACCGCTAGTTCTCCAACTTTCGCAGGGCTCACTCTGACAAACGACCTTACCGTAGCAAACGGAGGAACAGGAGCCAGCACTTTTACGCAATACGGGATTCTTTATGGTGACACGACAAACGCGATAAAAGCTACCGCCGCTGGTAGTGCGGGACAATATCTTGCTGGCGGAGCCGCAGCAGCGGCCCCCGTCTGGGCGACGCTGAACCAAGCGGCGGTAGCAGGATTGACGACCGCTAGTGGTCCATCTTTCGCGCACATTCATGTAACCGATGCTCCGGCTACAGGCGGAGCGGTCATAACGGGTTCGGAAGCGTGGATAGGACCAAGTGCAACGGATGGAATTTACTTTAAGAACGGCGTTGTTGGTATTGGAATTACAGATCCTAACGCTGCTCTCGAAATTAGCGCAACCGGAAGTGTTGATACAGACCTCACAGTTTTACATTTAGCAAACTGGCTTGCCGATGATGGTGCTGGGGTGGTTATTTCTTTTGGCGTATCTGCAAGCCAGACCATCCTCGGATCATACGGCATGGTAAGAACCTCATCGGCGGTAGGGGACTTCATTTGGAAGACCTCCACGCCGACAGAGACAATGAGGCTTACATCAGGTGGTAATCTCAACATCACGGGTGTATATAAAGTTGATGGCACTCAAGTTGTTGGAAATAGAGTCATTGATGCAAGAGCCAACGACACAATAAACACATCAACATGGGATTCCACCACGGCAGGTGTTTTGGATTCGTTGCGCGATGCGATGATAACGCACGGGTTGATAGCGCCGTCATGATGAGTTAATATTTAGCATAATGGTGTATGCATTCAAAAAGATAGAGGAGGCAAGCAATGTCACAAAAAGAGAACGGTGCTAAGGCTGGCGAAGAAAAGAAAACGGTGAACCTGAACGAAGCGAAAGCGGCCCTCGAACAAGAGAAGGCCGAACGGGCACAGCGGTGTGCGGAGAAGATCCAGCGAGCTCTTCAAGAAGATGGTTGTTTCTTCGATATCACCGCGACCCTGACGAACAGGGGAACGACCTTCAATGTAACCATCGCGGCAAAAGAAAGATAAAAGGATAGTAGAAGTTTCAGTCCTTCGCGGAAGACAATTCCGGGAATTTCTTCTTCTGGATCACACAGTAGACATAACGGGTACTGACGCCACACTCCAAGGCAAGTTGCTTGACATTCTTGCCATTGTAATTCTCGCTGATGTACTTGCAAATGATCTTCCGCATGGCGCTCCGCGGAATGCTGATAGTTAGGCCCTGCAAGTTCACCATGAGCTGGGTTGCGACTTCAATGCCGCAACTTTTAGCTACCAAGACAAGATCCTCGTTGGGTAGATCATCGATCGTGAGTTTAATGTTCTTGTCCAAGAGATTCATTTTCCGCTCCTTTCCCCTGTTAATACGAGTGTTTTTTCTCTTCCAAAGCGTATACCGGACCATCTTTGTCCGATATTAAGATGCCACTTCAGCGAAAAAAGATTCACTTTTTTGCATTAAAAAGTGAGAAATTTGCGAAATTCATGCAATGAAACATGCATGAAATATGGGTTAATATATCATAATCTCTATAGAAACTAAATCATTTGACTTTTTTATTTACGAACCGTTCCCAAGTTGACATAATGATGATTGCCTGGCCGGTTCGACCGGATTCTGCACTCTGCCGCGCACAAGTTAACTTATTTGTTGCAGACGCGATTTTGCCCATTTTTCATGCGATCCATGTAGTTTTGCATGCATATTCTTCCAATGTAAGTTTGTTAGATTTTGTTAGGGAAGATCATATCTGGTGGCCCCGACAGGAGTCGAACCTGTGGCAGACGCGGATTAGGAATCCGCCGCTCTATCCATCTGAGCTACGGGGCCGCCCGGGGAAGGAACGGCATCGGATCCTGCGGTTTGGAACCGATGCGCACCTCGAAGTGGAGATGCGGGCCGGAGGAGCGCCCGGTGTTGCCGGAGAGCGCTATCTTATCTCCCTGCTTGACCGTCTGACCCTCCTGCGCGATCAGTTTGCTGTTATGGGCATAGACGGAGAAGTAGTTGTCGGCGTGCTGGATGATGACGACATTCCCGTAGCCGCCGTGGTCGGCCGCAAATATCACCTTGCCGTCGCCCGCCGCGACCACCGGAGTCCCTTCCGGCACGCTGATGTCTATACCTTCGTGCATAGTGCCGTTGCGGACGCCGAAGGGCGAGGTGACCACCCCTTTCAGGGGCCAGACGAACTTTGCGTCGCCGGTCGCCTGCAGCTGTTTTCCCTGTGCGCCGTGGGTCGTCGCGAGCGCCTGTTTGCCGGTGCTCACCGCCGTGCCCGATCCTTTCTTTTGTGAAGGAACGCTTTTCGCCGTGCCGTCGGAGGGGGCCTTGACCCCCGGTATGAAGAGGTAATCGCCCGGCTTCACTTCGTCGGCGGGGCCCATGGTATTCGCCGCCCGCAGTTTGTCAATGTCCACCTGGTAAAGGAGCGATATCTTCTGCAGGTCCTCTTTGTCGCGCACTTTGTGATAGATGCCGTAAGGGTCGGCGCAGGCGGCGATGAAAAGCGCGAGGAGGGCGATGCAGGCCGTCCGCATCATCATTCCTGTATCGATCCGATAAGCTGGTCGAGCGTTTCTGTGCGTTCGGTGAGCCAGTGGTCGAGTCCTTCGGCAAGATTCTGCGCGATGCCGGGATCGACGAAGTTGGCCGAACCGACCTGTACGGCGCGGGCGCCGACGATGAGGAAATCGAGCACGTCGCCCAGTGACGCGATGCCGCCCATCCCGATGACCGGGATTTTCACCGCCTTGGCCGTCTGCCATACCATCCGCAGGGCGACCGGCTTTATCGCGGGACCCGACAGGCCGCCCACCTTGTTGCCGAGGATGAAGCGGCGGGTCCGGAGATCTATCGCCGTCCCGACGAGCGTATTGATGAGCGATACGGCGTCGGCACCGCCCGCCTCGGCGGCGCGCGCCGTGACGGTGATGTCGGCGACATTGGGCGAGAGTTTTACGATGAGCGTCTTGGTCGTCACCTTCCGCACCGCAGCGGTGAGCGATTCGATGAGTTTCGGATCGGCCCCGAAGGCGCTGCCGCCCTGCTTGACATTGGGGCAGGAGAGGTTCATCTCAAGTGCGTCGATGCGATCGTTCTCCGAAAGCACCGCCGCGAGTTTGACGAAATCCTCTTCGGTATAGGCGTAGAAATTGACGATGATGGCGGTGTCGTAGTGGGCGATCTTCGGCATCATCTCATCAAGGAATACCCGCGAACCGCAGTTCTCGAGCCCGATGGAGTTGAGCATGCCCGACGAGGTCTCGACAATGCGGATGCCGGGGTTGCCGGGACGCGGTTCGAGCGAGATGCCCTTCGTGCAGAAGCCGCCGATCCGGTTCAGATCGAGATACGGTTCGAACTCGGGACCGTAGCCGAAGGTCCCCGAGGCGGTCAGTATCGGGTTCTTGAGCGTCGTTTTGCCGATGTGTACGCGCAGGTCGGTCACTTTTTCTCCTCAAAAATAGAGCCGTCGAATATGGGGCCTTCTTTGCAGACGAGCACCGAGGCGCCGGGCATCTGGACACGGCAGCCGAGGCACGCGCCGATGCCGCAGCCCATCCGCGATTCGAGCGAATGATGGTCGCGTATGCCGTGTTTTTTCGCTACTTCGTGGACCGCCGCCATCATCTTCTCGGGTCCGCAGGTGATGACCAGATCGGGTTTTTCCCCTGATTTGGCGAGCGCGTCGAGCTTCTGATGTGGGAAGAGCTTGTCGCCGAGCGACCCGTCGTCGCTCACGAAGTGGGCGGTGGCGATCTTGAGGTAGTCGTCGGTGAGATAACTCTGTTCGGCCGAACGGAAACCGAGGATGAATGACTTGTCCGGTGCCGTCGACCGTTTCGCGGCGTAGTAGAGCGGCGCGATGCCGATGCCGCCGCCGATGAAACAGACGCGGCCCGCTGTATCGGGGAATGAATTGCCGAGCGGTCCGGTCACCCGTACCGGTTCGCCCACCGTACGCCGCGCCATGAGCAGCGTCCCGCGGCCGACCACCCGGATGAGGAGCGTGAGCATCCCGTCGTCCCAGTCGAATATCGAAATGGGTCGCGGCAGGAAGGGATCGGTGCGGCCGTCGCCGAAGGAGATCATCACGAACTGTCCCGGCAGCGGTTCTGATTCGAACGGCACCGCCATGAGAAAACATTCGTTCGATATCGGCATCAGGTCGGCTATCTTGGTCACTATCGATCGTTGCACGGGGCCTCCAGCGTCCGACGCATCACTATGGCATCCTCGGACGGCGCACTATAATACATTTTTCTTACGCCTACAACATTAAACGACATTTTTTCGTAGAGCCGGCGTGCCGAGAGGTTGCTTGCGCGCACCTCGAGGTAGCAGGCGGCCGCGCCGCGGGCTGCGGCGAAGAGAAGCGCCTCGTCGACAAGCGCGATCCCGATGCCGCGCCGCCGCAGGGCGGCATGAACCGCGACATTTATGATCTCCGCCTCGTCGGCCGCGAGCGACAGCAGCAGATAGCCGCCGATCACCCCCGTATCGCTCTGTGCGACGAAGTAGTGCATATGGGCCGCCGCATCGTCGTAGAGCGACGAGAAGATATTGCCGTTCTTCGGGTCGGCGAAACTTTCGCGCTCAATGGAGAGCAGCTCTTCGATGTGATCGCGCATGAAGCGGCGGTCGGCCTGCATCGGGTCACCCGCCGGCGGGCCGGCTTACTTGAGGTTCTCGGGGTTGAGCCCCTTCAGTTCCTTGAGGACGAACAGGCCGTCCTTGCGGACCAGCTTGCCGTCGAACCAGATCTCGCCGCCGCCGTATTCGGGCGTCTGTATCATGACGAGGTCCCAGTGGACCTGACTGTGGTTGCCGTTGGGCGCTTCGTCGTAGGAGTTGCCCGGCGTGAAGTGGATCGAACCGGCGATCTTCTCGTCGAAAAGGATGTCGACCATCGGCTTGACGACGTAGGGATTGACGCCGATGGCGAACTCGCCGACATAGCGGGCGCCCGGATCGCTGTTGAATATCTCTTCGAGCTTGGCGACATTGTCCCCTTCGACCTTGACGATCTTCCCCTTCTTGAAGGTGAGGATGACCTTCTCGAACTTCTTGCCCAGATAGACGGTCGGGGTGTTGTACTCGATGACGCCGTTGACCGACTCCTTGACCGGCGCGGTGAAGACCTCGCCGTCGGGAATGTTCATCTGGCCGGCGCACTTGATGATCGGTATCTTCTTGATCGAGAAGGTGAGGTCGGTGCGGCCGGGCCCCAAGAGACGGACCTTGTCGGTCTTCGACATCAGCTTCACCAGCGGGTCCATCGCCTTGTCCATCTTGGCGTAGTCGAGCGTCGTCACATTGAAGTAGAAGTCCTCGAACGCCTCGGTCGACATGGTCGAGCCCTGCGCGTAGCTCGGGTTGGGGTAGGCGAGGATGCACCACTTGGTGTGCTTGACGCGCTGTTCGAAGTGGACCGGCTGGACATATTTCTGCATGTAGTTCTTCATCTTCGGGCCCGGGATGTCGGAGAACTCGTAGGAATTGTTACGGCCGTTGATGCCGATGAAGGCGTGCATCTTCTTCATCTTGAGGAGGTCGACCTCCTTCATGATGTCGAACCACGCGTCGCTCGCGCCGCCAATGAGTTTCCGCATGATGCGCTGATCGTAGAGATTGACGAAGGGGGTTGCGCCGGCGGCCTGTACCTCGGTGACGAGCGCCTCGACCAGCGGTTTGGCCGACTCGTCCTTCACCTCGATGAGAACGTTCTCTCCTTTTTTGACGCGACATGAGAAACGGACCAAATTCTTTGCCAGCTTTTCCAGTCTCGGATCTTTCATCGTGCTCTCCCAGAGGTTAATAGAACCACTACTTGCGGGGATGATGGCCGAAAGGGGAGGGCGAGTCAAGTTTCTCCGTCGCCGGAGAAAAAAAAGGGATGAGGGGCAGGGCAGGTTTGAAAGAAAAAAATGAACTTGGCAAGAGCCAAATTGAAGCCACTTTGCCCCGTTCAGGCCCCTCAATTAAAGTGGCAAGTGAATCACTATGAATCTACCTGAAACGGAACGAGATGTCAACCCCCCTGTCGAAAAATTTATTATTCGTCGAGTCTTGCATGCTCATTAGGGAAAAAAACATGAACGGTCGGCTGTTTCACATTTGAGAAAAAGGCGGAGAGGCAAGAACAATATATTTGGGAGTATATTTATTTGACTTGCTTGAGACGATGCACTAAAATCGGCTCGCTGTAATGGGAGTTCTCTTATGGAACAAAATTCGGTCATCACCTGTCCTTCCTGCGGTGTGCAATACCGTCGTCCCGCCAACATCCCACCCGAGGGAGCACAGGTCAAGTGTAAGAACTGCAACGCTTTTTTCGTCGTTGAGGGCGAGGTGGCGCCGGAACTGGATACCGCCTTCACCGCCAAGTTCGACGACGCCTTGATACGCAAAGCCAACGGCATCATCTTCAAGGTGCGCGGATTCGACGATCTCGACGAGCGTATCGTACGGCGCGAAGTGACACCGCGTGACGAGGTCTCGTTCAACGGGCAGGAATGGGTGGCGCTTTCGACCTTTGCTCCGCTTGCCGAACACTTTGAGCGGGCCGGCGCGCACGGTACCGACGAGGCGGCCTTCTTCACCGATTCTCTCGTCCGCCTTCCGGGCGGCCGCGTTCTGCGCATAGCCGATGTCCGTGAACTCACCGGCAAGATCCGGTCGGGCGAGGTGAGCGACGCCGACGAGGTATCGCATAACGGCATGGATTGGTTCCCGGTGACGAGCTTCGAAACGATACGAGGACTGCTCGCCGAACGGCGCAACCGACCGACGATAATCCCCGGTGCCGTGACCGCTGACGGGCGCGAACCGAAAAAAACGATGATGCTCGATCCCGATGCGGCGCCGCAACCGGAGCGGCAGGAGCAGATCGTTACTGCAGCAAAACCGCCTGAGGAAAAACCGAAAGGAAGGGTTGATACCAAGCCGATACCCAAGCCGGAACCCAAACAGGAAGCGAAGCCTGAGCCGAAACCGGAACCAAAGCCCGAGCCGAAGCCCGAACCCAAGCCGGAGCCCAAGTCCGAGCCCAAGCCCGAGCCGAAACCGGAGCAAAAACCAGAGCCCAAGCCGGCGCCGAAAAAAGAGGATGATGATGAATTCAAGAAGCTTTTCGAAGAGGAAGAGGAAAAACCGAAACAGCCGCTGAAAATAAACATGAAGATCGTTGCGGCGATCGCCGCGGTCATCGGTCTGGCTGTCATTGCGCTCATCCTGTTCGGCGGTGGCGACGACAAAGTGAAGGCGGAACGCGCTTCTGATGCGCCGTCGGTCGAGGCGGAGCAGCCCGCTCCGGCACCCGCTCCGGCGGTGAAGGAGGCCCCGACCGAGCCGCCGAAGAACGATCTGGTGGAAGAGCAGCAGGAACAGATGCGGCGCCAGCAGCCGAAAGAAACACCCAAAGACAAAAAGGCGGCCCCCGCGCCGCGGCAGGCACCGGCCCCGAAACCGGCGGTCCCCGCGCAGAGCAAAGGCTCAGCCAAGAATTTCAGCAAAAAAGGATGGGCGCTCATGGACGCCGGTGAGAACGACGGCGCGATAGAGCTGTTCTCCAAGGCGGTCGAGATCGATCCGGCCGACGGCGATGCTTACTACGGCCTCGGCTCCGCCTATCAGGCGAAAGGACAGAAGGCAAAGGCGAAAGAATACTACCAGAAAGCGCTCGGCGCGCGCCTCAAGGCCTCCGACAAGGCCGATATCCAGAGCATCCTGAATAATTTATAATAGAGCGATCGTTCCTCTACGGTCTTTTGTAAGCGGGGTATCAGCATGAACCGTCGGCGCATCCTCGTCATCGTCTTTTCGGTCGCCTTCCTTTTCGCCTGCGGCGGCTCAAAGAGCGCCCCGGTGGGCTCCGATCCGCAGATACTGCCCGACGAATTGATGCCCGATATAGATTTCACGGTCCCCGACCGTTATGACGACTACGGCGCCGACTGGAAAAAGGTCGTGGCGGCCGAGACGGAGGGGAAACCGCGCACGGCGCTCGAGGAGGTAGCGAAGATACTCGACGCGGCGCGCGCCGCCCACAATGTGCCGCAGATCGTGAGGGCGCTCATAGAGCGGACGAAGTTCGAACAGCGGATCGGCGAAAAACAGCCGGCGGCCGTTATCGCCGAGATGGAAAAGGAGATCGCCGCCGCACAGTTCCCTGAAAGGAACCTCCTCCATTCCATCGCGGCCGATCTGTACGAGAGCTATTTCCAGCAGAACCGATGGCGTTTTTACGAGCGGACCGACACCGCGGCGACCGAAGGCGACATCGCGACCTGGAGCCCGCGCAAACTGATGGAACGCATCACGGCGCACCACCATGCCGCGCTCGAATACGGGCCGAAACTGCGCGAGATAAAGATAGAGCTTCTTGACGAGGTGCTGACGAAAGGGACGCGTCCGCGGACGCTGCGGCCGACACTCTATGACCTTGTGGCCCACCGCGCCGTCGATTTCTTCATGAACGATGAAAGCAGCATCGCCCAGAGCGCGACGCCCTTCGAGGTAGCGAACACCGGCTACCTGATGCCCGCCGAACGGTTCGCCACGCTGCCGATACCGGCGACCGACAAAGGCGCTATGGCGTGGCATGCCCTGACCATCCTGCAGGAGCTGACCCGGGCCCATTTGCGCGACAGCGATCCGGCGGCACTCATCGATATCGAGCTCAAGCGGCTTGCCTTCGTCCGCAGTATCGCGGTCTTCGACAATGTCGACGATCTTTATGAAAAGACGCTGACGCTCATGGAACAGCAGTACGGTTCCGATCAGGCGTCGGCGAGCATCGGCTACGAACTGGCGCGACTTTCCTCTGAACTGGGGAACAAATGGCGCGTAGGGATGCCCGACGAGGGTAAAATGGGTCTCAAAAAGGCGTTCGACAAGTGCGGCGCGGTATCGCTCAAATGGCCGAAGAGCGAGGGGGCCGCACTTTGCGCGGCGCTCTCCGCCGAGATGACCCGCAAATTCATACAGGTGCAGGCTGAACCGGCGGTCGCCCCCGATCAGCCGTCGCTCGCGCTCCTCAAATACCGCAATGTCAAGACGCTCTATTTCCGCACCGTGAAGCTGACCGCTGCGCGGGCCGACGAACTGACCGCGCGCTACCACTACGGCGGCGAGAACACCGAAAAGACGGCGAAGGAGCTTGCGGCGTTGTCGCCGCGCCATGAGTGGCAGGTGCCGTTGCCCGACGATGCCGACCTGCGTGAACACCGTGTCGAGGTGCCGGTCCCGCCGCTCGAACGGGGCGACTTCGCGCTTCTGTGCGGCACCGATCCGCAGTTCTCGTATGAAAAGAACGCCCTCAACTGGGTCATCATCCGTTCGTCGCGCATCGCCTTCCAGCATCAGGTGAACGCCCTGCAGATAGAATTCTTCGTTGCCGACCGGTCGACCGGTCGTCCCCTCCCGCAGGCGAAGGTCGAGGTGTACGAGACGACCTATGATTACACCAGTTCCAGTTACAAGGAACGGCTCGTTGCGAGCGGCATGACCGACAAGAACGGCATCATGCACGCCGGGATGCCGCAGGGACGGTACTACAACTATGGTCTGACGGCACTCATCACGCAGGGTGGTGACCGGCTGAAAAGCGCTTTCTGGAGTTACCCCTACCGCAATGACCGTCATGCCGTGATGCGTACCTATTTTTTCACCGACCGCGCCATTTACCGGCCGGGGCAGACGATCTATTTCAAAGGGATAACCATTCGGCACGATGCGGCGGGGATGCCGACGCTCGTCAAAGAACTCAACGATACGGTCGAATTCTATGATGCGAACCACCAGAAGGCGGGGAGCCTGAGCCTGACGACCAACGACTACGGCAGTTTCCACGGCAGTTTCACCGCGCCCAGCGGCGCTCTGAACGGCCGGATGACACTGCGTAACAAGACCGGTAATCATTCGGTGTCGGTCGAGGAGTACAAGCGGCCGCTGTTCGAGACGGGACTCGATGTCCCGAAGGGTTCCTACCGGCTCGGCGACGAGGTGACGGTCGAAGGCTTCGCGAAGTCGTACGCCGGAGCTCCGCTCACCGACGCCAAAGTGCAGTGGTATGTCGAGCGCGAGGTGCGGTTCCCGTACTACTTCGGCTGGTGGGGCCGCAGTTGGTTCTACGATCTGTGGAACGGCAAGAAGGCGATGATCGGCAAAGGGGAGACGGTAAGCGGACCCGACGGCCGTTTCTCGATCCGCTTCACCGCGCGGCCCGACAAGCAGATACCGAAGCAGGATCAGCCCTATTTCTCCTACCGCATTCACGCCGAGGTTCCCGACCTCAACGGCGAGACCCATCCGGCCGAGCGGC
>Ga0074195_1004805_pt1 | contig 10788 bp, 10 predicted proteins | sample EPASupsiteHSE623_FD_64525 | JGI IMG/M metagenome (GOLD analysis project Ga0074195, IMG submission 64525) | Bioremediated contaminated groundwater from EPA Superfund site, New Mexico - Sample HSE6-23 | ecosystem: Environmental > Aquatic > Deep subsurface > Groundwater > Contaminated ... | reverse complement strand
AAACCATTACACCCACTTTTTTGCATGGAATGGCACGCTGAATACCCAAAGCTACCTTTTTGGCAAACAACTGCAATCCGGCGTACGTTTCGTCATCCAAATCAAAAAGGTAATCAACTTCCTTTTTCGGAATAACCAACGTATGGCCTTTGGCTACCGGGAAAATATCCAGAAAAGCAAAATAATTTTCATCCTCGGCCACTTTCCAGGATGGTATTTCACCGTTTACGATTTTGGTAAAGATGCTGGCCATTTTCTGAGATTTTTAAATTGCAATATCAACAATTTCGAACTGCATTTTCCCTGAAGGAACCTGTATTTCAACCACATCGCCCAGTTTTTTACCCATCAGGCCTTTGGCAATCGGCGTTTGAATCGAGATTTTTCCCTGTTTCAAATCAGCTTCAGGCTCGGAAACAATCGTATATTGCATGGTAGCATTATTGGTTTTGTTCCGGATGGTAACCTTATTGAGCATCTGAACAGATGAAGTATCTATTTTCGACTCATCAATAATTCTTGCTGAAGCAATTTTACTGCTTAAAACAGCAATTTTTGCCTCTAGCATACCTTGTGCATCTTTAGCCGCATCATATTCGGCATTCTCCGAAATATCACCTTTTTCAATAGCTTCACCTATTGCCTTCGATATAGCAGGACGTTCAATTTTTGTCATACGTTCCAGCTCTTCTTTCATCTTCCGAAGGCCTTCTTCTGTAATATAAGTAACCGTTCCCATGGTTTTCTCCTTTTTATAAAAACTATATTAAAACAAAAAAGAATTCCGCCCGTTGCGGAACTCTTTTGTGATACAAACTTATATAAAATTTTTAATCTTTACGAATCGGTATGTTTTATAAAACAATTAATCAACTGTTACATAAAAGTTTCAATCTCTGCCAGTCTCCTGAAATTATTCGCAGGTTGTTCTTTAACTCCAAAATAATCATGTTTGTTTAATACTTTCTTGTCATAATTTCGGAATAAACAAAAGCCTTGCGCAACGAAAAATCTTCCAGATAACCTGGAGTTTCGTCAGTTTCATCCACTGTATCCAGAACTTCAAGCGGCGCTTTTTTTACAGTGGTTCTTAAACTAGTTTCCTTATGTTTAGGTAAGGAATGTTTAAACCCAGGATGAAAAAGCCCGCCACTGCCAGAAAGTTCGGTAGTTAAAAAAGGCTCCCTTTCCATTGCAGGCCTGACTAATTTTACCGGCTTAACAACTTCGTTCTCTGAATCCGCCAGAAAATCCTCCCCCAACAACTGATCCATAAAAGAATTCTTTGGCGTTCGCGGTTCTTCTGTTAACGGGTTCACGATTTCTCTTTTTTTCTTTTTCTTGGTTATTGCACTAAAGATAGAAAGTGCAACAGCGATGATAAGAAATATATAATCTTCCATCTTTTTTAATATTTTTAAATCCGGATGAAATAAATTGTTCTTTACTTTGTTTTATAAGGGATTAAAGATATAAAAAATGAAACAGTTTTCGGTCAAAATTTACAAAACAGTTTTGCTGTGTTTCTTCTTGTTCATTGGGATTAACGGATGTAAGGACGATTATGTGTCGGTAATCCCCTATGAATATGTCAATTTTGTTATCAATCCCACGAACATCATCGAACTTAATATTCCGGGGGGATCGTATTATTTCGGAGACGAAGGATATGGAGGAATCATTATTTTTCGCGATCTGGCCGATAGCACCAATCCTTTTCTGGCCTATGATGCAGCATGTACCTACGAAGTCTCCTCAACCGTAAGGGTCGTTGCTGACGGAAGCGGACTGGCCACCTGCCCGGTTTGCAAATCTCAGTTTATTTTGTTCTCCGGAAGCGGAAGCCCTACCAAAGGGCCAGCCATTGAACCGCTAAGGCAGTACCACACCAACTATACCGGCAGCCGAATTACCGTCACCAACTAAAGCTGAATATTCAGATCAAATACTTTCCGGTTCTTTAGTTCGAGCAAAAATATTTTCTGAAATCCGGAAATGAAGACCCAATTATCGAGTTTATTACGAAGATTAAACGATACCGGGCTTTCCTCCAGATCAGCAGTAATTAGTAACCAAATCTGGTTCAACCGTTTCTGCTGATAAATGGGCAGTTTTTCATTTTTCGCATGGATGGTAAACTCAATATTCTCGCGGTTAAACTCCGGAGGACAATACCCTTTTATCTGGCGGGGGAAGTGCGTTTTTTCTTTCCTGACCGCTGTTCCGTGCAGCTTGGTCAACTCTATCCCTATCGCAGCTTTAGTATTTATTTTCAGGATAAAATCCGGCGATTCCGATTTCAGCAATTTACCTTTCGGGAAATCGATATATTCATAGCGGAACTGTTCCATGATCGAAAGCTCTTCGAGTGTTTGCGAATATTGATTGAAACTCATCGGTTATCATTTTTTCAGTACGAAAATTACAACTATTCTGACAAAAAGAAAGGAGCCGTTGCGGGTTCCTTTCCTTTGATAATTATTTTTTGCCTGAAAACTTACCTTAGTACCTGTAGTGTTCCGGTTTATAAGGACCTTCGGCAGGAACGCCCAAATACTCAGCCTGCTCCGGCGATAATACCGTTAACTTTACACCCAGTTGCTCCAGATGTAAACGCGCAACTTCTTCGTCGAGATACTTCGGCAAACGATACACATTCACTTTGTAATCTTTCTTCCAAAGCTCGATTTGTGCCAATGTTTGGTTGGTAAATGAGTTCGACATAACGAAAGACGGATGACCTGTGGCACAACCCAGATTGACCAAACGGCCTTCGGCCAAAAGGAAAATGGAATGACCGTCAGGATAAGTATATTTATCAACCTGGGGTTTAATGTTTGTTTTGCTGATTCCGGGCCAGTTTTCGAGGCGAACAACCTGAATTTCATTATCAAAATGTCCGATATTACAAACGATTGCCTGATCTTTCATGGCAGCCATATGTTCTCCGGTAATAATGTCTTTATTTCCGGTAGTCGTCACAAAAATATTTCCCTCAGAAACTACATCTTCCATGGTTTTTACTTCAAAACCTTCCATGGCAGCCTGCAAAGCACAAATCGGATCAATTTCAGTAACAATTACACGTGCCCCGTAACTGCGCATGGAATGAGAACAACCTTTACCCACATCACCATAACCGGCTACTACAACCACTTTTCCGGCAATCATCACATCAGTGGCGCGTTTAATCCCATCGGCCAGCGATTCACGACAGCCGTACAAATTATCGAATTTCGATTTGGTAACCGAATCGTTCACATTAAAAGCAGGGAACAAAAGTTTGCCTTCATTCATCATCTGGTACAAACGATGCACTCCGGTAGTTGTTTCTTCCGAAACTCCTTTAATCAAAGGTACCTGGCGAGTCCAGCGCTGCGGATCGAAAGCCAAAACTTCCTTCAGCGCGCTGTTTAGTTCGCGTTCATCTTCAGCTTCAACCGGCAAATCCAGAATGGCCGGATTTTTTTCGGCTTCAAAACCTCGGTGGATCATTATGGTTGCATCGCCACCATCGTCAACCAGTAAAGTTGGCCCGAGGCCATTGCCAAAATCCAAAGCCCGTTCGGTACACCACCAGTATTCGGCCAGCGTTTCGCCTTTCCATGCAAAAACAGGGATTCCGGCAGCAGCAATAGCAGCAGCGGCATGATCCTGAGTACTGAAAATATTACAACTTGCCCAACGTACTTCGGCACCAAGTTCGGCCAGCGTTTCAATTAACACAGCAGTTTGGATAGTCATATGAAGGGAGCCCATGACCCGGGCGCCTTTCAGCGGTTTATTGGCTGCATATTTTTTACGGATAGCCATCAATCCGGGCATTTCCTTTTCAGCAATTTCAATTTCTTTTCGACCGAAATCGGCTAAAGATAGATCGGCTACTTTATAAGCCAATTGTTCCAAAGTTCTTATAGTCATTTTTGTAAAATATATTTTGGGTGCAAAGATAATTAAATCAACACATTTTACATGTTAATGATAATTAACAAACCAACGAAACCAATGATTAAGTAATTAAAATGAATTAATATCGTGTTTGGTATCCATGTCATAAATACTCGTTTTGCAGCTACGCTGCTTCAACGAGTAAAAAAACAATACCACAGATTACACAAATTCACACCGATTGAGATGTAAGGTGGCTTTTGAATCTGTGTTTATCTGAGTAATCTGTGGTAAAGTTAGTATAGGCATCCAACTTAATAGGGAATATTATCAAAACGAGCATACAACATTTAACATTTCACATAACTTAGTTGAATTTTGACACTCCATCATTTCTCAGGAGTTCAAACCCCAGCTTATGGCTGAGCTGTTGTCCCGAAAAAGCTTAGCGTATCGGTCTTATCCCTGGCAAGTTGTTCTTTCAATGCTTCGAGAGAAGCAAACTTCTGCTCTTCGCGAAGCTTTTTATAAAATATCAATTCGATGGGAGCGCCGTAAATATCTGATTCAAAATCGAAAATATGGACTTCAATACTTCGGTGATCGGCATTATTATTAATGGTTGGGCGACTGCCAATATTTAACATTCCCTGATAAACCTGAGTGTGGATTCTTGCCTTAACCGCATAAACACCATACCCCGGAATAATTTTATCGGGATCGGAAGCCTCCACATTGGCGGTGGGAAACTGTATTTTCCGTCCCAGTTTTTGTCCTTCAACAACAGTTCCGTGCAACGAAAAAGAGTATCCTAAAAAGGCATTGGCGGTTCCAAAGTCGCCTTGCTGAATGGCTTCGCGTATTTTGGTTGAACTGATATTGGATTCGTTCATCAGCAAAACATCCAGTTTTTCGATCTGAAAATCTAATCTGGCCGCACAATTCTTCAGAAATTCAAAATCGCCCTGCCTGTTTTTTCCAAATCTATGATCGTATCCAACAACAAGGTATTTGGTATGAATTTGCCCAACCAGAATCTGTTCTACGAACTGCTCGTAACTTAACTGCGCAAATTCAGGAGTAAAGGGATAAATAATCAGGTGATCAATACCCGCCTGCTCAAACAATTCGATCTTTTCGTCCAGTGTAGTTAAAATACGCAGGCTCGATTCTCCCGGAGCTACCACTTTCCGTGGATGCGGATCGAAAGTAAAAATGACAGATTCCCCATTCAGGCTTGCAGCCAAGTCGTGCAGCCGGGCAATAATTTTCCGGTGTCCCAAATGAACCCCATCAAAAGTACCAATGGTAAGAACCGGTTTCTTTGCGTAAAAACTATTCAGATCTCTGTGTATCTTCACTTCTATCGACGTTTAAATTCTGTTGCAAAATTAATTATTTCATCGGGCCGGTAACTACAAAAAAAACACCAAATGGTTGGTATGTTTCAAAACTTGACATTACCAGCAATTTATGAAAGCGAAATTATTATTTTTATGCCCGTTATTGACCAACAAAAATTGTGACTGTGAAAAATTTATTTCCGATTGTACTAGCGCTGTCTATACTAGCATTTGCCTGCAAAAAACCTAATGAATTTGTAATCAGCGGAAAAATAACCAATGCAGAAGAAAAATACCTTTATCTGGATGAATTAAAAGTATCGTCGAACGTACCGGTTGATTCGGTAAAATTAGAGAAAGATGGTTCTTTTAAATTCAAAGGAAAGATTGATTATCCGAACTTCTACCTTCTCCGGATGAATCAAAAGAATTTCATCACGTTGTTGGTTGATACAACTGAAAAAATTACGGTGTATGGTGATGCGGCCAATTTCTCGCGCGACTATATCGTAGAAGGATCTCCAGGCTCGCTGCTGGTTCAGGAATTAAACACCCGACTCACTTCAACCAAACATAAACTGGACTCGATCAACAGTCAGATTAATGCATTCCGCGGAAGGGAAGATTACGACAGTTATAAACTTAAATGGGATCAGGAATTAGCTACCATCAAGCAAAATCAGATTAAATATTCGACCAACTTTGTTCAGAAACACCCGTTTTCATTATCGTCGGTATTGGCCTTGTACCAGAAATTTGACGATTCAAATTATGTAGTTCAGGATTTGCAATCCCTGAAAGTAGGAGCTTCGGCATTACATTCCATATTTCCTAAATCGGAACATGTAAAAGCCTTATACGCCAACACACAACGATTAATGGCCGAGCAGAGGAATAGCAAACTACAGGCGTACATTTCTGAAAATGGTGAAAATTCGCCCAACATTACTCTTCCCGATCACAACGGCCGTAACGTTTCGCTTTCATCACTCAAAAACAAAGTAATCCTGATTCAGTTTTGGTCGGCCACGGATCGCAATTCGCGCATTCAGAACGAAGCATTGGTCGAACTTTACAGTAAATACCAATCGAGAGGACTTGAAATCTACCAGGTAAGTATCGATACCGACCGTAGCGCATGGCTGGCCGCTATCGAGCAGGACAAGCTAAGCTGGATCAATGTTGGTGATATGAAAGGAAGTGTAACGGCACTGAACAATTATAACATACAAACCGTACCCTCCAATTATATCCTCGACAGTGAAAAGCGCATTGTGGCAAGAGATCTTGCCGGTCCGCAACTCGATCAGGCAGTCGGAAAATTGATCAGATAGTCCGTTTCTTAAGCGAATATGAACAGGACAGCCATTCGTCAGCTTGTACTTTGGCTCTTAATATTTAACCGTTATATTTGCATTCATATTTTTGAATCAATCTTTTCTATGTTTTGAAAAATCAAGACAAAAAAGCATATTTTGTATCCGACATTCACCTTGGAGCTCCGGCATTAAAGAACAATAGAGAACGGGAGCTCGCTTTTGTTAGCTGGCTAAATGAAATTAAGGAAGATGCCTCACATCTTTTTCTGATGGGAGATATCTTCGATTTTTGGTTCGAATACAAAACTGTTGTTCCCCGCGGATTTACACGTACCTTAGGAAAAATTGCGGAACTGGCAGACTCAGGCATAGAGGTGCATTTCTTTACAGGCAACCATGATGTCTGGGTTTTCGACTACCTGCCCAACGAACTGGGAATGACGCTGCACCGCGACGAATTCAGAACAGAAATTTCGGGAAAGCGATTTTACCTGGCTCATGGCGACGGACTTGATGCCTCGGACAAAGGCTACCTATTCCTAAAAAAATTGTTTACCAGCAAAACGCTGCAATGGATGTTTGCACGGATTCACCCCAATTTTTCACTTTCTTTCGGTCACCGATGGTCAAAACATTCGCGTATATCAAAAGGTGTTACCGGTGAAGATTTTAAAGGTACAACTAACGAAGGAATGTTTATTTTTGCAGAGTCAATTCTGCGGCAGGAGAAGGTTGATTATTTCATCTTCGGGCACCGACATGTTATGGTTGACCGCTCCATTGGAGAAAACAGCCGCTACATCAACCTGGGTGACTGGATCCAGTATTTCTCTTTTGGAGTCTTTGACGGAAACGAATTTCAATTAAAACAATATAATTATCAAGGCCCCAGAGGTCACTGAAAATAAAATTATGACAAAACGGGTTTATACTAAAATTGTGGGAACAGGAAGTTACCTTCCTTCGCGTGCGATCGGGAATGATTATTTCAGTAATTATACTTTTTTTGATTATTGCACGCAAAAACCCTTTGAAAAGACCAACGACGAGATTATCCAGAAGTTCAAGGAGATAACCAACATTAGCGAACGCCGGTGGATTAGTGATGAGCTACATAATTCAGACATGGCTACGTTTGCGATCAAAGAAGCCTTGAAATCGGCCAATATTGATGCTGAAACACTCGATTTTATTCTTATCGCACACAACTTCGGTGATGTTGACCTGGTATCTACCCGTGTCGATATCCTGCCCAGCCTTGCCAACCGGGTAAAGGCCAAACTGGATATTAAAAACCCTGCCTGTTTTTGCCACGATATTATTTCGGGCTGCCCGGGCTGGACACAGGGAATGATTACCGCTGATGCTTACATCCGGAGTGGTATGGCAAAACGGGGAGTTGTTGTGGGCTCGGATGTCCTTTCCCGCATTTCTGACCCGCACGACCGCGACACCATGATTTATGCCGATGGCGCCGGAGCAACTATTGTGGAAGCCGTTGAAAGCGATGAACCTACCGGAATCCTTTCTCACGCCAGCAGATCGGATTCGGTTAACTACTGGAATTTATTGACGAACGGAAAATCATTCAACCCCGATTTTGAAGGAAACGACCAGTTTATAAAAATGCAAGGACATAAATTATATGTATATGCATTAAGTTATGTTCCGGGTGTGGTAAAAGATAGTATTGAAAAAGCCGGACTGCAACTGAGCAACATCAAAAAGGTCCTCATCCATCAGGCGAACGAAAAAATGGACGAAGCTATTTTGAAGAACGTTTTCAAACTTTATCATGAGAAGCATATTCCGGAAGGAATTATGCCTATGAGTATCGAGAAACTCGGAAACTCATCGACAGCAACTGTGCCTACCTTACTCGATTTAATTATGAAGGGAAAAATGGAAGGACAGAAAATTAACGACGGCGATTACATTATCCTGTGCTCGGTAGGCGCCGGAATGAATATTAATTCGATTATTTATAAATGGTAGAACCAGTTTAGAATACAGCTATTACCAAAAAATCTCAACAGATCCGATGAACTGAAATAGTCATCGGATCTGTTGTTTTAGACTGTCAGAGATTGACTCTGAAAGCAAAACAGTTACCAGTTCACCGATTCCTTTCCCCAGTCCACGAGATACTTGTTAGCAGTAGAAAACTGTTTATTTCCGAAAAACCCCCGGCTTGCCGAGAGTGGCGACGGATGCACTGATTTCAGCACCAAATGTTTTCGGGCGTCAATAAATTCTCCTTTGCTAATGGCATAATTTCCCCAAAGAATAAAAACCACATGCTCCAGCCGATCGGCCACCAGGTGGATGACCGCATCGGTGAATTGCTCCCAGCCTTTTTTCTGGTGCGAACCCGCCTGATGCGCCCGAACAGTTAAAGTTGCATTAAGCAGCAACACTCCTTGTTTGGCCCACCGTTCCAAATTTCCGCTTGCAGGAATTGGCGAACCAATATCAGCCTGAATTTCTTTGAAAATATTCCGTAAACTCGGTGGAAATTCCACTCCGTCGTTTACCGAGAAACATAAACCATGAGCCTGACCAGGTCCATGATACGGATCCTGCCCCAAAATCACCACTTTAACCCGATCGAACGGGCATTGATCGAAAGCATTAAAGATGAGCTTGGCTGGCGGGTAAATAGGCTGGCTCATATATTCTGTCCGCACAAATTGGGTCAGTTCCTGAAAATAGGGCTTTTCAAATTCTCCCTGAAGCTGACTCTTCCAGCTTTCTTCTATTTTTACGTCCATGTTAATTTCTGATTTTGATAACGCAAAGTAACCATTCGTTTAATTCTTCCTGCCACAACGGCATCAAGAGACAAAGATTGCAAATCTGCGTTTATCTGAGTAATCTGTGGTGAATTAATTTGGTATTTTTAGTAAAAATTACAAGTATGGAAATCCTATTTCTTTTAGCAGGCCTTTGCCTCGGATTCATCTTATCTTTCCTGATCATGAAATCGGGCAAACAGAAACAACAATCTGATTTTGAGCAAAAAATACAAGCCCGCGAACAACTGTTTTTTCAGCAAAAGTTTGAGCTGGAAAAGGGGAAATTGTTGTTCGAAGACCGCAATCAATCTCTGCAAAAAGAACGGGAAGAATTACTTCTGATGGTCCAGCAGCTTCGTACTGAAAATGGGATTCAAAGTCAGCAACAAGCCCGTGCTGAAGCCGATTTTAGTAATCTTCAGGAAAAGCTTGAATCGCAAAAAGCTGAAATGGAGAAACTTCAGCAAAAATTTACCACCGAATTCGAGCATATTGCCACCAAAATACTGAAGCAAAACACTGAAGAATTTTCGGTAACCCATCAAAAAAGTATTACCGAATTACTTTCTCCGCTGAAAGAAAAAATTCAGGTATTCGAAAAGAAAGTAGAAGATACCTATGAAAAAGGATTGAAGGACCAAACCGACCTGAAAGCTGAGTTGAAAAAACTGCACGATTTAAATCTAAAAATAAGCGACGAAGCCAATAACCTGACCAGGGCGCTGAAGGGTGATGTAAAAAAACAAGGCAACTGGGGCGAAATGATACTTGAACGAATACTTGAACGATCAGGACTGACAGAAGGCCGTGAATACCGAAAACAAGAAAGTGTTCTTTCGGAGAATGGTCAGCGTTTTCAGCCCGACGTAGTTCTCCATTTACCCGATCAAAAACACCTTGTGGTCGATTCGAAAGTCTCGCTGGTTGCTTACGAACGACTGGTAAATTCGGACGACGAAAAAGACCGGATGAGTTTTGTAAAAGAGCACCTGCAAAGTGTCAGAAACCACATTAAAACCCTGAGCGATAAGCACTATCAAAATTCACAGGGGTTCAATAGTCCCGATTTCGTGTTGTTGTTTATCCCCATCGAATCGTCGTTCAGCATTGCGGTTCAGGAAGATCAGGAATTATTTTCGTACGCCTGGGACAACAAAGTAGTGATTGTAAGCCCATCAACCTTGTTAGCGACCCTACGCACCATTTCCTCCATCTGGCAACAGGAAAATCAGACCCGGAATGCACTGGAAATCGCCCGGCAAAGTGGAGCGCTCTACGATAAGTTCGTGGCGTTTATCGACGATATGGAATCGATCGGGAAAAGTCTGGAAAACACCCGAAAAACTTACGACCAGGCTACCAACAAATTGTACCAGGGAAGCGGCAACCTGGTAAGAAGGGCAGAAAACATCCGGAAACTGGGAGCAAAAACCTCGAAAGAAC
>Ga0074195_1004803_pt1 | contig 10793 bp, 9 predicted proteins | sample EPASupsiteHSE623_FD_64525 | JGI IMG/M metagenome (GOLD analysis project Ga0074195, IMG submission 64525) | Bioremediated contaminated groundwater from EPA Superfund site, New Mexico - Sample HSE6-23 | ecosystem: Environmental > Aquatic > Deep subsurface > Groundwater > Contaminated ... | reverse complement strand
CACAACCATCTCTCTCTCGTTACACTGTTCAGTTTTCAAGGACCAATTGAACCAAGGAATTGTATCTTACCACATCGACCCTCTACGAGTCAACTGGTAATTTCTTGTTTTTTGTCCGCCGTTGTTTCAGCCTTGGCAGCTTAACCCGGCACACTGGCCGCTAGCCGCTGTTTTAACCGCGGAATCTTAATCTACCACATTTCGTCCTGTCCGGTCAACAGGTTTTTTATGGTAATTGTTAAGAAGCGCTTACGCGCTTCGGTGGAATTTTATTGTACCATGATAAATAAGGTTTGTCAAGGGTTTATAGGTTGTGACATCCTTATTCCCTGGGTTTCATCTGCGGGAATAAAATAACATCCCTGATAGATGATGAGTTGGTCAGGAGCATGACCAGCCGGTCGACACCTATCCCCAATCCGCCGGCAGGCGGCATACCATATTCCAGGGCTGTAATATAATCCTCATCCATCGGATGAGCCTCTTCATCACCGGCGGCCCTTTTTTCAACCTGGCTGCGGAAACGCTGTTCCTGGTCTATAGGATCATTGAGTTCAGAAAAAGCATTTGCCATTTCCCTGGCGTAAATAAACGCTTCAAAACGGTATGTATAAGCGGGATTGTCACTCCTCCTCTTGGCCAGAGGGGAGATCTCAATAGGATAGTCTGTGATAAATGTAGGTTGGATCAGCTTGGGTTCCACAAACTCTTCAAAGACTTCATTTATGATTGCACCTCTGGCGGTGCCCTCCTCGGGACCCATGCCAAGCTTCTTGGCAGCTGCAAGGGCTGCAGCGTCATCATTGATTTGAGTGAAATCTATTCCGGTATACCGTTTGATGGCCTCAAGCATGGGAATCCTTGTCCAGGGCGGGGTTAGGTCGATAACCTGATCCTCATATTCAATCTTGGTAGTGCCCAAAACCTGTAAAGCCACCTCCGCAACCAGATCTTCGGTGAGCTTCATCATATCCTCATAATCGGCATATGCCTGATAGAGTTCCACCATGGTAAACTCGGGGTTATGCTTAGTGGATATACCTTCATTTCTGAACTGTCTGTTCAGCTCATAGACCTTTTCCAGGCCGCCGACCAGCAGCCTCTTCAGGTAAAGTTCCGGAGCTATCCGCAGATAGAGGTCCATATCCAGGGTATTGTGATGGGTCATGAAAGGCCTGGCTGCAGCCCCTCCAGGTATTGGATGCATCATTGGCGTCTCGACTTCAAGGAAACCCTGCTTGTCCAGATAGCTCCTAATTGCCCGGATAATGCGGCTCCTGGCAACAAAGACATCTTTAACTTCAGGATTAACAATAAGGTCGACATACCTTTGGCGGTACCGAAGCTCTACATCTTTAAGGCCGTGCCACTTTTCCGGCAGGGGCCTCAGAGATTTGGATAAAAGTGTGATGTCCCCGGCCCATACAGAAATTTCCCCTCTCTGGGTTTTAAACACTTTCCCGGCAAACCCTACAATATCACCGATATCAAAATGGATAAAAAGCTCGTACTGCTCTTCACCGACTTCATTAACTCTAACGTAAACCTGGATTTTGCCGCTGACATCCTGAATATGTACAAAAGTCGCCTTGCCCATGTTTCGCTTGGCCATTATTCTGCCGGCAATTACGACCTGGCTGTTTTCCAGATCTGCAAAATTATCCGCTATCTCCTGGGCCAGGTGGGTTCTGGCAAACTTTCCGCCAAAGGGGTCAATGCCCCGAGTCTTCAGATCTTCGAGCTTTCTTATACGTACTAGTAACAATTCATTGATATCAAGTTCCTGGGTCATATCGCTACCTCCAAAAAATAACCGGAATCCAAAAAGGTTCCGGATTGTTATCACATTTATTTTCTGATGTTCATTATCTGATATCGAAGTTTACCGGCCGGGACCGAGACTTCCACTATGCTTCCGATTGTCTGACCGAGTATTGCTTTACCTACAGGGGATTCATTGGATATCTTGTTTTTAGCGGGGTCTGCTTCTGCAGAACCCACAATCGTATAATCTATTTCGTCTCCGACCTCGAGGTCTTTCAGCAGAACAGTGGACCCCACTGATACAACATCCGTATTGATGTCCCCTTCATCAATGACCCTGGCGTTACGCAGCATCTTTTCCAGGGTGAGGATCCTGCCTTCAATCATGGCCTGTTCATTCTTGGCATCCTCGTATTCGGAATTCTCGCTTATATCGCCAAACTCAATAGCTTCCTTAATCCTCTCGGCAACCTCTCTTCTTTTCACTGATTTATAATGTTCAAGCTCTTGCTCGAGCTTCTTGAGGCCGTCAAGAGTAAGTATTACTTCCTTTTCTACCATTATCTCGCTCCCCTTATAGGTTTTAGGACTTAAAATATCTGGCCAATGCAGTATATGCATGAATCACGCCATTATGCTCCTTGAAGCACGAAAAGAGTGTCAAGCTTTTTCTTGACACTAACGGCTTAACAGAAGCTTGTTTTAGCGACCGTGCAACCGTCTTTCTTTATGGGAATATTATAAAGAGATTGCCTGAGGTTGTCAAGGATAACAATACAATCAAAACTTCGGAATCCAGCAACCCTGAACCCGTGTTTCTTAGCCAGCCTGTTGATTTCGGTTACCTGGTTAATGTTTAAATCCCTGCCTAAGGTGAAGTTTTCATACCTTCCTTCCAAGGCCAGAATCATGGCTTCAGCCATAGATGCACAGGCCATTCCGGGTGGTAACCCAAAGTTTAAATTAAAATTGACGTCACCCGGTACCTGCACCAGAATTTCTTCAATTACAAGCACATCATTCCTGATTTTAGCCACCTTTTTTGAAACCCTCGCGGGCCTGGATACATCGCAAACAATGACCCCCGGTTTAAGGTCTGCGGGATTAATCAACATTTCAACAGAATTGGTTGCACACATTACGATATCGGCTTTTTTCAGCGCTTCTGCAACATTCAGGCTGATCTTTACAACCAGCCCGGTATTGTAAAGGATATGGTTAGCAAGCCTGTGCAGCTCAACTTCGTTCTTACCGACCAGGGTCATCGATTTGACCTCACGGGCCAACATGTCGGCACAAACACTCCCTAGAGGTCCGGTTGCCCCTATAACCGTGACGTTGGCTGCATCTATATCGTGTCCCATTATCCGGGCGGCCATTCTTGTACCTTCAATGGCTGCAGCAACGGTATAGCTGTTGCCCGTGGTTACAGGGATTCCGAGATTCTTGGCCACGGTAATCCCGGCATCCCCCACAACCGATGTATATGCCCCCAGGCCAAGGATTTTGGCCCCGAGTTTTTCTGCTATTCTGCCGGCCCGGATAATTTTATTAACTACAAATGCCTCAGGAAGTTTCAGAATTTGTCTGGCCGTCAAAGGGCAGCCGATCATCCACCCACCGGCCTGGTTGTGTTTTGAAGCCACACCCGTAATCTCACATACCTTGAACGGGGGAGCGTATTTCAAGGCCTGGGCTATGATAAAATCGGGTAAATATCTGGCTGCGGGAAATTTTTTAGTGATATCGGATTCATCCAAAGGATGAATCATCAAGGCAAAGCTATCCACATGCCTTCCCCCTAACAGACCTGGTCTCCTGAGAAATCAACAATTCTCGGTTTAAATCCGAGCAAGTCCAGCATCTCTGAATAACTCTGGGCCGACATCTCTTCTGGCAATTTTCCTGAGAGGGCTATCAAGACCCCTTCCATGACATTGGTACCGAAAGATCTCCCCTTAAGCTCAGGAGTTGTTGTTACCAGCAGGCGAACACCCCGTTTCTTTAAAGCTTCCACATCATCCCGGGTGACGGTATTGGTAATGATGCACTTTCCTGAAAGGTCTTCGGGCATGTATCTTCTTATGAAATGAAAATCCCCCGCAATAATATCAGCCTGGTCGTAGTATTTACGATATTTAGGGGTGTGTTTATCCTGTTTTTCACCCGTCGGATACAATAGCTTGAATGGAAGTTTGACGACAACCGGTGCTATTATACTGGCCAGTCTGTGCAGTGATTGCAATGACGTTAAGCTGACCGGGATACCCAGCCCAAATATAAGGTCGCCAAAAATCATGTCAGCTCCGGCTTTACACAGGCTTTCCGCCATCCCCGGCCTGTCAACCGCCGATACCATGAGGACCTTTTTATCTTCAAATACCATTCCCATTACGTCCTTCAAGTATGCAATCACTTTGCGTTCAAGTGTATTTTTTAATCCGCTCCCATCTACAACAGGAGTTTTCTTGGCTGCCCCAACGATTTTTTGGGCATCCCTAAAAGTATACCGGTTGGGGCCGGCAAAAATATAAAGGTCTATACCGCCAAGCCCGAACGCGTCGACAATGCCATCATTTTCCTTGATCAGTTCAATCGCTTTGCTTATGCTTCCGTCCGTGCCAACACGCTCTATTAATATCTTCTCCCCTAAAAATTCTGCTTCCACTGAATGGTTTCTTTTGGAAGAACCCAAACTGACACTTAAAACCCGCTTCACCTTACTGCCTCCCTAATTGGTCTCTCCTTGACCGCTTTTAATATTTCCAGGACCTTCTTCGGGTCAACATATTTATCCTCCTCAATGGGAGATTCCCCAATTTCCAGTCCCACAACCTCCTTGTCCAGAATGCCCTCTATTTCCTTTATGCGCTGATTTGAACCAATAACAATCATAACATCATAGGACCTGGCTTCAGCAATGAGACTCATAATCCTGTTTAACAAGTCAATGCCTCTGGCTTTTTTTACGAAATCCCAACGTTCGTCTTCAGTCATGATGAGGGTAAACTCGATACCTTCCTTATGCAGGAGTTCCGTGATTTCTGCCTTGTTCTTTATGGGAAAACCTACTACCGCTATCCTCTTCCCTTTGCGGACCTCCCCCAAAGCCTCGAGTCTTGAGATAAAGGTTCTGTCGACAGCCAGCCTGTTGGCGATTTCCTGCTGGGCGACGCCAGTGCTGCGCATCTCCAATATCTGATCAATATGTCTGGTGATTTTCCGGCGGCTGATAATTTTTTCACCTATTCTAACTAAGTCCATAATAATCCCTCACAAGTAATAAGTTCTATCTCATGATGAACATTTTATTTAGTGAAATAGACACATTAGCTGCCGCAGGATACCTCCAGAGATACAGCATTCTGCGTTTTATTCATAACCTCTTTTATAGAATCAATAGTTCTTGAGGTTATTTCACCTTTTTCATTCTGTGGTTTGGCTAATTTAAACCCATGCTTATCAGCCAGTTCTTTTAAGTAATTAACTTCATCAATTGAAATCTTGGTACCGATGCTAAAATCCCTATCAGCACCATCTAAAGCCAATAATACCGTTTCTGACAGACATGCCAGGTTAACCCCAGGCTCATTACCCATATTTTGGCCAAAACAGATTTTATCGGGATAGCTGACCAGCCCCCCCTCAATAACCAGAATATCGCTGCGGTTTTCCAATACTGCCCGGGATACGTCAGCCGGTCGGGCCACATCGCATATGATGCATCCCGGTTTAAGGTTTTCGGGTCCAATTAAATTAGATATAGAACTTGACGCAGAGATGATCAAATCTGACATTCTTAGGGCATCGGAAATATTCAGTGTTATTTTAATTTGAGATCTTTTATAACTACCTTCTCTAAGACTATTTCTCCTCTCATATATTTCATCAGCGAGACGCTTGAGCCTGCGCAGGCTGGCCTGTCCCTTATCGGGGTTACCGACCAGTATTATCTGCTCAATTTTATCCGAAAGCATCAAGGCACATACTCTGCCAATGGAACCCGTGGCGCCAATTACAGCTCCTACAGCCTTTAGCCGGTCAATACCCATCAGGTTGGCCCCTTCCATCAGAGCATCAAAAGCAGATGCTATTGTATAACTGTTTCCGGAGGTAATGGCAATGCCTCTTCCAAGTAAGTCGGCGCCTCCGCGGCTGACAACCGATGTATAGGCGCCAAGCCCAACTATCCTGGCCCCCAGACCTCTGGCAAAATCAACTGCCTCTGCAAGATAAGTCACAGCTTGCTTTCTCGGCATTTCAACCAGATGTTTTCCACTATAAGGCACCCCTATAAGCCATCCTTCGGCCACTTTTCCGGTTTTGGAGCGGATGGCCGGCATATGGACAAGAACCTCAGGCTGCGCATCAACCGAGGCTTCCCAGTCAAGCAACTGTTTTAATTCATTTTCAGAAAATTTATGGAATGAAACATTATTTTTCACAACATCTTCCACAGCCGGATAATGTATCAGGAAGGCAAACTTTTCAGTTGGTTTCTCACCCGGCAACAGCTCCGAACCGGTAACAGGCTTGACCTGATTCCTGTAATCTCCAACTGTTCCTGACGGTTTCCGGTCTACCAAGTAACCCATTATTTCACTATAATCCTTATAATAAAGAATCTTCACAACACTTTCGACAGCGTTTAGCGCAAAATCGATTTCGCTCCTCGTTACAGTTAAAGAAGGCTGTAATCTCAAGGTCATTGAATTATTAAGAAAAGGCGCACACCTTAAATGATGCACATGGAGCAAAAACCCGGCTAACAATGCGGAAAACCCGCCCTGTTCCGCCAAGTATTTAAAACTGAAAGAATCTGAACCATCCGGTTTGTTAAACTCAATTCCTGCCATCAGGCCCCTGCCTCTAATGTCTTTTATCACACCGGGAAATATTTCATTAATCTTTTTTAAACCTTCCAACAGGTAATCACCCATATCCCGTATATGCCGGATAAGCTCCTTATTACTGCTGATCAGTGCTTTTAACACAGCTATACCAACAGCACAGGTAAAATTGTTATTGGCAAAGGTCGAGCTATGAAGTTTCCCGAAGTCCGCATTCCAGGCATCTTTGGAGCTGAGACATACTCCGATTGGAACCAGACCCCCTCCAAGCGCCTTGGCGAGCAATAATACATCCGGTTCCACGCCTTCCCTCTCACAGGCAAAAAGATACCCCGTTCTACCCAACCCGGTCTGAATTTCATCAACAACATACAATACACCGTATTGCCTGCATAATAATTCGGCTCCTTTTAAATAGCCTTCAGATGGGATAATAATACCGCCTTCCCCTTGGACAGGCTCAACTATAAAGGCAGCAATATCCTCACTTTCACTACGCAATTTATTTTCAAGGGCAGCTAAATCGTCGAACGGAATGGTTTCGAAGCCAGCAGCAGGAACAAAGAATGGCTCCTGGTAAACTTTTCTTCCCGTTGCGGATAACGCTCCCATGGTTTTTCCGTGGAAGCTGTTATCCGTGGATATTATTTTAAATTTACCGGTGGTTGATCGGGCCAGCTTAATTGCAATCTCCACTGCCTCTGCACCGCTTTGGCAGAAAGTTGCCTGGGCCATCTTTCCGGGAGCCAGTTCAATCAACATTTCAGCCAATTCAACTGCCTTCACCGGGACCGATGGTTGAATCATGGCCGGTATGCCTGAACTGAGAAATTCCCTGGCGGCTGCCAAAATTTCCGGGCAATTATAGCCAAAAGGAACTGAACCGTATTGAGATATAAAGTCCAGGTATTCATTCCCCTGTTCATCATATAGTTTTAATCCACGTGCACTATGATACTTGATATCCAGTATAAAGTTTCTTAATAACTTGTTTAATGTAGGATTCAGCGCTTCTAAATTCATTTAGCAATCTCCTCGTCAACAGTCTTTTTTATATAGTGTTCCAAAATAACATAATTCTTGGTAAATAGTCTACGCGATTTATGGAAATATTATGTGCACAAATTTGTGTACAAAATCACTTTAATTATTCTAGCAAATTTTTCCACCAATAACAAGGAGCAAATTGTCGCAGGTATAAATTGTAACGTTGACCTTGTTTTATATGAGACTTAGCAGGGGAATGGTATAATAAGCGAGTGACATTGCGTAGCAAGGTAGTCCTGCTTTACCCACAGGATGAGTATTAGCAAACTACGCAGCGGAGCATCGGTCACGAGCGTTTATACCATTCCCCTGCTAAACGGTAAAAACAAGGTCAATGTTACCTGATGAGGCACCAGTTCTTTTCAGCCTGATGTGTTATCAATAATTTTCCAGAATCAGAACGAGGTCGTCAATTGTTACGGCCCTATTGACAGAGTTACGTATTTTCGCCGCATTCCGCAGTCCCTTCACATACCATGCTATGTGTTTGCGCATCTCCCTGACCGCCCTGTCTTCCCCTTTAAAGGCGGCAACCATCCTGAGATGGCGTACAGCCATGGCTGTCTTTTCGTTAAAATCCGGTCCGGGCACAAGCTCTCCTGTCTCCAGGTAACGAACTGTCCTCCGGAAAAGCCAGGGGTTCCCCAGCGAACCCCGGCCAATCATGACACCGTCACACCCGGTTTGGTTCATCATGGCCAGGGCATCAGGAGGTTCCATTATATCCCCGTTGCCTATTACCGGGATTGTAACAGATTTTTTTACTTCAGCGATTATGCTCCAATCGGCTTTGCCGGAATAAAACTGGTTCCGGGTCCTGCCATGTACCGTAATAGCGGCTGCCCCGCAGGATTCGGCTACTTTGGCCAGTTCAACCGCATTAACCGATTCCTCATCCCATCCCTTCCTCATTTTCACCGTCACAGGCCCGGCCACAGCATTTACAACAGCCTGAATTATCTTGCCGGCCAGCGGTAAATCTGTCATCAGCGCGCACCCCTCCAGGTTTTTAACCACCTTGGGTGCGGGACAGCCCATATTGATGTCAACCACATCCGCTCCTGCCTCCTTCACACTCCTGGCAGCTGCGGCCATCCGGCCCGGGTCACTGCCAAAAATCTGGACCGCCGTCGGACCTTTTTCTCCTGTTAGGTCAAACATCAGCTTTGTTCTCTCGTTATCAAAAGCCAAGGCATTAACACTGATCATTTCGGTGAAAATCAAACCGCATTCCGCATCTTCCGCCAATAGCCGAAAAGCCTTATCCGAAATTCCGGACATGGGAGCTGACATTACGGGGTTAACCAATCCCAATGAACCAATTTCCATTGCATATTCCCCACCTGATAAATCCGTGTCACTATATAGACCTGTTATTCGCCGCAACTATTTCTTTCGTATATAATTCGGAGCCCTTCTAACGTCAGATTTACATTCACCTTGTCAACATGACCGGATTCCATGCTGATCAGTTCAGCCAGCCCCCCTGTGGCAACAACATAAACCTTCCCGCCCATTTCCCTCTTGATGCGGGTAATAATGCCATCTGTCTGCCCCACAAACCCAAATATTATCCCGGACTGCATACTTGAAACCGTATCTTTCCCAATTACGGTTTTGGGTTTGATCAGTTCAATCCTGGGAAGTTTGGCAGCCCTCGTATAGAGTGCCTCGGTGGATATCCCGATACCGGGGGCAATAGCTCCTCCAAGATATTCACCGTTTTTGGAGATGGCATCAAAGGTGGTCGCTGTTCCAAAATCTACAATAATCAGCGGGCCGCCGTATAATTCCAGGGCGGCTATGGCGTTGACAATCCTGTCGGCGCCAACCTCTTTTGGGTTATCATATTTAATCGGCATGCCGGTCTTTACCCCCGGCCCCACCACAAGCGGTTTGACACCGAAATACTTCACAGCCATCCCCTCAAGGGCATGCATCACCGGTGGCACAACTGAAGAAATAACAATAGCTTCTATGTCCTCATGGCTGATATTGGCGTAATGAAATAATACCCTTATCTGGATCCCGTATTCATCCGCCGTCTTGTCCTTGTTGGTGGAAATTCGCCAGCTGCGGACCAGTTTTTTTCTTTCAAACACTCCCAGAACAATATTCGTATTGCCCACATCCAGGACGAGAATCATAGCAGCACCTTCCTTCGGTTTTTTAGACCTTTTTTATATTTTCCCAAAGCAGAAAAAACAACCCCTTATTATGGAGGTTGTTTTAAGTTATTGTTTGCTCCGTTATGCGGGCCCGTTAACGTCGGCTGTTTTCCCTTAGGGCGACACCGATTTCTATGTCCCCGAACTCTGTCTTCAGGGGAATTTGCAGCCTCTTAATATTTATCGTAGAGATAACAACGCCGCGTCCGCTTATGACAGTGGGTGGAGCCAAGGTCGAAGGATACCCCGCCTTTTCCAGTTCGGCGCTGGCAATACCCGTGATAACGTTGCCCATCTCGGCTATAGCGCTTTCAACCATTTCGTTAAATATAACAACCCGTTCATTTACGAAAGCCGAGACGATATTCTTTGCCGTTCTCTCAGACATCCCGTACATCACCAGCCCCTGCACGGCTCCGATCACCCCAATCAGGACTGTAACATCCTGACAGGTATAAGAAGAGGAGGTAATAGCCAGTTGGCCTTTTTCCACGGGGATACTCCGCCCCGTTTCAGTCTCGAGGACTTTGACGGTTGTGTTCACAAAAGGGCTGATGAATTCGACCTTCAAAGAATTTCACCTCTCTGTATCACATGTTTCGACAAGATTATCCATTTCCCTCCCGTTTTGACAAGTTTTTTCAGAATTTTGTTGTAAAAACAGCATTTGGGATGAAAGCCGCAGAAATGATTGCCGGAAACAGGAATGAGTTGGACAAAAACAGCCTGGTCGATGTAGTGACCCGGGAATGGGAACAATATAAATATAGTAAATAGGTAAAAAAAGGGCCCTGGTTGCTAAGGGCCTGTTTGACAAATGCCTAAGGTAAAGGCACGGGTATAAATATTTCCTCCGCTCTGGGCGGAATCTCAATCGGCAACCACTCCCGCACGTTGTGCTGGCGGGTCGTGGGCCGATTGGTGATTCAAGCCCCGCTCCGGAAACATTTATACCCGTGCCTCT
>Ga0074195_1004802_pt1 | contig 10796 bp, 10 predicted proteins | sample EPASupsiteHSE623_FD_64525 | JGI IMG/M metagenome (GOLD analysis project Ga0074195, IMG submission 64525) | Bioremediated contaminated groundwater from EPA Superfund site, New Mexico - Sample HSE6-23 | ecosystem: Environmental > Aquatic > Deep subsurface > Groundwater > Contaminated ... | reverse complement strand
TTATTAGTAAGGATTAAGCCACCTCTAGGTCCTCTTAGTGTTTTATGAGTAGTTGAAGTTACAACATCAGCATACTCAACTGGAGAAGGATGAACTCCTGCAGCAACAAGCCCTGCAATATGAGCCATATCAACCATTAAAATAGCACCACTCGCATCAGCTGCTTCTCTAAATTTTTTAAAATCAAGTATTCTAGGATAAGCACTAGCTCCTGCTATAATCATCTTTGGTTTTTCTAACTTAGCTTGTTTAATTAAAGCATCATAGTCAATTTCTTCAGTTTTAGGATCAAGGTCATACGAAATAATTTCATATTCTTTACCGCTAAAACTTAAAGCATGTCCATGAGTTAAATGTCCACCTGCACTTAAATTCATGCCAAGTACCTTGTCTCCATTATTAAGTAATGCTTTATATACTGCCATATTAGCAGAGCTTCCTGAATGTGGCTGTACATTAGCATACTCTGATCCAAATAGTTTTTTAGCATATTCAATTGCTTTTAATTCAAATATATCGACATACTGACATCCGCCATAATATCTTTTAGCAGGATATCCTTCTGCATACTTATTAGTTAAAATACTTCCTTGTAATTTTAAAACATCTTTTGAAACAAAGTTTTCTGAAGCAATTAACTCAATATTGTTCTTTTGCCTATTTTGTTCTAGTTTTAAAGCTTTTTTTAATTCTATATCCATTCTTATCACCCATATAAATTATACAATAATTAAGAAAAAAAAACTATTATTTTAATAGTTTTCTTTTAATAATTCAAAATAGCTTTTTGGATGAGTACATACTGGGCATACTTCTGGAGCAGAAGCACCAAAGTGTACATAACCACAGTTTCTACAAATCCACATCTCTTGATCAGCTCTTTTAAATACACTTTCATTTTTAATGTTTTCTAAAAGCGCTCTATATCTATCTTCATGATGTTTTTCAATTTTTGCAACAGATTCAAATAAATAAGCAATATGATCAAAACCTTCACTTTTAGCATCAGCTGCAAAATTTTTATACATTTCTGTCCATTCATAGTTTTCACCACTTGCTGCATCAAGTAAATTGGTCATTGTATCAGGTACATCATTATTATGTAATAATTTAAACCATATTTTAGCATGCTCTTTTTCATTATTAGCAGTTTCCTCGAATAGTGCAGCGATTTGTTCATAGCCATCTTTTTTTGCCTTAGATGAATAGTATGTATATTTATTACGAGCTTGACTTTCTCCAGCAAAAGCAGCCATTAAATTTTTCTCAGTTTTACTTCCTTTTAATTCCATAAATCCTCCTTATAAATTATCAATGTAATCCTCAATCAATTTAACAAAGTTCTTGTTATTACTTTCATACTCTTTAGGTACAAAAATTTTTGATTTATTAATTACATCTGTTATTTTAGAAAAATCTTCTAATTTTAGTATATAACCTTTATGATAAAACTCTTCTAATATTTGTAATTGATGATTGTTTGTGTGTTCGTTATATTCTTTTAGTCTGGCAGCAGCAATAACTTTTTTATTATTTTTAAGACCAGTTAGTATTGAACCAATTCCAGCATGTGTTATTATTAAATCTGCTTCTTTTATAATATTTACATATTCTTCGTTGGGAAGTAGATCAAAGATTTGCATATATTTTGATTTATATTTAGTAAAACCCGCTTGCACAATTACTTTTTCATTAATATGTTTATTTTTTATTTCTTTTTCAATTGCAGTGAGAAGTCGTGTGAAAGGTTTATCTTGTGTACCCAAAAGTACTAAGATCAATATATCCACCCACCATATTTAGCTTTAGGATAAAGTTTAAGCATAGATTCCCACTGTACAATAAACATATCAGCAAACTTATATACAAGACGCCCTGTTACTGTTTTTGTTGTAATATTAGCCATTGTTTCAATAAATATAATTTTACTACCTAAAATCTTTCCGATACAGCACATTGGTCCTGCCGTATGAGTACCTGTTGTAATAATAACATTTGGTCTAACTTTTAAATAAACAAATAAACTTATAAAGCTATTTAAGATTAGCTTAGCTGGATATATTAGGAAATGATCCTTTGTTCCATAAACTAAATAACTAACTCTTTTTTTGTATTTATCCTTTAAATATAGATTGTCGGATGTTTTTTCTGTTACAATGTAGTAATCATATTTTTTAAATAAGTCTTTTAGTTGCATTAACTCATTTAAATGCCCACCAGTGCTTGATATAAACATAACCTTTTTCACATATCATCACCTATTTAAGTATATCATTAAAGTATAAAAAAAGGAAGCGTTAAATATTTATTTTTACTTCTTTTTCTGTTTTAAGAATTTTGAGATTAACTCTTTAATTTTAATTATAATTAAATTAAATTCCAAGTTTCTTTCAAGATAAATTTGGTGATGTGGTTTAGATGCTTCTGAAATAATATAATTCATCGCTAAAACAATATTAGTAATATCAATATCATTATCATCTAATTTTTTTAATTCAAAATCAATTTGATAAACAAGACCAGCAAGTAAGAAATTCATACATATATCTTTATTATCATTCTTTACAATTGATAAATTTAACCTTTTCATTTTGTCTGCATCAGTTAATGTATCTTCTTTCATTAGTAAACATATAATAGTTTTTATATAGTTCCAATCAATAAATGATATTAAAAGTGGCTCTATTTCTGATTCATAAAAAGACTCAAGTATCTTTTTTTTACCTAATACTGGAGATAATGGTGGATAATGACATTCATAAGTGTTTTTAGAATAATTAGGAAAAGTACTTAAAAGTTCTAAAAATAATTTGTTATAATCTGTAATTAAAGCAGTTTCTCCTTCTGTAACTACATCTTCACTGCTAGTTTGTATTCTTAACTTTTTATATAAATCAGATGAATAATTTTCATAAGCATTATTAAGGACACTGTATGCGCCCTCTTTATTTCCGTTTAATAAATAGTTATGTACTTGTAAAGTGGTTCCAAGGCATTCAAATAAACCTATATAGTTAATATTAGAGTTTTGAATCATTTGTAATAAATGTGGGTTATCAGTAATCGGAAGTCCATGATTGTTAACTAAAAGATTAAGCCTACATAATAAACTAGGACTTTTTAACATATCTTTACTTAACCTATAATAATATTGATAAAATGTTGTATTATATAAATTATTTGTTTCACATAATATTTCTTCAGTTAAAACAAAATTATTTCTTCTGATAGCTTCTGCTAATATAAAAAGCGGTGAAATTTTTGGATGAAATATTCTTACTGAAGCAGTATTAAGAACAGCTTCACATTTAAATGATAATGGTTCATCTAGTTTAGAAGCAATTTCTATAAATAGTCGTTCAATTAATAATGCATCTTTTATACAAGCAACTTGACACAATAAAAAAAGTCCTTCTTCCATACTTTTAATAACATATGAATTTTCTTCGCTTGTTATTTTACTCATAAAAAACCTCAAATTATCTATATAATATTACAAAATAAAGGCTAATGCAAGAAAAAAAGCTATTTATTTAGCTTTTTTCTTTATTTTATACATAATAATTCCGATCTTTTTATTAAATAAAAGCAAATATAATGACTTTAGGCTTTTATAAAACATTGGATTTCTATATTTTTTTGGAAAAGCATTTAAAACATTTTCTAAAGCAGCACTCAGTGCTTTTCTATATTCTAAATATTCAAAATTAATAACTCTTTTAATAAATGTTGCATATAAATATCTAAAATATACATACTCTAATTCATTATAATAACTATTAAATAAATTATTTTTTTTATAAAAATCTACAATGCTATTTAAATTATCTATGTAATCATATATTTTAGTTGTTACTTTAGAAGTAATTGCCCCTTCTCTTTGAACATAATAATAAAGTGCTTCATTAACTACGCCAATACTATTTAGTGAAGGAATCAATCTATAAAGGAACTCAACATCTTCAAACCAAACGCCTTCTTTGAAATTAACAATATCAAAAAACTGTCTTTTATATATTTTATTCCAAGCAGCTGGATAAATATTAGTCATCGCTTTTTTTATATCATTCTTATTAAATAAATCTTTTTTTATTAAAGATGAAATACTTTTTAAACTTCCTTTTCTATCTTCATAAAGATCACATACAACCATATCAAAACCATTTGATTTAGCTTTATCATAAAGTTTTTTAAACATACTAGATTCTACATAATCATCACTATCAACGAATCCAATATATTCACCACTTGATGCATTTATACCATAGTTTCTAGCACTCGATAACCCACCATTTTCTTTTATAAAAGATTTCATAAATTTAAACTTTTTTGTATATTTATCAATTATTTCTTGTGAATTATCTTTAGTTCCATCATTAACAATAATTATTTCTAAGCCTTCAAAGTAACTCTTTGAAAGACTTTCTAAACATTTATCAATATAATCATATACATTATAAACAGGAACAATTATACTTAGTTTCATAAATCACCTATTTCTTAAATTTTTTAACCATCTCTATTAATAAAGACTTAAGGGATATAATATCTTTTTTAAAAAATATTATGTTTACTAAAATAACAACAATAAAATTAATTATAAATACTATAAATCCTGTTAAGAAAAATAGTAAGTAAGATGATAAAGTGTTTAAAAGACTTTTTTCAATTGAAACTAATAATACAATAACTATTACATTTATAATAAGTTTCTTTAAAAAATTATAAATACTCTTATTAAATATTTTTCGATGAGTATAACTTATTTCCATATAAGCTAGAACTATATTGGTAATAATTGTACCTATTAATATTCCATATATACCATATAAATATCCACCTATTAGTAAAGAAATAACTAATACAGTACAAGCAATTATTTGGATTTTCTTAGATACTTTAAAGTTACCTGTTACGTTAATTATATTGCCAGATGGAATATGAACGATCTCTAGTAACAAAATAACTGCCATTAATATAGAAATAGTAGTATTTACATAGTTTATATCAAGAACGTCTCTTGTATATAAACTAATAAATGGAATAATAACTGAAAGCACTGAAGAAAGTAAAATAGTAGCAGCTATTATTACAATATATTCATATATTTGATATTTTTTATATGAATTTTCCCTGTTTTCACTCGATAGAAGTTGACCGAACCCATTAGTAGGAGCGCTTACCATCGATGATAAGAAATTCTTTATGATGTTGTAAATAGAATAATATACTGCATAAACACTAGCCATTTTCGTACTTATAAAAGTTGATATAAAAATCATTGGCGTTGTTAGATAAATAATTGATGTAAGTTTCTGAATCATTATATCTTTAGTGCCTTTTATAGCTTCATAATCAGGTTTTACTTTAAGTGAAATATTTTTAAAATCATGTCTGTAAAGCATCATAATCATAATTCCATTAATAATACTATAGAGTAAAATAGAAAGACGAACAAATAACATATTTACGTGTAAATAAACTAGCAAAATTGTTGATAAACTAGCAATTAAATTAATAATTGTTCCAAAAAATGTATATTTATACTCTCTTTGACTTACTTGAAACATAATTTGTGATTTGGTTACAAATAATAAATTAAAACCTGTTGCACTCACTACCATCATAAATATTAAAAAGATCGTTAAATAGTCTAAACTGCTTTTTATAAATAAAGGATATACTAAAGAGAGTATTAAACCACATAGTAAAAATATTAAGCCTATTTTAATAAATATATTTTTAGCAGCACTCATAATAGCATTAATCTTATCTTTTTCATTATTAACATAAGGCTTGAATAAAGCAACATTGATTGCTAAAGAAAAACCGCCTTCGACAATTAACAAAACATTAATAAACTGTGAAGCTGTTGCGACAACGCCATTAAAGTCAGATCCATAGTTTTTAAGTATTAAGTTAGTTGAAATAAGTGAAAGAATACTTACAACACCTGTTTGTAAGATCATTGTAATAGCATTTAAAACACTATTTCTAGTTTTATCTGTTTTCATTTATAACTTCCTTTAAAAATATATTAGCAACCTCATCTGATTTTAAATAATTACTAGTTGCCTCTTTAAATGATAATATTTTATCTCTATTTAAAAGACAAAACGATTTTAATTCATTTATATCATAATTATTTACATCTACATTATAGCATAATGGATAATCATTTAAAATTTTTTTACTTGTATCAAATGGATTACTATAAAAGTTAATAATTGGTTTACATAAAGAAATAAGTTCATACACTTTACTTGGTGTTTGATTTAAGATACTATTTCCAATATTAATTATTATATTTGAACTTATTAGTAAATTATCCGCTTCTTCTTTTGTAGTATGATATTTTACTTCTAATCTGTCTTTTAATATCTCCTTATATTGTTTTAATAAATCAATGCTGTACTGATCAGCAAAACAGTATATTTTAACAAAAAAGTCAGTATCTTTTAGTATATTTAAAACATTACCTATTTCTCTAATGCCTTTATATAGTGTCCCAGTATAAGATATTATAATCGTTTTATTGTTTATATAATTAACATTTTGAATAATTTTTTCTTTTATTAAAGGATAAGGTATAACAAAATATTTATCTTTTAGTGATGAAAGCTCTGTTTTAATGTTTTCTCTATAACTTTCTTCAGTTAAAAAGATTTTATTTGCTTTATTTAAGTAAAAAAGTTCTTTTTCAAGCCTTTTATTTTTCAAACTAGAATCAAGAGTGTAATTATATGTATAAGGATCAAACTGATAAGCAAACCATCTTGTTTTTTTAGTTAAAAGACTACTTGCGATTACATGTGTTGTAAATGGCGCTGAACAAGATATAATCCTATCAATATTATGTTTTTTTATAGTTTTTTTCCCTGTTTTTAACATATCTTTTATAGAATACATGCCATCTAAGTTATTTTTGAAAAGACTCTTCCAAAGAAGATGAAATTTTACTTTGTATACTAATTTTATTAATTTATTAGTAGCGTTATCTCTTTTATTTAGTAAATAATTATATCTATCAAATGATCTTATAACTAAAACATTATCAAGTTGTTCTTCTTGTTTTAAATTATTATTAGTATTTTTTGTTAATATAAAAACTTCAATATTATTTTTTATCATATTATCTATTAATGGTTTAAGACAATTTGTTATTGCACTACCAACAGGATAATATTCATGAACAATAAAAAGTACTTTCATAAATCACCTATATTCCGTATAAAGTATAACAAAAATATACTTTTAAGTAAAGAAAAAATATCTTTCGATATTTATCTATTTACTCTTTTAGCACTCATTAGTTTTTTAAAAACCAAATTTGGTTTCTTTTGGATTATATAACTTGGAAGCATGTCTTTATCGGATGCTCCATCATAAAAAAGGTATCCTCTTTCCTTCATTAAGAATTCTAAAGCCGAAGGACAAAAATAACTATAATTTCCATCTTGATTTAAAGTTACTTTAATTCCCTTTAAATCAAAAGACGCTATAATATTAATTAATTCATTAAAACTTAAAAGTGTACTAACATGTTGAATATAAAGAGTTGCTAAATTAGAAGCATTTGTTTTATTTTCTAATGCACTTGTATCTGCATACTGAACTTCAGAAGTTCCATTTACTTCTATTTCTTCTACAATTCTACTAGCAAGTCTAAATGTTTCAGTAAGAATTAAAGAATTAATGCCTTCTGGTAAATTATCTTTCTCTATTTTTCTTGAACTATTAATCAATGTTGATTCTAAACCGATTAATTTTAAGTTTTTAAATAAACTCATAAAACTCCTTTAATTAGGATATTAAGCTATTGAACCTTCTTTTTCTTCACTTTTTCTTTTTGTAAATTTTTTCATGAATCCGTTATCAATACTTTGTTCAGGCAAACGTATTACAAATGACAAGTCTTTTGGGTTACTACTAACTAATCCTTCTTGATCTATAAGAGCCTTCATTAATTGTGGATTAATATAATTAATCAAACAGTCAGGTTCTGCTGGCATAAATCCCATTACACAAAACTCATTATTTTTAATTAAATGATAAAGTATGATTTTTACTCTTTCTGGAGTTAATCCGGCTCTAATTGTAAGCATTCTTAAAATTTTTTCTGTTTCTAATTGTTCTTTCTTTGGTCTTCTTGTAGTATTATTTTCATATTTTCCATCTAAAATTTCATCTGATACACGGATAGATAAATCCTCTGCAAATTTTATAGGATCTACTTTTGTTCTTAGCCCCGCAAATGAAACACACTCATCATCACTAGTCTTAACACTGCTTTGATAATTTAAAGAACCTAAAGCAATATTAAAAAGCTCTAATGTATCATGATTAATAATATTTGTTGTTGCTTCTAGAACTAACCGTATTTCTTCATCACTATTAGATGATATAGTATTTTTTTTATTATCAATTCCCATAAATATTATGATTTCCTCCTCAAATTGATGCAATAATATTATCATTTATATACTTTTTTGTCAAATTCAGCTATAATTATTATAGGAGGAATTATGAAAAAAAGACTTGTTTTTTTAATACTTATTAATCTATTATTAATTAGTGGTTGTGGTAGTAAAAACTCAACTACTGAAATTATAAATAATAACACACAAATTGAGGAAATTCCTTTTAAGTATATAGTTGATCCAAGTAGTACTACAAGACCATACGCCGTTATGATAAATACGCATAATGAAGCCTTACCACAAGCAGGCTTGCAAGATGCTTACATTGTTTATGAGCTAATGGTAGAAGGCGGCATTACTCGTATGATGGCCTTATTTAAGGATATTACAAGTGATAGGATTGGTTCTGTTAGAAGTGCTAGAACCCAGTATTTAGATTATGCACTTGAAAATGACGCTATATATGTTCATGCCGGTGGCGCTAATGATGCATTGATAGGTCTTAGAACTTTAAATATTCCAGATGTTGATGTAGATGGAGTTTATGGATTCCGTGATACTAGTTTGAATAGAGCCTTTGAACATACTTTATTTACTAAAACCTCACTATTAGAAACTGCTGTTAATAATAAAGGCATTAAAAAAACAACTGATGTTAAAAATATTTTAACTTATAGTAAAGAAGAAATAGATTTATCTAAATATCAATCTAGTGTAGAAGCTAAAAATATAAGCATAAAATATTCTTATTATAGAACTTCTAATTATACATATGATGAAGCTAATAAAGTATATTTAAGAAGTATGAATGATACAAAAAATACTGATTTAGTTACACATAAAGAATATACTGTTAAAAATATTATTGTTTACGGACTAAACTATAGTAGTTATACATATGATAACTATTCACTTTATCAAAGAATTGATAATATAGGATCTGGTGAAGGATACTATATTACGGATGGAAAAGCTTTACCTATTACTTGGAGTAAGACTTCTAAAAGTAGTCAAACAACATATAAAATTAAAGAAACAAACGATAATTTAGTTGTTAATAATGGTAATACTTATATTCAAATATATCCTACTAGTGGTATACTTTCTATTAACTAAAAAAAGAACTATTCTTTTTTTTTAACTTTACTAAAAAGTCTATTTCATATATAATTATTAAAGGTGATAACATGACAAAAAAGAAAAAAACAATAAGTAATAAAAGAATAGTCGCAACATTTGCGCTTCTTTTAGGGCTCGTTAGTAATATATATTTAGCTTATACTATTTATCTATTAAATGGTATTGAAAATCTTGGTAGAGGCATAGTCATTGCTTTACTCATAACATTTGATATATTCTTTATTAATGAATGGATTATGTTACTTAAAGAAAAGAAAAAAGCACTTGCTTACACATTATTTATAGCTTTCTTATTTACCGCTTTAATATTTAATATGATTGCAGGACTAATTATAAATAAAGTATATAATTCAATTGATGGAGTGAGTAAAAATTACGCTACCTACTCTACTAGCTTAATTGTGTTAAAAGAAAGCATTTTGACAAAAGAAAGCATAATTAATATAAAAATTGGAATAATTAATGATAAGGAATCAATTGATGGTTATGTTATACCAGAAGAAATTATTAAAAGTAATAAACTAGAAAATAATAAATATTTAGAATATAGTAGTTATTCTACTATGTTACTCGCTTTATATAATAAAGAAGTAGATGCTATATTTATAAACAGTAATTATGTATCAATGTTTTCTTCAATTGAGACTTTTAATAATATTGAAACCGATACAAAAGTACTAATAAAAAAAGAAAAAAAAGTTGAAAAAACTAATACTACGTCTTCTAAAAAGTTAACTGATCCTTTTTCTATTTTACTAATGGGTGTTGACTCTGAAATAGATGGTCTTGATAATGCTGCATCTTCTAATGGGGACTCTTTAATTGTTGTAACTATTAATCCAAATACTTCAAACATTACTATGTTAAGTATACCAAGAGACAGCTATGTACCTATTGCTTGCTTTAAAAATCAAATCGAAAATAAAATTACACATGCTGCTTGGAATGGCATTGATTGTATGAAAAGTACTATTGAAAACTACTTTGATATACCAATTGACTATTATGTTAAAATCAATTTTAAAGGGGTTGTAGGACTTGTTGATGCTGTTAATGGTATAACTATTGATGTTCCACAAAGATTATGTACTAATGATAGCAGTAGAGACGGGGACGTTTGCATAGAGCCCGGCCTTCAAACACTAAATGGGGAGGAAGCTTTAGTATTTGCTCGTAATAGACACGATTTAGCTGGTGGAGACTTAGATAGAGAGCAAAACCAACAAACAGTTATTA